>Ga0256914_1001121_pt1 | contig 25374 bp, 17 predicted proteins | sample HulkmetaG_FD_191571 | JGI IMG/M metagenome (GOLD analysis project Ga0256914, IMG submission 191571) | Hydrothermal chimney microbial communities from Main Endeavour vent field at the Juan de Fuca Ridge, Pacific Ocean - Hulk | ecosystem: Environmental > Aquatic > Marine > Hydrothermal vents ... | reverse complement strand
CATCGGCCAGCAGGTCGCCGCTTTGCAGGGCAAAGGGCAGGGTGCTGCGGTCATAGTGGGTCGCCGCCGAGCCGTCGTCCACAAAGATCAGCAGGCCGGTGGGATCGCCTTTGAAGATGCGGGTGATGCCGTGGGTCCGGCGGACCAGGGGCGTTTCGCCGTACTTGCTGGTCGGCCCCACGGCGACCGCCGCCGCGCTGACCTGGACCAGCATCCCTTCCAGCGGCTCGTAGTAGGCTATCGCCGCCGCCTCGTCGACGGGCGGGTCCAGCTCCACGGCAGGGGGCAGGTCGTGACCGCTGCCGAGGACCTCCACGCTGCCGCTTCCCTGCACGTCCAGCAGCGTCTGCCCCGAAACCTCACGGACCTTGCCCCGCACCCGCACCAGGTCGCCCACCCGGACCGACGGTTCTTCTTGGCCGGTCAGGATGAACAGCCCGGCGGAGGTAGCCGGGTCGTCGTCGCTTTCGGTTTCCTGGATCCAAAAGCCGCCCAATTCGGGAAAGACGCCGATGACCACTCCTTCGGTGCTCGCCCGCTGACGGACGTAGAGTGAAGCGTCACCCGGCCCCTGGATGGCCCAGATGGGCACGCCACTGCCGACAAAGGTGAGCAGCGGCTCGGTCGTCACCGGGTCGGGCCATTCGGCGGCGGTGACGACGGCCCCGCCATCCCGAATCTGGATGCCGACCTCGTTTTGGGCCATGGCCAGGTAGTGCACGGTCAGCGACATCCCCTCCCCGGCCAGGATGGGCGATTGCCAGGTGATGGTGTTGTTCTCCAAGACGCCGCCGTCCAGAGGCCGAACGGTGGTCACGCCCTCCACAGGCGGCGTGGCGACGATGCGCAGGTCGCTCAGGGGGGTGGCGGTGTGGTTCCAAACGGTCAGGGTGTAAAAAACCGTGCCGCCCGGCAGGACGCTGTTGGGTGCCTGGGCGGTCATCATCAGCTCCGGCGGAAAGATCTCAACAAAGTCGCTCTGGTAGCGGGGTTTGAGCTGCCGCTGGCCGCTGTAGAATTCGCACAGGCCGGTGATGCGGTAGCGTTTGCCCACATCCAGCGGCTCCGCGCTGAGACCTGCTTCCTTTTCCAGATAGACCAGCAGGCTGTTGCCCTGGTCGTCCATCAGGTCCAGTTCGTAGCTATAGTTGAATTCTTCAATGCGGGTGACCAATCCCTCCACGGAGAGCAGGCGGCCCAGCAGGGCGTCGTCGCCGACCGCTTCCTTGACCGTGGCCGGGGTCGGCTCCGGTGGTTCGCCGCCCGCCTCCACCACTTCCACGTCGTCGGGGTAGGTGTCGGGGATGATCTCTATGGAATCGCGATAGACATCAATAAGGCCGGTGACGCGCACCCGGTCGCCCGGTTGGACGTGGACCAGGCCCTTGCCGCCGGGACAATAGACCTGGATGCCGCCGCTTTCATCTTCCAGGTAGAATTTGGTCCCGGTGCTGCCGGCGTAAAAGCCGTCGGTGAACATGGTCGCCACCCCCTCCACGGTGACGGTCTGGCCCCGCAAGGTGCGGGCCGTAGCGATGGGGATGGCCCCGCCTTCGACGGCCAGGGGCAGGACGGGACCGTAGGCCCGCAGCGGCCAGTCCTCGGCCTCGGCATAGGCCCCGCGCAGCAGATCCTGGCGATAGGTCCAGGGGGCCTGCAAGGTAAAGGTCGCCGTCGCCTCCTGCCCGGCGTCCAATTGGGCCAGGGTCCAGGTCAGGCCGTCCTCGGCTTGTTCGCCTCCTTCCGGCGGGGAAAGGAGGGTGAATTCGGCGGGCAGGGGCAGCCAGACGCGCAGGTTGTGGAGCGTACTGCCGGTGGCGTTCTCTACGGTGAGGGTGTAGGCCACTTCGCTGCCCGGCTTGACGCTGGGCGGTATTTCCAGCCGCAGCCGGAGGGCCTCGGCGGGCAAGGGGGTGGGCGCGTCACCGCTGTTTTGAGGATCGGGGTTGGGGTTGAGGCGAAAATCGTCGGCGTTGTCGTTGCTATCCTGGGCGTTGCCCTCCGCGCCGCCGGGCAGCCGCTCCAGGCTGGCCCCTTCCTCCGGCGCGGGGGCGGCGTCGCCTTCCCGATAGTCGCTCGGCCCTTCGCCCCACACCAGGGCGTCCACCGTTTCGCCGTCGGGGTTGCGCAGGGCCAGGCCGCCCTTCTTTTCAAAGAGCTTGGTTTCAAACTCGGCGTCGCCGATCCGGCCCACATCTTTTCCGGCGCGGACCAGCAGGTAGTGGCCGTGGCCCGGAACCTCGGCCCGCTCCTGCCAGGCGTAGACCTGCTCCTCCTCTTTGTTGTCGGCCAGCCGGAACCAGAGGGACCAGCCCTTCAGGTCCACCGGCTCGGTTCCGGCGTTGTAGAGTTCAATGAATTCCAGGTTGTTGTCCACGCCAAAGATGCCGGGGAGTACCTCGCTGAGGAGGATGCCTTCCTGGGCCAGGGGCAAAGCGGGTACGGTGGTCGGCGTCGGCGGGGTGGTCGCCGTCGGCGGGGATGGCGGAACGGTGGGCGAGGGTGGAACGATGGACGAGGGCGGGACGGTGGGTGAGGGCGGGGCAGTGGGCGAGGGCGGGACGGGCGCCGCCGTCGGTTCACCTCCACAGGCAGCCACGAGCAGGACCAGCAGCAGAACGGTAAACCACATACGTTTTTTGCGCATTGCAACGACTCCTCCAAAAGCCAATCCCATCCCGAAGGGACGGGAAAGAGATCACAAGTTCCGGAGCGGCGGGGTTGCTCCTTGCGGGCCGTCGGGTCTCCGGCCAAGGGGAATGACCTGCCCCTACATGCTCATCACCGCCCAGAAAAAAGCCACGGGGATCAAGGCCAGCAGGGCGTATAAACCTCGCCGCCACGAGGGCCAGGCCCGCCACAACCATCCCACCACCAGGAGCACGAGCCAGAAAGAGGTCAAGCCCGCCGCCAGCCAGATAAGGCCGAGCACCAACGGAGCCGTGCGCGGCAGACCAAAAAGCAGCACGCTCCAATCGGATAGGAGTGCCCCCAGGACAAGGCCGGCGTATCCGGCCATGAACAAGATGTCCAACACGACGATAAAGGCCAACAAGCCGTGGAACAGCCCATCAAACCAGGGATGAGGGCAGGACCACACTTTCAACAGACACAACACGGCCCACAAAAGGACAAAAGCCAGAGGCAACCCCAGGAGGACAAGCCAGCCCAGCACGTACCAGGGCAAGGGACTGTCTTCCCGATTCAGCTCCAAGAAGAGACGGGAAGCAGAGGCACTAAGGTACAGATCGTCGGCGGTGCGAAAGTCCGGTTCTTCCATCGCGGCCAGGCAGCCTGCATCGGGCGCGGAGGTCGGGTCATCCAAAAATGACAGGGTGATGCTCATGGGACAGGTGTACAGTGTGGTCCCGTGCCCCAGGCCGGGGAACTGGTAGTAGAAGCTCCGGCTCAGCGTCGCAGCGGCCATCTGCCCGGCCTCCGGCGGGGTGATGGGATCGTATTCACCTTCCAGAATGAGGGCCGGAATGTCGCTGTAGACGGGTGCGTCCTCAACGGGACCGGCCCGGCCTGCCCCCCAGATGTCACAGACGGCCAGGGTCTCGGTGAAGGTGTAGGCCACCAGCAAGGGATTGACCTGCGCAGCAGCCGCTTCAATCTCCTCCGGGGGATTGAAGGGGACCTCTTCGTAGCACTGTACCGAATTGTGCATCCCCTCGCTGCCGGAGTTGATGGTATCCAGGAGCATTGTGGTCAAGGGCAGCAGCAGGTCTTCCTCCCCCGCTTTTAGCTCCTCAATGAGGAGCGGCAAGTAAGGGATCACGTCGGAATCGTAAAAGGCCAGGAAGAGATGGGCCACCAGGGTATCGCCGTCCACGGGCAAGTGTAGCATCTCGCCGCTCTCCGGATGGCGCGCGGTGACTTGCAGGGGCTGCTCATCGGCCCGTTCCAACAGGCGGTACAGGTCCTCTTCCAGGGTGGGATAGGCCGCCCGGCAGTCGGCATCGGCAGCACAGCCCACCAGCAGATGGTTAATGACGCGGGCGGTGTTGGGGGCCAGACTTACCAGTGTGTCCCACTGCGGCGGATCTACCGAGTCAAGGATGATGCTGCGGATGCCCTGGGGATGATCGCGCACAACGGTCAGGGCCAAGCGCGTGCCGTAGGAGATGCCGTACAGGTTCCACCGTTCATAGCCCAAGACGCGGCGGAGGTCGGCCAGGTCTGCTGCACTGGCCGCACTGTTGTAAGCGGCCAAGTTCACTCCCTCGGCCTGCAAGCGGTCGCGGCAGGCCATGGCCGCCTCCACTTCGCGGGCGATGGCCTCTCGGCCCTCCAGGTCTTGCACCCAGTTCTCAAGATAAACCTTTTTGAGTTCAGGACAATCAAGGTTTGGTTGGGAATAACGGGTCCCCCGCTGCTCAAAAAGGATCAGGTCGCGACGGTCGCGAATGGGGGAATCTAGCCAGCGGGTCAAGCCTTCCAACGCACTGCCTCCCGGCCCGCCTTCCAAGTAGACGACCGGGTCGGGGGCCGGGGTGTCACCGTAGCCGGGCAGGATGGCGACGGCCAAACGGATGGTGCGACTGTCGGGGTCATTCCTATCTTCCGGAACGATCAGGTAGCCACAGGTCACATCCTCCGGCGCGTCCACAGGGCACGGCGCCGTCTCAAAGCGGGGAATCTCCTCGGCGTGGAGGGGAGTTGCCAACCACAGCCAAGCCAGAGCCGACAACCCCCACAGAAGATAGCGAATGGGGCGGGACATTTCAACTCAACCGCCTGTCCTGCGCAATCGAGCGGGCAGACGAAAGACCAGCCAGTGGATCAAGCACAAAGCCAGGGCGGTCAAGAACACGCGCACGACGGTCAGAAGGATGGAGAGAAGAAGGGGCAACCCTTCTTGCGTGGAAGGCAACAAGGCCCACAGGAGGGCCAAGCCGTACATTGCCGCCCCTTGCAAGAAGCCAACGGCCAGCCAGCGCAACGCCCCGCTCAAGCCGAAATGGGATTCGTCCAGGGGGTAGATGAGAAAGGCCCCCAAAACGGAGCCGACAAACAGGACAAGGAGCAAGGCAACGGCTCCGATGATCAGCTCCGTCGTGGTAAACAGGCTCAGGTGGTTTACAACGTCAAACAGGCCCGGCGAGATCAGGTGTTGGCCCAGCAAGTAGGTGATGATGGATACGACAATGACTACGGCGGCCATGAACGCCGCACTTTTCCAACTCTTGGTCAGCATGGCCTCCCGTTCCCCCACGACCGTTCTTCCCGGCTCGCCGCCGGGGGTGAAAATCGGTGTTTGTCCTCACCCCCACCCGGACCGCCTTTCCCGCGCAATGGGAAAGGGAAGGCCGGGGAGGAAATAATCTGGCCGTCCACGAACGCGCCCGAACACATGAATGGTCGGCGCGGCCTCAACCGCATCTTTCCGGGAGAGTATAGCACACCCAACAGGGGCTGTCAATTTGCCGTTTTCGCCGCTCCAGGGCAATGTATCGCACCCACCGTAGGGACGCCGAAGGCGCGGAGGGGAATGACGGTGGGATCCATTCTGCACCTCTGCGGTATGAGAATGCATTTGTCCCGATCACAACGCCGATCCGATTTGACAGCTTTGGCATTTTGTCTAAAATATGACCGCGGTCAACTTTGGAGTGAGGTCACGATTTGGACGAGCAGCAGGCAGCTCAGCCGCTTTCCCGCCGGGAGCGGAAAAAGTTGGAAACCCGCCGGGCGTTGTTGACGGCGGCGTTGGCCCTTTTCCGGGAAAAGGGCTATGACGCCACGACGGTGGAAGAGATCACCGGGCGGGCCGATGTGGCCAAGGGGACCTTTTTCAACTATTTTCCCTCCAAAGAGGCGTTGTTGGGCGAGCTGACTACCTGGCAGCTGGCCCAACTGCGCGAGGCGGTGGATGTGGAACGGGGCGCGCCGCCCAGCCCGGTGGCCCGCATCCGGCTGCTGATGCGCCTGCTGCGGGAGCGGATGCTCCACGATTGGCGGTTGTACCAGCGGGCCTTTGCCCTGCGCTGGAGCCGCCCGACGCCCCACCACCGGGCCAGGCATCAGGTTTCGGGCCTCCTCACCGACCTGGTGCGCGAGGCCCAGGCCGTCGGCGAGATCCGGGCCGATGTGGAGGCGGAGCTGGCGGGCGATCTGATCCTGATGGCCCACGTCCGCCGCTTGGCCATTTCGATCCACGGCGGGGAGGAGCCGCCGCCCGACGATGACGAGCAGGTGTTGGACCTGTTGATGACAGGGTTGGCGGGGCCGACGTGGGCGGGGAGATGATTTTATTTTCGCCGCGGGGGGCCGTCCACGAATGGGGCTGCGCAAAAAATAGCGACTGAAGTCGCCTCTTTGGGGCCTGCGGCCGGCCGACCGCCTACGCGGTCGGCTGACGGCCCGCAAGGGGCGGTTTCGACCGCTATTTTCTTTGCAAGTCTGGAGACTTGCTACAGGCTCACGCCGGCAACGTAGCGCAAGCCTCTGGCTTGCGCAAAAAGCGGCGACTCAAGTCGCTCCTCTGGGGCCTGCGGCCAGCCGACCGCCTACGCGGTCGGCCAACGACCCGCAAGGGGCGGTCTCCACCGCTTTCCAGGAACCCCGCGTGGGAACCCTCCCGCAGGTTGGCGGGCCGAAGGCCCCCTTGAACCTGCGGGAGGGTACGGGTGACCGCTACAGGCGGGCTTTCCACCTTTCGCGCGGGTTGTGGTCCGCGCCGGGCAGGGGAATGATGTGCCCGGCACTTGCCAAGTGCCGGGCACGTGAAGCGTCGGCCAACGGCCCGCAAGGGGCGGTTTCAACCGTTATTTTACTCTGCCGCCTGGCAGTATTCGCAGCGTCCGCCCGCTCGCTCGCGGACCAGTTGGCGTACAGCGTCAGGGATGGGGTTGACCATAGACTTCGGCTTTCAGCTCCTCATCAGAGGGGATGGGATAGCCACGCTGGGCCAAGACGGCGAATGCCTGAGCGCGGCGCAGGGCCGAGAGTTGGTAGCGGCGCAGCAGGTCGGCTTGTTCCCGCTTTTCGGCCGGGGTCAGGGGACGCCCGCTGATGTTGTGGAGTTGGTGCAACCGTTCCAACTCGGCGGGCGAGATCAGAGGTTTGGTCGCCGCCCACAACCGCTCGTCGCTGAAGAATTGCATACTGTTCAGCTCGGCGGCTACATCAGGCGGCAGGTCTGGAGAGGATAGGAATTGCGTGCGCAAGGTGGAAACTACCAAGTCTTCAATGGAGCGGTAGGTGTTTCTGGCAACGCGCTCCAGAACCTGGACCAGCGGCGTGGGCAGTTCCAAAGCAATGGTCTGGGTGGTCATGGATTGCCTCCCTTTTTGCGATCCTGGGGACATTATAGCGGCAAACGCGAGGGGCGTCAAGCCCCGACCTGGTGGGTCTTGGGGGCGTCCGGCTTTGCTTGCGGTGGGCAACGTGGCGCAAGCGGCGACTCAAGTCGCTCCTCTGGGGCCTGCGGCCGGCCGACCGCCTACGCGGTCGGTTAACGGCCCGCAAGGGGCGGTTTCTACCGCTTTCCGGGAACCCCGCGTGGGAACCCTCCCGCAGGTTGGCGGGCCGAAGGCCCCCTTGAACCTGCGGGAGGGTGAAAGCGGCTCTGTTTGGCCGGGTAGGGGCAACCCTGGCGGTTGCCTGCCGGGCGGGGGCTATTTTCGCGGAAAGCGCAAGTTTCCAAACTTGCGCTACAGGCTAAAGAACAGGAGAGAATTTCGGTATGTTTCGATTGTTCAAGTATCTCAAACCATATCGGGCCAAGATCGCGTTGGCCATCGTTCTGCTTTTTGCCCAGGCCAACTTTGACCTGGCCCTGCCCGATTACCTTTCCCGCATCGTCAACGTCGGCATCCAGCAGGGCGGGGTGGAGGACGCGGTCCCCCTCGCCATCCGCCGGAGCCAGATGGACCGGGTGCTGCTCTTTCTGACGGAGGAGGAGCAGGCCGCCGTGCTGGCCGTCTATACGCTGGTAGACCGGGATTCGCCCCAATACGCCGAGGCGGTGCAAGAGTACCCCCGCCTGGCCGAGGAGCCGGTCTATATCCGCAACGACGATGTGGACCGGGCCACCATCGAGGCCCTGAACCCCATCATGGGCCGGGCCATCCTGGCGGTGTCGGCCATCGAACAGGTGATGGCCGATCCGAGCAAGGCGGCCCAAATGGGTGCCCAAATGGGGGGGCGATTCGACCTCAGCAAGCTGCCGCCGGGAACCGACCTGTTCGAGATGCTGGGCCGGTTGCCCGCCGATCAGCGGCAGCAAATGGCCGACAGGATCACCCGGCGGTTCGAGGTGTTGGGCGAGAGCATGATCGTCCAGGCGGCGACCGGCCCCATCAAGGCCGAGTACGAGGCCCTGGGCATGGATACGAACCGGCTCCAAAACCAATACATCCTGCGCGTCGGGGCGTTGATGCTGCTTTTGACCCTGCTCTCCGGGGCGTGCGCCATCACCGTGGGCTACCTGGCCGCCCAAACGGCTGCCGGCGCGGCCCGCGACATCCGCCGTGACCTGTTCCGCACGGTGGAGAGCTTCTCCATCGCCGAGTTCAACACCTTTTCCACGGCCTCTCTGATCACCCGCTCCACCAACGACATCACCCAGGTCCAGACCGTGATCTTTATGATCGTGCGCATGGTCTTTTACGCCCCGATTCTGGGCATCGGGGCCGTCATCCGGGCCATGGGCAAGGGCAGCTCCATGTGGTGGATCATCGGCGTTGCGGTGCTGGTCCTGGTCGGCCTGGCCGCCACCGTCCTGTCCATCGCCCTGCCCCGCTTCAAGATGATGCAGAAGCTGGTGGACCGGCTGAACCTGGTGGCCCGCGAGAACCTTTCGGGCATCATGGTCGTCCGCGCCTTCAACCGGCAGGAGTTTGAGGAAGAGCGGTTCGACCGGGCCAACCGCGACCTGACGGCGGTGACGCTGTTCATCAACCGCCTGATGGTCGTCCTGATGCCCCTGATGATGCTGGTGATGAACGGGTTGATGATCGGCATCATCTGGGTTGGCTCCCACCAGGTGGCCGAGGCCAATATGCAGGTGGGCGATATGATGGCCTTTATCCAGTACGCCATGCAGGTCGTCATGTCCTTCTTGATGCTGACCATGATGTTCATCTTTTTGCCCCGCGCCGCCGTTTCGGGCGACCGCATCGCCGAAGTGTTGGAAACCGAGCCGACGATCCGCGACCCGGAGCAGCCCAAGCAGTTTCCGCCCGATGCGCCGGGCCGGATCGAGTTCCGCCATGTCTCCTTCCGCTACCCCGGCGCCTTGGAGGATGTCCTGTGCGACATCAGCTTCACCGCCGAGCCGGGCCAGACGACGGCCATCATCGGCTCCACCGGCTGCGGCAAGTCCACCCTGGTCAACCTCATCCCCCGCTTTTACGATGTGACGGAAGGCGCGGTCCTGGTAGACGGCCTGGACGTGCGCCAGGTCAGGCAGCACGACCTGCGGGCACGGATCGGCTATGTGCCCCAGCAGGGAACCCTCTTTTCCGGGACCATCGGCAGCAACCTGCGCTACGCCGACGAGGACGCGCCCCTGGAAAAGGTGCAGGAAGCCATTGAGATCGCCCAGGCTGCCGAATTCGTCTGGGCCAGGCCGGAGGGCCTGGAAGCCGAGATCGCCCAGGGCGGGACGAACGTATCGGGCGGGCAGCGGCAGCGGCTGTCCATCGCCCGCGCCCTGGTCAAGGACCCGCCCATTTATATCTTTGACGACAGTTTTTCGGCCCTGGATTTCAAGACCGATTATACCTTGCGCAAGGCGCTCAAGGAACGATTGGGGGATCGCACGGTGCTGATCGTGACCCAGCGGGTGGCGACGGTCAAGGATGCCGACCAGATTCTGGTGCTCGATGAGGGCAAACTGGTGGGCAAAGGCACGCACCGGGAACTGATGGAGACCTGCCAGACCTACCGCGAGATCGCCCTTTCCCAACTGAGCCTGGAGGAATTAGCATGAAACCAGCCAATCGCAGAGCACGCAAAGGGGAATTCAGCAAGCCCATGATCGGCCCCGGCAGCGGGCGCAGCCCCTTTGGAGGGCGGGGCCACGGCCCGATGCTGGTCGGGGAAAAGGCCCGCGATTTCAAGGGCACGATGGTTCGATTGGCCGCCTACATGGGCAAATACAACTGGGTGATGCTCCTGGCCCTGGTCTTTGCCCTGGCCTCCACGGCGGCCAGCATCGCCGGTCCCAAGATCATGGGCCGGGCGACGACCAAACTCTTTGAGGGCGTCATGGCCCAGTTGAGCGGCACAGGCGAGATCGATTTCGCCGCCATCGGCAACATCCTGCTGACGGCTTTGATCCTCTACCTGCTGTCCGCCGCCTGTAGCTACATCATGGGCTGGATCATGGCCGATGTGGCGACCAACATCGCCTACCGCTTTCGCCGCGACATTTCGCAAAAGATCAACCGCCTGCCCCTCAAATATTTCGACAACACCACCCAGGGTGAGGTGCTTTCCCGCATCACCAACGACGTAGACACCATCAACCAAACCCTGAGCCAGAGCCTGAACCAGATCGTGACCTCCACCGTCACCGTCGTCGGGATTCTGGCGATGATGCTCTCCATCAGTTGGATGATGACCCTGGTGGCCCTGCTTATCCTGCCCCTCTCCATGGCCATCGTGACCCTCGTCGTCCGCCAGTCGCAAAAGTATTTCAAGCAGCAGCAGGACTATTTGGGGCACGTCAACGGCCATGTGGAGGAGATGTACGGCGGACATGTGGTGGTCAAAGCCTTCAACGGCGAAGAGAAAAGTGTGCGCACCTTTGACAAATTCAACAACGTTCTCTACGATTCGGCCTGGAAATCCCAATTCTTTTCCAGCTTGATGATGCCGGTGACGATGTTCATCGGCAACCTGGGCTATGTGGCCGTGGCCGTCCTGGGCGGCTGGTTGGCCATCCAGGGGACCATCACCGTCGGCGACATCCAGGCCTTTATCCAGTATGTGCGCTCCTTCGTCCAACCCATCCGCCAACTGGCCAACATCTCGAACATCCTCCAGCAGACGGCAGCCGCCGCCGAGCGGGTGTTCGAGTTCCTGGCCGAGGAAGAAGAGATCCCCGATACGGAAAACCCCGTGCGGCTGGAACAGGTCCGGGGCGAGGTCCAGTTCGACCATGTGCGCTTTGGCTACGACCCGGAAAAGATCGTCATCCACGATTTCAGCGCGTTGGCCCGGCCCGGCCAAAAGGTCGCCATCGTGGGACCCACCGGCGCAGGCAAGACGACGATGGTCAAGCTGCTGATGCGCTTTTACGATGTCAACGACGGCGCCATCCGGGTAGACGGCCACGACATCCGCGACCTGACCCGCCGCGACCTGCGCCAACTGTTCGGCATGGTCTTGCAGGATACCTGGCTGTTCAACGGCAGCATCCTGGACAACATCCGCTACGGTCGGCCCGATGCCAGCGAGGAGGAGGTGATCGCCGCCGCACAGACGGCCCACGTGGACCACTTTGTGCGCACCCTGCCGGAAGGCTACCGCATGGAGATCAATGAGGAAGCGTCCAACATCTCCCAGGGGCAAAAGCAGCTCCTGACCATCGCCCGCGCCGTCCTGGCCGACCCGCCCATGCTCATCCTGGACGAGGCGACCAGCAGCGTGGATACGCGCACCGAGCTTTTGATCCAACAGGCCATGGACCGTCTGATGGAGGGCCGCACCAGTTTCGTCATCGCCCACCGCCTGAGCACCATCCGCAACGCCGACGTGATCCTGGTGATGAACGAAGGGGACATCATCGAGACCGGAACCCATGAGGAGCTGCTGGCACGGGGCGGCTTTTACGCCGAGCTGTACAATAGCCAGTTTCGGATGCAAGTGGAGTAGAAGGGAAATTGGGGGAATTTGATCTTTTCAGGGGGTTGTGTTATGATGGGTTGGCCGGGTGACGCCCGGTGTGCGGGAGGGAGGGGTTCCCCGGCAGGGTGGCGGTACGCTTGAGCGGTTTTGCATGAGCCTTTGGTTTGAATGACTCCTCTGAAAAGGTCTTGATCCAGGGGTTTTGCACCACGGAGGCACGGAGTTCGCGGAGGAACAGCAAAATTTATACGATTTCTTCTGTGCTCTCTGCGTCTCTGTGGTGAGACCGGAGTTTTTTCAGTCAAGTCATCAATTGTTAGCGCGGACGCTGCGCTCCGGTCATCCGCTGGCGAGCTGCGGCTAATCGCCGCGCCGTCGGATGGCCCAAGAATCACGAGGATGATTAACATGGACATTTTGTGGGAAAAGGATGCTTACGCGCTTGTGCCGACGGACCTTGGTCTTGTCCAAAAGCTGCAATGGAGTACCGAGCTGCCTGCCGGCTGGACAAATGATAAAGCTTATAGAACGCATGAGGAAACTCTGCAGACACTACTGTCGTTCCACCTGGCAGAAGTGTGTGGCGAGCCGGTGCAATTGGTGGGCAGCGCCGGCGACCATTGGAGCGGGGCAGACATTATCGGGCTTGACACGTTGGGCCGGATCCATCTTTGGGGTTTCCGAAGGACCGACCTAAAGCAGAAATTGAGCCGCCGACGGGTGACGTAATCAAGTTGCTTGCACCTGAAGCTTAGTTTAGGTAGCGGCTCACGTGTGACCTGTAATGCGGTCTCCAGATCGCTGACGCTCGCTTTTGGCTAAGCGGCGGATGAAGCCGACCGGCTTCGTGGGGAATGCAAGTGGGGCAAATGCTTCCATCATTCCCGGCGTCGGCTTTACCGCCGAGACGCCGAGGGCGGAGAGAGACCATGTGAGATCAACCGTCCCCCGACGAACTCTGCGCCTTTGCGATGTGGAACTTGGTCTGAGAATGCGAGGCGTGCCTGTTGTCGGCAGGTGCGCTTTGTTGTATAATGGGATGGCGCGGCGCGGGGGAACCGTCGTCGTATGAGTGGCTCCTTTTGGGCCTGTGGCCTGGCGCCCGCGCAGGTGGGCGGTCGACCACCGGTCTGTCGGACTTGCGTTGCCTATCCGCCGGGGGAGCGGTCTTTGCCGCCTGTTACCATTTTCGGAGTGAGGAGGATATGTCGCAGAAAGAATTGCCCATCCGTCAGGGGTTTTACTTTGAAGAGTTTGAACCCGGACAGACCATCATCAGCGCGGGGCGGACCATCACCGAGGCCGATGTGGTGGCCTTTGCCGCCCTAAGCGGCGACTGGAATCAGCTCCACACCGACGCCGAATACGCAGCCACCCACGCTTTCGGCCAACGGGTAGCCCACGGCCTTCTGATCCTCTCCATCGCCAGCGGCCTGGTGATGCGACTGGGCATCTTGGAGGGCACGGCGTTGGCCTTCCGTGACATCGGCGATTGGAAGTTCAGCCTGCCGGTGTTCCTGGGCGATACGATCCGGGTGCGGGCGACCGTCACCGAGACCAAAGCAATGCGCCGCCTGGGTGGGGGGCTGGTCAAGGTCAAGGTGGAGGTGCTGAACCAGGACGACAAGGTGGTGCAACGGGGGACGTGGGGGGTGCTGGTCAAGAGCCGCCCCCGGTCCCAGGCCTCATAGGGAGGCCAGTACCTCGCGTGCCCGCGCGACAACGGGGGCATCGATCATCTGCCCGTCCAGGGCGATGACGCCGCTGCCTTGTGCCTCTGCCGCCTCAAAGGCGGCCAGGACGCGGCGGGCGTATGCGATCTCCTCCGGCGTGGGGGCGAAGGCGCGATGCACCGGCTCGATCTGAGCCGGGTGGACGATGAGCTTACCGCTGTACCCCATGTATCGCGCTTGGCGCGCTTCGGCGTGCAACCCATCGGTGTCGGTCAGGTCTGTCCAGATGGTGTCGATCGCCCACACCCCGGCCGCGCGGGCGGCCAACAGCATTTGAGCGCGGCTGTGGGCCAGCTCCTCTCCCCCTTTGCTGCGGACCGCGCCCAGGTCGCGGGCCAGGTCCTCTCCGCCCAGGCAAAGAGCCTGTACGCGGCGGCTTGCCTGGGCCATTTCGTATGCATGGAGTACCCCCTGCGCCGTCTCGACCATCAGGCAGATGGATAGGGAGCCGACCGACAAGCCCCGTTCCTCCTCTAAGGCGGTTAGCAGCCTCGCCAGACGCTCCACATCGGTAGCGGTCTCCGCCTTAGGCAGACACACGGCGTCCACGCCGGGTGCGAACGCTTCCTGCAGATCGTCCTCTGCCAAGCTGGTGGAAAAGGCATTGATGCGCAGGATCACCTGCGGCCCGTACCTTCCCGTCTCCAGTGCGCGGCGGAGCGTTGCCCGCGCCGCCCGTTTTTCCCCCGGCGGTACGCCATCCTCCAGGTCAAGGATAACGGCGTCGGCGGGCAAGGTGCGGGCTTTGGCGAGCATTCGGGCCTTGTTACCCGGCACGAAAAGCATAGTACGCACAGGATGGTGTAAGGGCATAGAACCTCCTTTGATGTCCTACCAATACCCCGTCCCCCGGCAGATGGGACAGGTGCGGCCCCGGCGGGTGACGCCCTGCCCCCGGCAGTAGAGGCAGGGGATGGCCGGTCGGTCGGCGGCGGACGATGCCCCCGTCGTATCCTTGCCGGGCATGGGCGGCGGCGGAGCAACCTTGTGGAATTTTTTGCCCCTGGGCCGCCCAAAGAGCATCCGCACAAAGGTCGCCAACGCCGTGCCCAGAATTTCGCCCAGGGTGGGACTCCACCGCTTGACCGTGTCGAACACCTTGCTGCCGGTGGGCGCCAGCCGCCCCAGTTCAATCTCCAACTGCCGGGCGCTGGGCCGCCGCCGGGGGTCCGGGTCCAGGCAGCGGGCCACCAGGTTGGAAAGGGCCGGGCTGATGTTGGGCCGCAGTTCGGTCAGCGGCGGGAAGGTGGAAAAGGCCCGCAGGATGTCAAAATCCAGTTCGGGGAAGGTGTCAAACCGGTCGCGGGGGTCGCGCCCGCTGAGGAGATGGTGCATCGTCGCCCCCAGGGCGTAAATATCCGATTTGGGCGTGGGCTGCATCTGCCATTGCTCCAGGGGGGTGTAGCCGGGCGTCCCGGCGGCCACCGTCTTGCCCCCGGCCATCATCACCCGCGCCCCGCTGCTGACCGCCGCCCGCGCCAGCCCAAAATCCACCAGCCACACCCGGTCCTCCGGGTCTACGATGATGTTGGCCGGTTTGATGTCGCGGTGGATGACCGGCCGGGGCTTGCGGCTGTGGAGATAGACCAGGGCGTTGGCTACATCCTGGGCGCAGCGGATCACCTCTGTTTCGGCCAGGGGGCGTTTCAGGCGTTCCAGGCGGGCCTCCAGGCTCTCGCCTTCGATATATTTCATCACCAGGTATTGGTCCGGCCCTTCGACGAAATAGCCGTACACCTCCGGGATGCGGGGGTGGCCGGGGTGGTTGAGGCGGGCCAGGACCTCCGCTTCGCGCTTGAAATCCTCCTCCGCCTTGCGACGCTCGCTCTGGCTGGCGAAAAAGGGCCGCATCTGCTTGACGACGCACAGGCGGCCAAAGAGCTCCATGTCCTTGGCCAGGTAGACGGCGCCCATGCCGCCCTGCCCCAGCAGGCCGATGATCTGGTAGCGACCACCTTGCAAGGTAGTTCCGACGGGCAACGGCCCGCCGGGGGCAACACCCCCTGCGGGGGAAGCGGCGTCCAGAGGTGCGCCGCATTTTGTGCAGAACCGCGCCCCCTTGCCGGCGATTGCGCCGCACCGGGGGCAGAATTGTTCGCTCAATGTGGTATCCTTTCTAAAGGCCGCAACGGACCGGCCACGAATTGGGCACGAATACGCGAATGCGCGAATGCCGTCCACGAATTGGACACGAATACACGAATGCGCGAATGCGGCCCGGCGCGGTGGTGCAAGGAAATCGCGGTTGAAACCGCCGACGGCGGGCCGCAGGCCCAAAAGGCGCGACTTGAGTCGCCGCTTCTAGTCATTTCAGCGCGGCCCGCACCCGTTCCAGGACGCGGCGGTCCTGTTCCAGGTCGGGCAAACCCACCTGTTCGTCAATCTCCACAACCCGTTCCAGGAGGGGCAACGCCTCTTCCGGGCGGCCCTGGTCCTCGTAGAGCAGGGCCAGATTGAACCGAATGACGCCTTCGGTGACAATATCGCCCAGGTCCCGGCAGATGGCAAGGACCTGCCGGTAAAGCCGCTCCGCCTCGGCTTGATCGCCCTCCGCTTGTGCCAGGTTTGCCAACTGGCCCAGCGATGCGGCGACGCCCGCCCGGTCGCCCAGTTCCTCTTTGATTTCCAGGCTCTGCGCGTAGAGCCGCCGCGCCTCCCCATACTCCCCCCTGTCCTGGGCCAGCATCCCCAACTGATGCAGCGATGTGGCGACGCCCGCCCGGTCGCCCAATTCCTCTTCGATTTCCAGGCTCTGCTTGTAGAGCCGCCGCGCCTCCCCATATTCTCCCGTGAGGTAGGCTAGATTCCCCAGCCCGTGCAACGATCTGGCGACGCCCGCCCGGTCGCCCAGTTCCTCTTTGATTTCCAGGCTCTGCTCGTAGAGCCGCCGCGCCTCCCCATATTCCCCCGTGGCCTGGGCCAGCGCTCCCAACTGGTGCAGCGATTTGGCGACGCCCGCCCGGTCGCCCAGTTCCTCGCGGATTTCCAGACCCTGCTCGTAGAGCCGCTGCGCCGTCCCATATTCCCCCGTGTCCTGGGCCAGCATCCCCAACTGATGGTAGAGAGCTGCCATGCTCTTGCGCTCTCCCAGTTCCTCAAAGATGGCGAGCACGCGCCGGTACTCACGCCGGGCGGCGGTCAGGTCGCCGGTGCGATGCAATAAAGTTGCCAGGTTCCCGGAAAAGGCGGCGGCCTCCCGTTCTTCCCCCTCCGCCTCGGCGGCGCGGATGGCTTGTTTGAGCCGCTTGCCCAGTTCGGCCCAGTAGCCGCGCACGCTCAGGTAACCGTCGGCCGGTTGGCACAACGCCCAAACGAACCGCCGCACCTGCGCCCAGCGCTCGGCGGCGTAGGCCCGGTCCAGGGCGGCCAGGATCTGCTCTCGTTCGGCTTCCAGGGCGTCGTAATCGGCGGCGGCGGCCCTCTGGTGGGCCTCGGCGTAGGCCAGGTAGTGGGCGGTGTGGGCGGCATAGGCCGCTTCCTCCTCCCCCTCCTCGGCCAACAGCTCCCGCGCATAATCCCCCAACAAGGGGTGCAGCCCGTATCTCTCTCCTCTCCCCTCTCTTTCTCCCCTCTCCCTCTCTCTTTCTCCCCTCACCAACGCCCAACGCCGCAGGCGGCGCAGGTGGTCCTCGGCTTCTTCGGTGGGGAGCCGCGGATGGGCGGAAAGGCGCGGATCAAGGCGGTCCATTTCGGCCAGCACGCCGGCCAGGCGGGCGGGGTCCACGGGGGCGGGGGCAAAGGCCCCCAGGCAGCGAAAGACGCGGGCCGTCTCCGGGTAGCGGGCGGCCAGGGCGCGGTAGCTCAGGGCAAAGGTCAGGCGCACGCTCTCGTCTTTCCGCGCCGCGCCGTCCAGGGCCAGGGCCGCCAGCCGCGTCCGCTCCTCCTCCAACCGCCCCAGGAGCCAGGCGGCCCCCTCATAGGCGGCGACGGCGGCGGCCAGTTCCAGGGCCAGGGGCAGGTAGCCGCACAGCCGGGCGACCTGCTCCGCCTCCGCGCCGCGCAAGGCCCCGCCGCTCCTTTCGCTCAGCAGGGCGCAGGCTTCCGCTTCGCTCAACAGGTCCAGCCGGGTGATGTGGGCGCGCAGCGATTGGGCCACGGGGGCCTCGCGGGTGGTGAGCAGCAGCGGCAGGCCGGGGGGCAGGGCGCGTCGCAGGGTCCGCGCGCCGTCCAGCCAGGCGGGGCGCACGTCGTCCAGGATGACCAGGGCGCGGCCCTTTTCCGCCAGGCGGCGGGCCAGGAGGCCGCGCAGGGCGTCGGCCCGCTCCTGGGGGGTGGTCAGGCGGCTCAGGTCCCGGCCGCAAAGGCGGCCCCAGGCGGCCAGGATGGGCAGGGGGTCGCCTTCCTGGGCGGCCAGGTCGGCCCAAAAGACGCCGCCGGGCAGGTCGGCGGCCAGGTCGGCGGCCAGTTTCCGGGCCAGGGCGGTCTTGCCGATGCCGCCCATGCCCTGCAAGGCGGTGATGGCCTGGGGGCGGTCGCCGTGGAGGAGGGCCTGGGCCAGGGTGCGCAGCTCGTCCTCGCGGCCTACAAAGTATTCCGGTGGGGCGGGGGGAGCGGCTCTGATGGGTGTAGGTGGGGGTTCGTAGATTCTGTTGCCCAGGTGGATGCTGATGTTTTTCCCTGCCCGGACATCCCGCATGGTGACGGTCGGCAGCGACCAACCTCTCTCGGATGGCCGTGAATCCCCCCCCTCTACGCGGGGGGTGGTGCTTTTGGGTCCGAATCGGCGGTCGGTGGTTGGGTGGAGATCAGAATGTCGTCCTGGGTTGTCGTGCGGCGCACATGCACACCGCGCCCGGTTCCGTCCTCGGTCAGCAGCCCGCCTTCTCGTGATTCGGCGTCTTCTACCACGATGGCGGGGGTGGACGGCGACGGTTCGTTGGAGGCGTTCACCTCCAAGCCGGTGCCGACAGGCCCGGTGATTTTGATCTTGGCCCGTTTGCGAAAGACGAGCAGGACGGCTACGACGATGAGGGCAAAGATGGCGATGATGACGGCGATGGTTGAGATCTCCATATTTCTCCTCCCGGAAACGGTTTTGCCACAATCGGGTGTGGGGGAATTGTACCAGATTTCGGGGCAGGGGGCAAACCTCCCGCAGGTTGCCGGGCAGGAAGCCCGGTTGAATGAACCTGCGGGAGGTTGCGGGCGGCGACTCAAGTCGCCCCTTGGGGGGCCTTTGGCCGGGCGTCCGCCTGCGCGGACGCATCCCGCCCGCGCCAAGCAGGGGGACGGCGACCGGAGGTCGCCCCTTGGGGGTCCTTTGACCGGGCGTCCGCCTACGCGGACGCATCCCGCCCGCGCCAAGCAGGGGTGCAGCGACCGGCAGTCGTCCCTTGGGGGGGCTTTGGCCGGGCGTCCGCCTGCGCGGACGCATCCCGCCCGCGCCAAGCAGGGGGACGGCGACCGGAAGTCGCCCCTTGGGGGCCTTTGGCCGGGCGTCCGCCTGCGCGGACGCCTCCCGCCCGCGTAGGCGGGCGGTCGGCCAACGGCCCGCAAGGTGCGGTTTCAACCGCCGGTTTGTTTGCGCAAATTGGAAATTTGCGCAACTTGCGGCGGGCAGGGGCCGCCCGTGGGTGGGTCGCGGAGGGGCAAAGGGGACTGCTCCGTAGAGCAAGCCTCCGGCTTGCTCGCGCAAATTGGAAATTTGCGCAACTTGCAGCGGACAGGGGCCGCCCGTGGGTGGGTCGCGGAGGGGCAAAGGGGACTGCTCCGTAGAGCAAGCCTCCGGCTTGCTCGCGCAAATTGGAAATTTGCGCAACTTGCAGCGGGCAGGGGCCGCCCGCGGGTGGGCCTCAGCCTTCCACCCGCACCAGGAGGGCGGTGATGTTGTCTTCGCCGCCGGCCTCGTTGGCCGCATCCACCAGGCGGCGGCAGATTTGGGCCACGGTCGCCTCGGAGGCCAGGTAGGCCCCCAGCCGCTCCGCCGGGTAGACCATGTCCCACAGGCCGTCGGAGCAGAGCAGCACGGTGTCGCCGGGGCGCAGGGCGACGGCGGGGTACAGGTCCACCGGCACGTCCGGTTCCAGGCCCAGGCAGCGGTACAGGACGTGGCGTTGGGGATGGGTGCGGACCTCCTCCGCCGTGATCCGTCCCTGTTTGTGCAACGCCGCCGGAACCGAATGGTCCTCGGTCAGCTGCCGCAGCTGCCCCTCGCGCCACAGGTAGGCCCGGCTGTCGCCCAGATGGGCCACCGTCAGCCGCCCGTCCTGGATGACGGCCAGCGTCAGGGTCGAACCCATGCCCTGGGCTTGATCGGGGTGCTTGCGGGCGTAGCCCAGCACCACCTGGTTGGCCCGCTCGACGGCGTGGGTGAGCAGGCGGGCCAGGTCGGTTTCGCCCAGGCGCACGGTGACGCCGCTGCCCACGGCGGCCAACGCCTCGGCGTCCAGGCGACGGGTGAGGGAAGGGTCCTGGGGGCGAAAGAGGGGGGCCAGTTCGCGCTTGAGGGCGGCGATGGCCCAGCGGCTGGCCACCTCCCCGGCCCGGTGGCCGCCCATGCCGTCGGCGACGATGAACAGGCCCAGCGGCCCTTCGTCCGAAGCCTGGACGACGCGGTAGTAAAAATGGTCCTCGTTCCGCTCGCGCACCCGGCCCGCGTCGGTCAGCCCAGCGACGGAAAGCCAGGGGATCATGGGGCCGTCACAGCTGCTGCACCTGAAGCTCGGCGGCGTCCAGGGCCTCGGTGCAGCGTTGGGCCAGGCGCATCCCCCGCTCGTAGAGGGCGATGGCTTCCTCCAGCGTCAGTTCCCCCGTCTCCAACCGCTGCACGGTGGCTTCCAACTCGTTGTAGGCGGCTTCAAAGGAAAGATCGTCAAATGTATCGTCCATAGGCATTTCTCCTGTTTCTGTTTGTGAACCGCGGAGGCGCAAAGGGCGCAGAGGGAGAAAGGCTTCACGCCCTGGGCGTCTTGGCGGTTCCCGGAATCCAAATCGCGGAGGCGCAAGGCACGGTGTGTTCAGGAAAGGACCTGCCAGACAAAGATGGCGATCATGATCAGCCCGATCACCAACTGTACGGCGGTAGATAGCAACCAGCCAACGGCCCATCCCCCACCTGCTTTGAATGCTTGTTTCAGATCGCCGACGCGGATGATCTCTACCAAAAGGACCCCGCCGATGGTCCCGATGATGGCTCCCGGCAGGTTGAAGAGCAAAAGGCCCACAAAGCCGCCGATCAGTCCGACCAAGATGCTCCAGCCGCTGGCTCCGCCGATTTTGGCTCCCACCGAACCGGCCCAGATGTCGGCAGAGGTTGCCAGCAGGGCCAACAGCGCCAAAACCAACAATGTAGGCCAGCCCACCGCCTGAAACCCCTCGGCCAGGGCGTACAAAAAGGCCCCCAGCAGGATCAAGACCGTGCCGGGGATGATGGGGAGCACCGTGCCCAACAGCCCGATGAACATGATCGCGGCGACCAGCACCAGGACGATGGTATTCCACGGCTCGGTCATTTGGTCCAACCGTCCAGCCATTGGCTCAGGGGGCGGGCTTCCAGCGGCTTGCCTTCCCTGCACCAGGCGGTATGCTGGGCGGCGAATTCGGCCCCCAGGAGCAAGATCATGGCGCTCAGATAAGCCCACAGCAAAAAGCCGATGATGGCCCCCACCGAGCCGTAGATCAGGTTGTAACGGGCAATATCGCTCAGATACCAGGCGTAGATGCGCCGGGCCAGTTCCCAGATCAACCCCGCCAGCAGCCCGCCCAGCCACACGTCACGCCAGCGGACGGCGTTGCGGGGGATGATGCGATAGAGGAGGATAAAGGTTGCGATGCTGACCGGAATGGGCAACAGGTCCGAAACCCAGCCCCACAGCCAAGCGGTGTTGGGGTCGTCCAAGAGGTTCAACTGCCCCAGGAACGGATCCCAGCTGCGCAAAAGGCCGACGGCGGTGCTCAGGAGGGTGGTGGAGATGAGCAGTACCCCGGCGACGACGACTACGGCCAGGCCGAATAGTTTCTCCGACCAGAAGAGCTGCGATTTGGGATTGCCCCAGGCTCGGTTGACGGCGCGGTAGGTGGCCGTAAAGACGCCCGATGCCGACCACACAAGGCCCAGGGTTGCCAGGATGTTGACGGTATTCCGACCGGTGATGGCCTGGTCCACGTTGGTCTGCACCAGATCGCCGGTCAGGGGCAAGAAGCGGGCTACCCAATCCATGACGATCTGCTGCGCTTGGGCCGTATCCAGCAAGGATGTGGCAAAGGAGATGAGGATCAACAGCAGGGGGAAAAGGGAAAAGAGGGCGTAGTAGGCGATGGACCGAGACATTACCGCGCCGTCATCTTGGTCAAAGGCCAGGCCGACGCGGATCAAAAGGGTCGGCCAACCGCCCAGCCGCCGATCCAAAACCGAATAGAATTGATCGAGTTTTCGCTGCAATGTTTCCATGTGTCACCACTCACCGCGACCGCCAGATGCACCAGAGCAGGATCATCGTCAACAAGGCCGACATGGCGAAACCGGCTATGACCAGGGCCATCCCCGCAACCTGCCACTCACCGAAGAGTTGGTGCAGGTTGGGGATGAGGATGGCCGGGCCGATGACAAAGGCCGCCGCCAACAGGGCCAGAACCAGCCGGTTGGCCGCCGCCGTCACCTGGCGGGTCGGTTCATCCAGCCCTTTGAGGTTCATGCTCAGGTTGCCTTCGTTGATCTCCACCTGTTCCAACATTCGCTGGAGTTGGACGGGGAGCTGGATCATTGCCTCCGCCGCCTCGCTCAGCTGCTCCGCCAGCGTTCTGAGCCGGTTCAGCGGCGATTGCAACTCCAACAAGGCGTCGCGCACATACGGTTCTACTTCGGCAAAGACGTTGATCTCCGGATCCAGCTGCAGGCTGATTCCTTCCAACATGGCAATCGCTTTGAAGACCAGGACCAGATTGCTGGGCATCTTGAGGCGATTGGAGAAGGCCAGGTCCATTAGGTCCTCAACAAAGGAGCGGGCACGGATCTTTTCCAGCTCCAAGCCGTAGTACCGAATCCGCAGGCGGTCCAGGTCACGGGCCAGGTTGCGTCGGTCGGCGGCGCTGGTGGCAATGCCCAGCTCGGACATGGCATCTACCACGCGGTCGGTTTCCTGCCGAAAGAGGCCGACAAAGAGCTGCACCAGCCCCAGCCGTTCCCAATCGTCCAGGTAGCCCATGATGCCGAAATCCATCATGGCGATCACTTCATGGGGCAGGACCATAAAGTTCCCGGCGTGGGGATCGGCGTGGAAAAAGCCCTCCTGCAGGACCGCTTTGAGCAGGATGGCGATGTTGCGACGGGCGATCACCTTGCGGTCCAGACCGGCTTCGTCCAAACGGGCGACATCGGTGATCTTGATGCCGGTGATGCGCTCCATGGTCAACACGCGGCGGGTGGTGGTTTCCCAGTAGACGCGGGGCACGTGGACGCCGTCATGGACCGAGAACATCTGCCGGTAGCGGTCCATGTTGTGCCCTTCCTGCTCGTAATTCAGTTCGGCCCGCAGGGTGTTGGCAAATTCCTGGGCCAGCGAGAGGACGCCGTAATAGGCTCCCCATTCGGTGCGCTTTTCGGCCAAAGCCGCCAGTTCCAGGAGAATGTCCAGGTCCACCTCAATCTGTTTGTCCACGCCGGGTCGCAGGACCTTGACGGCCACCTCCGTCCCGTCGGGCAGGGTTGCCAGGTGGACCTGCCCCAGCGAAGCGGAAGCAACGGGTGTAGGTTCAAAGGTGGGGAATGCCCGATGCAGCGGCTTGCCCAGTTCCTGCTCCACCTGCTCGCGGATGAGGGCGAAATCGGTGGGCGGGACCGTATCCTGGAGTTTTTCCAGCTCGGCGGTGTATTCCGCCGGGATCAGATCGCCCCGTGTGCTGAGGATCTGGCCCAGTTTGATGAAGGTCGGCCCCAGCTCCTCAATGACCATCCGCACCCGCTCCGGCGGGGTGGCTTGCAGGATTTCGGCGGAGCTGAAGCGCAGTTTTTCCAAGCCGGGTGCGATGGCCCGCCCGACGCCCAGTTGGGTCAGCACATAGCCAAAGCCGTAGCGGGTCAGGATACGCCCGATCTGTTGGTATCGCCGCAGGTGGCGGAAGGTTTGAAAGATGGTAGGCATGATCCCCCCGGTGTTGCATTATACTCGAAAAGGGGGGAGGGGGCAATTTGCAACGGCCCTTCCCCCTCCCGCGTGGCGGGAAAGGGGAAGGGCCGGAGGAGAGGAGGTTGACGCTTACCACCCTTTGGTGACGATGGGTAGGAAGAGGTGGAACACCGCCACCCGGCCGCCGCAGCTATCGGTCCAGGGGCGGAATTCTACATAATCGCTGACGGCATCGCCCTGGCCGGAGGGCCGCAGGGTGGGATGGTAGGGGCCTGAAGGATCGCCCCAATAGTTTTCCCGCCCGTCGGCGATCAGGTAGGAGACGTTGGAGCGCATCCCGTAGGTGTTTCCGGCAAAGCAGTTCCAACGGGCCGTCAGCTTGGTAAAGAGACCGCTGCTGCACCGCAACCGGCATTGGTACAGCTCAATACCGGCCTCAAAGCCCTCGACGATGTTGTGGTTGGCGGTAAAGTCCAGGTTGTCCGCCCCCCAACCGGCGTCGGCCTCAATGCCGTAGGTGGCCGCGTTGTCCGTCCCGCTAAAGGTCACCGTGTTGCTGAGCACCTCCACCGTCAAGGTGACGGGACCGGCGTTCCCCATGTCGGGGCGTAGCGGATGGCTCTCTCCGTCAAAGGGGGCGGGTTGCACGCCGGGCGGATCGGTGGCCAGGATGCCCCAGGCGGCGACGCCGACCTTTTCGACGGTCAGGTCGTTTCCTTCGATCCGCCCCTCGCCGTCGTAGTTGTACACGCCCATCTGCGCGCTGCCGATGGTGTTGCCCGTGACGGTGATGGTCGTGTAGTAGTTGAGGATGGAGGAGGCCACCTCTTTGACCGGAGCGGAGGTGTTGTCGTAGGCAATGTCGGTCAGGGTGTTGTTCGCTATGGTGGCGCGGCCCTGGGCGGCCCAGACCTCAATGCCGTTCTGGGGGATGACGGTTGTGGCTCCCCAACCGGTGATGGTGTTGCCGAGTACCTCCACCGTCAGGGGGGTGGTGTCGGTCGCCCGGAAGGCCAGCGCGCTCTTTTGCCAGTCGGTGAACAGGCCGTCGCGGACCAGGACGGTGTGGGGCGAGTCGTCGTCGCCGTAGACGTAGAGGCCCACGCCGTGCTCCGCATCGCTGAGGGGCGTGTCGTGCATCCCCTTGACGCCGACCGATTCGGTCGCCCCGTCGGCGTTATAGAAGGCAATGCCCACGAAGCGGTAGTTGGCGTTGCCCTTGCCCGCGCCGTCCACCATCAGCCGGCGGAGGGTCACAGAGTCGGTGTCGTGGATGTAGACGATGGGATGGTTGTCCGCCGTGGAGGTGAACTTGAGGGGCAGTAGGTCGGGCGATTGGATGGTGGTTGAGAACATGCCCGCCCCGATGATGGTCAGCGTTTTGGTGATCTCCACCTGCTCAACATAGGTTCCCGCCGCGGCATAGAGCGTGTCGCCGGAGACCAGGTTGACGCCCTCCTGGATGCGGCCTACCGTGCCGACCTGGGGGCTGTCGTCGTCCACCCACAGGGTGGAAAAGTCGCCCTGGAAGCCGGGGGTCGCCGGTTCGGTGTCGTCGCCCACGTCCAGCCAGGGGGTATAGTCTACCGTGCCGCTGATGACGGCGGCCACCGCCGAGGGGTCACTCTCGCCCCACCAGTTGCCGCCGGCGTTCACCAGGGCGTCTCCCCACGCGGCGTAGCGGCTGTTGCCGATGATGCTGTTGTCAAAGGCCGTGACATCGGGCAGCGCGCCGCCGGGCGTATAATCCCGCACCAGGAGACCGAGATCGTGGG
>Ga0256914_1001120_pt1 | contig 25387 bp, 23 predicted proteins | sample HulkmetaG_FD_191571 | JGI IMG/M metagenome (GOLD analysis project Ga0256914, IMG submission 191571) | Hydrothermal chimney microbial communities from Main Endeavour vent field at the Juan de Fuca Ridge, Pacific Ocean - Hulk | ecosystem: Environmental > Aquatic > Marine > Hydrothermal vents ... | reverse complement strand
AAAAATTCCTATCACTTTGGGGTCCCCACAAAATTTTAAAATTTTGTGGGGTAAAACTTATGCTACGCCTGTCGGCGAGAGAAACAATCATGATTTTATTTTTGTTTGTGTTTTTTTTAAAACATGATTGTTTTATTTAAAAAATAGTTTTTTATAGCAAGAGGGGTCTTTGCTGAAAATAGGAACTTTTTTCTTGTATGTTTCATAATCTTTGCCAAATTTTTTATAACACTCCATCTCTTCAAATACCAATACCATAATCAATATAAATATCATTTCAAGTGGTGCAATAAACAATATAAAAGTAACCGAACCAACCATAAAAGCCAAGGCAAGCGGTATGAATGAGAGTCCAAAAAGCATAGGATGTCTGAAACAGGAAAATATACCGCTTGTAACAAGTTTGTTTGTTTCCAGCCGAGGAATATTTCCTTCTCTGCCATATCTTTTAAGTTCTCTTCCTCCGACTTTGGCAGCATGAAAAGATAATTTCATCAAAAAAAATCCTACCGTAAACGAGAAGATGTGAAACAGAGGATTTGTTATATATTCTTTGAAATATTTTGCATCAAAATAAAATCCAAAATATATACCCCCCGTTAAAATAAATATCCAAAGAAGTACTCTTATAACAACCGAGGGAGTAGTTTTTATTTTCATATATGCCAACCTTTGTAAAATCTTAATTTTTTTTAAAATTATATCAATATTATTTTAAATATGATATAATAATTTTTAAAATATTTTTACAAAAGGAGAAATAATGTTTTCAAGCAGAAAAATAAAAGAGCTTGAAGAAGAGATAAAAAATCTTAAATCCGAAAACGAAAGATTGAAAAATCAACTTGAGGAGTGTCAAAGAGAAAAATCATCTATAAATCTCAATGAAAACAGTATGATTTGCACGGATAATGATGAAGCCAAGATAAAACTTCTTGATGTTATCATAAAAAGTTATGGCAACGGAGCTGAATTTTTACAAGACACCATAGAAGAAAATCTTACTATGTTGGAATCTGCCGATAAATTAAATTCGGAAAATGCCATAGAGATGGATACTATAGAAAACAATACCGATAAAGTTGTAGAATCTATGCAAAAAATTGAAGAGATGACTGTGGGACTGCAGGATGATTCAAATGCTTTAAATGATCATGTAAATTCCATATCGGATATCATAAATCTTATAAAAGATATAAGTGACCAAACAAATCTTTTAGCTTTGAATGCCGCCATAGAAGCTGCAAGAGCGGGAGAGCACGGAAGAGGATTTGCTGTTGTTGCAGATGAAGTCAGAAAGTTGGCAGAGAGAACCCAAAAGGCAACTCAGGAAGTTGAGATAAATATCAGCACTTTAAAACAAAGCACTTCAACCATACTGTCTGCAACGGAAACTTTTAGGGAAGAAGCCAACAAGGGTACCTCCATACTCGAAGAGTTTAAAGAAGCGGCTGACAAAGCAAGAGATAATTCAAGACAAATTCAAAATCTTACAACAAATATCACAAGAGAGATGTATATAAGTAACGGCAAGATTGATCATATAAAATTAAAGTTGCAAACCTACAGGGCAATAATAGATAATAAAAAAATTGATATTATTGATGAGAATAGTTGTAGATTTGGAAAATGGTTCGGAAGTGAAGTAAGAAAACTTTTAAGTAAAAATCAACAGATTTTACAAAAAATAGACCAAGAACACAAAGGTGTTCACCAACTTCTTAAAAAAGCTTTAGATGAATATTTTAAAAATCAAAATATGGATGCGGTTTTATCTGATATAGAGCAGGTTGAACATTACAGCGATGAAGCTTTTAAAATACTGGTTGAAGCCATAAAAGATGTAAGAGTTTAAAATCAAAGAGGAAAGATCCTCTTTGATTTTTTTAATCCAATCCATACTCATCAGGCATATAATCAAGTTCGACTTTATGTCTTTTTGCTCTTAGAGTTACACCTTTTTTTGATTTTAAATCTTCAAGAAAATTCTTAATTTTTTGGTCCAAATTTTCTTCGTCATCTATAATATCAGGATCATAAGTGATCTTGATATCTATAACTTTGTGATTTTTCATTGTCATCTCCTATTTGTTTTCTTTGAAAAGTTTTTCTATGATACCTACTATAGAAGGATCTTCTATGGTTGAAATATCTTGAGTTATCTCTTCACCTTTGGCAATAGACCTTAAAATCCTTCGCATAATTTTACCACTTCTTGTTTTAGGCAAGCCCGGAACTTTTAGTATTGCTCCAACTTTTGCAATAGGACCGATCTCTTTTGTGATGAGAGTATTGATATTTTTTATAAGAGTTGCATCATCTATATCTTTTTTGGTCACTATATAGGCAAATACATCCTCTCCTTTTATGCTGTCGGGTTTACCAACAACTGCAACTTCGGCAACATGTTCTTCGTGACCTATTACTCCTTCGATTTCGGCAGTTCCAAGTCTGTGCCCGCTTACATTTATAACATCATCCGTTCTTCCTGTTATAAAAATATATCCGTCTTCATCATATATGGCTGCATCTCCTGAAAAATAAACAGGCTTCCCATCTTTTTTGCAATCTCCAAAGTATGATTTTTTAAATCTTTCAGGATCTCCCCATATAGTTCTTATCATACTCGGCCATGGTTTTGTAATACAAAGCAATCCTTTTTCGCCTATCGGCATTTTATTGCCTTCATTGTCTATTATTTCAGCTTTTATACCGGGAAGCGGGAAAGTAGCAGAACCCGGTTTTATAGGAGTTGCTCCCGGTAACGGGCTTATCATGTGACCTCCGGTTTCAGTTTGCCACCAAGTATCTACTATCGGACATTTTCCTCCACCTATAACATTATAATACCACATCCATGCATCAGGATTGATAGGCTCGCCTACGGTTCCGAGGACTTTTAAACTGCTTAAATCATATTTTGAAGGTTCGTCAGCCCCAACTTTGTGTAAAAGTCTTATGGCGGTCGGTGCAGTATAAAACTGATTTACTCTGAGTTCTTCTATCATTTTCCACCATCTGCCGGCATCAGGATATAAAGGAACTCCTTCGTACATAACTGTTGTAGCTCCGATAGCAAGCGGCCCATAAACTATATATGTATGTCCTGTTATCCATCCCACATCAGCCGTACACCAAAATGTATCATTTTCTTTGACATCAAAAACATTTTCCATGGTATATTGGGCCCACAGGATATATCCTGCACCGGAGTGCTGAACACCTTTTGGTTTGCCGGTACTGCCTGAAGTGTACAGCAAGAAAAGAGGATCTTCGCTATCCATAACTTCTGCTTCGCAAAATTCACTTTCCTGAGCGATAAGGTCATTATATATATGATCTCTTCCTTGTATCATATCAACTTCTTCAAAATTTCTTTGCACCATCAGTACATTTTCAACACATTCACAACCCTCTTCGAGAGCTTTGTTAACTATCGGTTTTAAAAGATACGGATTTCCTCTTCTATAAGCCCCATCAGCTGTAATAACAAGTTTTGCTCCGGCATCTATAATTCTGTCTCTTAATGCTTCGGCACTAAAACCCCCAAAAACAACCGAGTGAATGGCACCAATCTTAGCACATGCCAACATTGCAAAAGCAGCTTCGGGAATCATAGGCATATATATGACAACTCTGTCACCTTTTTTGATACCGAATTTATTTTTCATAAGATTTGCAAATCTGTTTACTCTGTAATAAAGCAAAAGGTAAGTGATAATTCTTCTTGAACCGTCTTCCCCTTCCCATATAATGGCAGCTTTGTTTTTTCTGGTATCCAAATGTCTTCCTATACACTGATGAGTAATATTTAATTTGCCATTTGTAAACCATTTGTAAAATGGTGCATTACTTTCATCTAAAACTCTGTCATACGGTTTGAACCAATCAATCTTTTCTTTGGCAAGTTTGTCCCAGTATGCTTCATAGTCATCATCAACTTCGGCACAAATTTCATTGTACTCACACATATTTTTAATCTTAGCTTGTTTGCTAAACTCCCTGTCGGGATAGAATATTTTGTTCATTTAGCCTCCTTTATAATTTTTATCTTTGAGTTTTCTTTTGATTAGGTACTTGTTTATTGAATATTTTATTCTATTTATCATAAATTATTATAAAATTTTCTCCAAAGAGAAGCAATGTGATATAAATTTTTAAAATTGTTTACAATTTGTAAACTATCTTTTAATAAATCTTGTTTAATTTTTGTCAAATCATTGAATATAGTGGTATAATTGTTGTGAAATTTACGGGTAGGAAAAAAAATGTCAATAGCTATAATGTGTTCAGGCGGTGATGCACCAGGAATGAATCCGGCTCTTAAAAGATTTGTAGATTATGCTTTTTTCAATAAAAAAACACCATACTTTGTATATAACGGATTGGAGGGATTGATAGATGATACATTAAAAAAAGCTACACATAAAGATGTAAGCGGTATTTTGCACAAGGGAGGCTCTATCATAGGAACTTCAAGATCAAAAAGATGGTATAAAAAAAAATATAGACAGATTGCATTTGAAAATCTTAAAAAAAGGGGTATTGATTCTTTGATAGTACTTGGTGGAGATGGAAGCTTCAGAGCGATGAATATCTTTTGTAAAGAATTTGATATAAGATTTGTAGGAATTCCCTCTACAATAGACAATGATATAGCAGGTAGTGATTATTGTCTTGGTGTTGATACCTCTTTAAATGTTATAAGAGATGCTACCGATAAGATACGAGATACCGCCTCAACATTTAAGAGGGGATTTGTTATAGAGACCATGGGCAGAGAATGCGGATATCTTTGTGCAACTTCGGCCATAGCATGTGGAGCCGAGATATGTATGATACCGGAAGTTGATTTGGATCTTAGTTTGGCCAAGAAATTACTCTTAAAAGAGATAAAAAATGGAAGAAATTATGTTTTATGTTTTATTGCCGAAGGTGTAAAAAAAACAGACTATATGGTTAAATGGATTGAAAAAAATCTTGGATTAGAAACCAGAAAAAGTGTGTTGGGATATATCCAAAGAGGAGGAAATCCAACAGTTTTTGAAAGATTGATGGCATTTGAATTTGTAGTAAAAGCTGTGGATATTTTACTAAGAAGTGATAAATCAAATACCGTAGTAGTGTACAAAGATGGAAAATTTTCAGAGATTGATATTGAAAATGTTGCAGGTAAAAAATACTATATTTCACAACATATATTGGATATGCTGAATTATATTGGTTAGGTACTTAAGCGGGTGTTTAAGATAAAGTTATTGTATGTTTTTTAGTTAACACAAAGTCCATAAAATTAAACTTTATCAAAATAAGGAACTTAAGGTTGTATTTAGTATAATTTCACCTATGGGTTATTAGAGATACCCTTAAAAATATGCAAACTAAGGAAAAAATATGAAAGTTTTACTTATAAAAGATGTAAAAAGTCTTGGAAAAGCAGGTGAAATAAAAGATGTCAAAGACGGATACGGTAGAAATTTTTTAGTAGCAAAAGGCTTTGCCAAAGTTGCAACTTCTGAAGTTATAAAAGAGTGGGAAGAAGAACAAAAAAGAAAGAAAGAAGAAGAGGAGTCCCTGATAGCAAAATTAAAAGAGATAGAAGAGAATTTAAAAGATAAAAAAGTTATCATCAAAAGAAAACTTGGAGCCAACGGTTCGCTTTTTGGTGCTGTAACAAAAGAGGAGATAGCAAAAGAGATTTTTTCTCAAACAGGCTATGAGATAGATAAAAAACATGTTGAACTTGATAAGGCCATAAAAGCAACGGGAGAATATGAAGTATCGTTGAAATTGGGTCATGGTATTCATGCCAAAGTACTTGTAGAAATAACGGGAGAATAGAGTGTTTGAAGCAACAACAATCCTTGCAATAAAGGGTGAAAACAAGGCTGTTATCGGTGGTGACGGGCAAGTGACATTCGGCAATACGGTCTTAAAAGGAAATGCCGTAAAGATAAGAAAGCTTTACAGTGGTAAAGTCTTGGCCGGTTTTGCCGGAAGTACTGCTGATGCTTTCAATCTGTTTGATATGTTTGAAGGGATTTTGGAGCAGAGAAAAGGGGATCTTTTAAAAGCTGCCATAGAGTTTTCAAAAGAGTGGAGAAAAGATAAATATCTAAGAAGACTTGAAGCTATGATGATAGTGCTAAATACAAAGCATATCTTTATACTTAGCGGTACAGGTGATGTTGTAGAGCCTGAAGATAAAACTATAGCAGCCATAGGAAGCGGAGGAAACTTTGCGATTAGTGCCGCAAGAGCCTTAAAAAAACACTCAAATCTTGATGAAAAATCAATTGTCAAAGAATCTTTGCAAATAGCAGGAGAACTTTGCATATATACAAATACAAATATAAATATCTATACTTTAGAAAAGAAGGATGAAAAGTAAATGAACCTAACACCAAAACAGATAGTATCTTATCTTGATGAATACATAATAGGGCAAAAAGATGCCAAAAAAGCTATAGCGGTAGCACTTAGAAACAGATACAGAAGAATGAAACTCTCAAAAGAGATGCAAGAAGAGATTATGCCGAAAAATATACTTATGATAGGTTCTACCGGGGTTGGCAAAACTGAAATTGCCAGAAGATTGGCAAAGATGTTGAGTCTGCCTTTTGTAAAAGTGGAAGCCAGTAAATATACCGAAGTAGGATTTGTAGGAAGAGATGTCGAATCTATGATAAGAGATTTGGTTTCAAATGCTATAAATCTCGTAAAACAGGAACATAAAGAAAAAAATAAAGATTCGATTGACAGCTATATAGAAAAAAAGATACTTCAAAAACTTCTTCCTCCTTTGCCAAAAGGAGCAACAGATGAAAAAAAAGAGGATTATGAAAGAAGTTATCAAAGGATGCTTGCCAAATTGAGAAACGGTGAACTTGATGATCTTAAAATTGAACTTGAAATGCAAAAAGGTTTCAGCGATAGTGCGGATAGTTCTTTACCTCCCGAGGTTATAAAAGTTCAAGAATCATTTATCAAAATTCTCGGAAGCGGCAGAGAAAAGATAAAAAAAGAAGTTACGGTAAAAGAAGCAAAAGAGATACTTAAAAATGAAGCCAGTGAAACACTGCTTGATATGGACCTTGTTAAGAGTGAAGCACTGAAAAGAGTTGAGAACGGCGGGATTGTATTTATAGACGAGATAGATAAAATTGCAGTCAGTCAAAAAAATAATTCAAGACAAGATCCAAGCAAAGAGGGTGTTCAAAGAGATCTTTTGCCAATAGTGGAGGGAAGCAGTATAAATACCAAGTACGGTGTAGTAAAAAGTGATCATATTCTTTTTATCGCAGCAGGAGCATTTCATCTGACAAAACCAAGTGATTTGATTCCGGAGCTTCAAGGAAGGTTTCCTTTGAGAGTTGAGCTTAACTCACTTGATGAAGAAGTTCTTTACCAAATTCTCACAAGACCCAGAAATTCACTTCTAAGACAATACGAAGCACTTTTGAGTACTGAAGGAGTTGAGCTTAAGTTTGATGATGATGCTATAAGAGCTATGGCAAAAATTTCACACATAACCAATGAAAAAACTGAGGATATCGGCGCCAGAAGACTTCATACCGTTATAGAAAGAGTTCTGGAAGAGATAAGTTATGATGCAAACGAGCATAAAGGAGAGACTATAATAGTTACAAAAGAGTTGGTGCATGAAAAACTTGATGAAGTTATAGAAGATGAAGAAGTTTCAAGGTATATACTTTGAGCCAAGCAGACACTAAAGCCGGATTTGTTTCTGTTGTCGGACGACCAAACAGTGGAAAAAGTTCTCTTCTTAACTGGCTTATAGGTGAGAAACTTGCCCTTGTTTCACACAAAGCAAATGCTACCAGAAAAAGAATGAATTTTATCTTGATGCATAAAAATGCACAAATTATTTTTATAGATACACCGGGAATTCATCAAAAGGAGAGAGTATTAAATAAATTTATGCTTGAAGAGGCTTTGAAGGCGATAGGGGATTGTGATTTGATTTTATTTTTGGCTTCAGTAAAAGACAGTATAGAAGAATATGAAAAATTTTTAGAATTAAATAAAAAAAATACTCCCCATATAGTTTTACTTACCAAGATGGATCTTATCAGCAAAGAAGCATTGCTTAAAAAAATATCGCAGTATCACAGGTATCAGGAAAATTACAAAGAGTTGATTCCGGTATCTATAAAAAGAGGGACAAAGCAAAATGAACTTTTGGATATCATAATAAAATATATACCAAATCATCCATACCTGTATGACCCTGAGCTTTTAACAACTGAAAATTTAAAAGAAATATACAAAGAGTATATAAGAGAGGCGCTTTTTGACAATCTTAGTGACGAGATTCCCTACTTAAGTGATGTTATTGTGAAAAAAGTCGAAGAGTTGCCGGATATGGAAAAAATATATGCAAATATTATAACAGAGAAAAAATCACAAAAAGGAATGATTATAGGCAAAGAAGGTAGTGCTATAAAAAGAATAGGCATACAAGCTAGAAAAAATATTGAAGAGCTTTGTAGAAAAAAAGTATTTTTAAAGCTTGAAGTGGTTGTAAAACCTGGCTGGAGTAAAGATAAAAAAGCTTTGGCCGATTTAGGATATAGGGTTGAAACATAGTAATTTTAGATAAAATATCATTATAAAGTATCAAGTAAATGTTTAATTAAGCTAAAAATATATAAAATACATATTATGTAAAAATGGATGGCAATATGGCAAAGAAACAAACAAGCAAAATAAAGCATTACAGCTCTATTGTTACGATAGATCCGACGACGGGTAAATCGTATAGATTTCAAAATAATGAAATAAAGCTAAATAAAATTTCCGGCTTCAAAAAAGAAAACTTTTATATATCTGTATTGAGTTCTAAAAATCTTATAACAGATTCCATTGAAATAAGTAGAAATATAACTGATGAAGATTTGGAAAGTGCTATAGATATACAAGTATATGATGAACTTAACTTTGATCCGGTCGTCCAATATACAATATTTTATAAAGAATTTTTTGGTTTTGAAAACAGTAGTAAAAGAAAATTTAATATTTTTGCAATTGAGACAAATAAAATAGAAGAAGAATTTAAAGAAATTGTAAAAAAGGTAAAATATATAGATTATATTTTGCCGGAACCACTGCTTATAAAATCTATCTACAATAAAAATTTGCTTGAAAAAGACAGTGTTGACTGTTTTTTATATTTTAAAAAAAGTGATGCTTTTTTGGCTATTTATGCCGATGGTGAATATATATATTCAAAATCTTTAAATTACTCCCTTGAAAGAATGCATGAAAAATTCTGTGAAATCTCAGGTGAAAGTTATCAGTATGAAGATTTTACCAATTTTATATTGACAGGGCATTCTGCAAATATTTCAGAAGAGAATCAAAGACTTATTATAAAACTGTATAAAGAAATGTTTGTATATATCAATGATGTTATATTTTATGCCAAAAGAGCCTATATGGTAGAAAATATAAATAGAATTTATATCAATTCCAGTATAGGAGTTTTTAAAAATATAGACAGATATATAAGAACATATATAGATATAGAACCGCATAAATTAAATTTTATCATAGCAAAAAATGCAAAAGAAGTTCAATGTGAACAGTTACATAACTTGATGATATTAACCGCTATGGACTATATAGAAGAACCTGATGATACTCTTAACTTTTCTATATTTAAAAGACCTCCTCCGTTTAGACAGCGCCCAATAGGGAAAATATTTTATGTTTTTTTATTGTCTCTTGCAGTATCTCTTGCTTATCCTGCATATGAATTCGGATATGCGTATTTTATGAAACTTAAACTCAGCACTTTAAAAGAAAAAGAGCATAAACTCTATATAGAAGCAACAAATATAAAAAATCAATTGCTGATGCTTGAAAAAAAACAAAAAGTTATACAGAAGAAACTCGATAATGAGTTTTCCAAATTAAGTTTTAGAGAAAAACTTTTAAATCAAATTTACTCAAAAAAAATACACTATCCTATGAAAATAGAGCTTCTTGTAGAGATATTTGAAAAGATTAATAAATACAGATGTAAAATATACAATGTCAAGATAGGCACCGACAAAGATAATAAAATGTTTATGGTTCTTTCGGTATTTAGCAGAAGAGATAAAAATATTACCGAGTTTATAAGAGCATTGACACAAATGAAGAAATACAGTGTGAGTACTAAGGAGATTAAAAAAGACAATAAGAAAAAAATATATTTAAGTGATATTAAGGTAGTTTTAAATGGCAACATCTGATAAAATATTTGAAAAAATCGATACAGCGTTAAAAGATAAGAAAAGTAGCGAACTATCTATAATATATGCTGGTATATTTATTGTTATAGCGGCAATTGTATATTTGTATGTATATCCGGTAAGTGAGCAAATACTAAAACAGACGGGAAAACAGCTTAAAGCTATGAAAACAAAGATAGCAAAAGAGAAAAACTATATTAATTCCAAAACTGTAGGAGGGGATAGGTTTTTTTACATTAAAAAAGCAAAAGCCAAGATAAAACAGACTAAGGAGAAATTAAGTCAGACAATTTTTGTAAACGGTTATATAGATGCCAAACTGAAAAAATTATCTTATCTTTTATATAATGATGTAAACTGGGCAAATTTTATAAATGATATAACAAAAAGTGCAAAAAAATATAGGGTAAATATTAATTTTATTAAAAATCAATTTAATGAATTAAATTATAAAAAAGTCGAACAAGCTTTGGATATAGAGGTTGATGCAAACGGAAACTTTAACAATCTTATAAAATTTATAAATTCTATAGAGGAGAGTAATCTGGTTGTAGATGTTCATGGTTTGACTATGGATATTAAAAAAACTATTCATGTCAATTTCAAAATTGCAGTATGGGGGATAAGGTATTGAAAAAATTACTCCTTTTTATAATGTGTTCAACTGTCTTGTTACAAGCTGTAGTTGAAAGCAAAGTGGCAAATATCGCAAATGAAGCCAATATACAAAAATATGATACAATTTTTGAACAAATAAGCAAAAAAAGAGTTGGTCCGAGCGACAGAGTATTGAGTAGAGTGCCTACTCCATTTGTGGACCGAAATATTTTAAAGATAATAAGAGATAAAAATGCAACAAAACCAAAGCCTATCATTTTAAAACTTTATGGAATTTTTGACGATAAGGCAAATATTAATAAAAAATGGTATAAAATAAAGTCCAAAGTATATGGTTATAGATTGGTAAAGATAAAAAATACCAGTGTGATGCTAAAAAGAAAGAGAAAAAAACTCGAACTATTTTTAAGGAAAAAAAATGATAAAATTCAAATTACTAAAAATTTTTAATATAGTACTGTTTGTAACATTAAGCTTGTTTACAGCACAAAATAGTTTATGTGCAGATAATAGTTGTAAATACAGGGCTTTCAATATAAAGGTACTTGATGATATTACTACTAATGAACTTTTGACACAGTTAAGTTTAGAATGTAATTTTAGCATACTGATAAAAGATAAAATAGCAAAAGAACAAATTAATGAAAAATTAAACGGAATAAATATAAACAATATGTCTTTACTGGAAATTTTTGATATCCTGCTAAAAGACAATAATCTTTTTTATACTTTTGAAGACGGGGTTTTAAAAGTTTCAGCAATATCAACAAAAACATTTAAAATTGACTATATTACTTCAGATAGAACAGGAACAGCAGTTATAAATGCTTCGGTACAATCTTCAAATAATGATAATACCGGAAGTAGTGCCGCATCTGATGAAAATCAAATATCAACCAGTGAATCATTTAATTTTTGGAAAGATATTTCAAAAGAGATACTTTCTATTGCAAATTCAGGAAGCGAAAAGTATGTTGTAAAAGATCCTGTTGTTAATCAAAATGCAGGACTTATAACGGTTACTGCTACAAAACAGCAGTTAAATAGGATAGAAAAATATCTTAATGATGTTAAAAAAAGACTTGACAAAGAAGTTCTCATAGATGTTTCAATTATATCTGTAATATTGGATAAAACACACTCCAGTGGAGTTGATTGGACACAGTTTGCATTGGGAATAAACAATCCTACGGGTTCTACAATGCCTGTGCTAAGCGGTGCACAAAACGGATTGAATACTGCTCAATTTACTTCAAGCGGTGATAGGCTTTTTCATTTAGGTTGGAATAATGCATTTAATTTTACCAATACAATATCATTTACAATGAATGGTTTAATGAATTTTCTAAAAACACAAGGCCGCTCCAGAGTAGTTTCAAATCCTAAAGTTTTAACCCTAAACAATCAGCAAGCACTTATAACGATAGGAGATAATATAAATTATAGAATTCCGGAAACTTCACCGGCAAATACAGGTGGAACTATAACAACAACTTCATATACAAATGAATCTATATTTGTTGGAATACTGTTAAATATAATGCCACAGATATCAGATAATAATGAAATAATGCTAAGGATTAATCCATCTATCAGCAGTTTTAAGTATGCCGAAGATAATGTTAAACAAACACAGCCAAGAGAAATAGCTCCGGATACAACCGAGAAAAAACTTTCAACTGTGGTTAGAGTAAAAAATGGAGATACTATTATACTCGGCGGGCTTATAGGAAAAAGCAAAAATATATCAAAAAATGGAATCCCCGGACTTAAAGAATTGCCCATACTTGGTAATTTGTTTAAAAGCGAAACGGCTACAAACAGTGTAAGTGAATTAATTTTTGTAATAACTCCTAGAATAGTCAATGCCAAAGATCATGGAAATATATCTTTAAGACAGCTAGGATATGATAATGTACTCGAAAAGTAGTTATACTGTTGCAAAAGAGATATTTAGTGATATATATGATGATGACTATGTTAATCTTGACAGTTCCGTAATAGCATATGAAAAATTATTGGAGGTTCTTGATAAACCTATAAAACTTGCTTTGCTTTATGGCAAACCGGGAACCGGTAAAACATTTTTATTAAAAAAGATATACAGGGATTTGTCAAAAAAAAAATCAATTATATTTGTACCGACCCCTTTTTTTGAAGAAAATGAATTTATTAAATTTTTATATGAGAACTCTTTCAAAGAGGAGTGTCCGAATATTAATACTTTTGACGAATTTTTTAAAGTATTGAAAGAAAAATCTAATGAAAAATTTTATCCTATATCTGTTTTTGTTGATGAAGCACAAATGTATCCCCCGCAAATAGTTGAGAAAATTAGATTGCTTGCAGATACAAGAAAGTATAAATTTGTTTTTACGGTACATAAAACAAAGGAGCAGGAAGATGTTTTTGCAAAAGATTATTTTAAAACAAGAATTTGGGAAAGCGTAGAACTTAAAAACATATCATATGATGAGTTTAAACTATATATAGAAAAAAAGTTTTTATATCATAATATGTTTGAATTTGTTGGAAAACTTTCTAAAAAACAGTATAAAATGATATATGAATTTTCAGAAGGTAATTTAAGAGAGACAAATAAAATACTATTTAAACTTTTTGAAATTTGCGAATACTATGATATAGCCGAACCCAGTAAAATAAACCCTCAAGCTATAAATCAAAAATTTATAGAAATGACAGCAATTTCTTTAGGATATATAGATGCTTAATGTAAATGAGATAAGAAATCTTGAAGATATGTGGAAAAAATATAAAAGAAAAAAATACACAAAAATTTTCTTTTATATTTTTTTACTATTAATTGTTGCAACAATTCCTCTGCTGTTTTATTTCGGATTATTTGATAAAATATTGTCCGGTACTTTAAATTTTAAACAAGCTGAAATAAAAAAAGTTTTAAAAAAAGAGTATCAAAATAAAATTATTTCTGTCAACAAAAAAGAACTTAAAAAAATTACACCCAAGTCATACAAAAGTAAACAAAATGATATAAATCAATCAGAAAAAAAGAGTAAGAATGTTACAAATTATGATATAAATCATACAAAAAATATTGTTAAAAATAATATTGTAAAACCTATAGCAGCCAATGTTGTTGCACAAAAGTCAAAAAACAGTACGAAAGAAGAAAATATTACTGCCAATTTAAATAATAATGATATATTACAGTTAAATACAAAATTTTTAAACCACATATATACTAAAGAAATAGATAAAAATATATCAAAAAATATTTTGGCACAAAGCACAAAAAAACAAAAAAAACAATCTGTAAAAAATGACAATACTTTTAAATCTAATTCATTAAATATTAAAAAAGAGAGACCAAAAATTATAATTTCCAGTAAAAAAATAGATAAACTCAAATATTTGAAAGAAAGATACAATGAATCAGGCAGGGCCTTGTATGCTATTTTGCTTTCAAAAGAGTATTATAGAAAAAAAATGTATAAAAAGTCGCTTATCTGGGCAACAACAGCAAACAATATAGACAGTTCAAACGAGGATAGCTGGATAATGTTTGCAAAATGCAAGGTTAAACTTGGTAAAAAAAATGATGCGATTAATGCTCTTAGGGCTTATCTTAAAGTAAACAGTTCCAAAAAAATCAGAATTTTACTGGCAAATATAATAAATGGGGTTTTTAGATGAGGTATTTTTTTGTAATGATAGTATCATTTACTTTTTTGTTTGGATTTGATAGAAGCGATGTGTACAGAGCCTATAAAAATAAAAAATATAAAGAAGCTTGTGTACTTGCAGCTAAAATATATCTTGATCACAAAAAAGATAATGATTTTTTGACAATATTTGCAGATTCATGCTTGAAAGTTGATAATATAAACAGAATGGCTTTTCCCGCAATGCTGCTTATAAGAGATGCAGCCGCAAGAAGTAATTCAATCTATTTTTTAACAATTTTATATCAAAAAAAATTACTGTACAAGTCTTTAATAGACGGTTTTGATGTTTCAAAATACAAGTTTCCGACTACCAACTATATACTTTCAAAAATTTTTGTAAAATATGCAAAAAAAGAGTATAAGAAATTTAGAGATATCTATATTTTTCAAGATGATAAAGATAAGCATAAAAAGTATGAAATGAGTCTTATAAAAGACAAAGGTATGTTTAAAATTGTCTTAAAAACATTTTTAAACAACAGTTTGCAAAAAATAAGGATTTATTGGTAAATAATATGACAAATATACAGCTTGATATTATAAATTTTATAAAAAAGAATCGAATAGCCAATGAGGATAAAGTCAATGAAATAGAAATGAGAGTTGACGAAGGTGAGACACTTAGTGATATACTGCTTAATGAAGTTTTTTTTGATGATGAGAGTCTTATTATATTTGTAAGTGAACTTTTAAAGAAAAATATTATCAAGATAGCAGATATTGCTGATAACTTTAGTGTTGATGTTGAAAAAGTGTTTGTAAGTTTTGCTGAAAGTATAAAAGCTGTCTATTTGGATCTTGATACGGTAGATATAAATTATAAACTTGCTTCAAAAGTGCCTTTATCCCAATTAAAAAGATATTTTACACTGCCTCTTTATGAAGATAAAATTAGTGTTTATGTAGCATTTGGGGAGCCATACAATATAAAAGCTCAAGAAGCTTTGCAAAGATATTATCCAAAAAAACTTATAAAGATAGTTGTAGCAGACCCTCTTCAGATAGAAAAATATTTTAACAAATTAGAAATCAGCAGCGGTACAAAAGATCTTATCAGTGAAATCAGAAAAGAACTTACAACAAGTGCGGCAGAAAATCCGGGTGAATCATCCGGAATTATGAAACTTATAGAATCTATTATAAAAACTGCCATACTTTACAGAGGAAGTGATATACATATAGAGCCTACTGAAAATAATTGTATTGTTAGAACGAGAGTTGACGGTATGCTTGTAGAGTCATTTGTTTTTGAAAAAGATATTTATCCACCTCTTAGCTCAAGAATAAAATTGCTTTCAAATTTGGATATAGCTGAGAGAAGAAAACCGCAAGATGGAAGATTTTCTTTGCAAATTATGGATAAAGAGTATGATTTTAGGGTTTCAACATTACCTATTACAAACGGCGAATCAATTGTTATAAGGATACTTGACAAATCAAAAGTTATGATTAAATTAGAATCTCTTGGTATGAGCGAAGTAACATTTGAAAAATTTAATAAAGCTATGAGAGTGCCTTATGGTATAGTATTTGTTACAGGTCCGACAGGAAGCGGTAAGACTACAACACTTTATGCTGCTTTAAATGCTATAAAAAATATATCCACAAAGATAATTACAGTAGAGGATCCTGTAGAATACCAATTGAACTTAACTCAGCAGGTGCAGGTCAATGAAAAGGCCAATCTAACTTTTGCAAGTGCTTTAAAATCAATTTTAAGACAAGATCCCGATGTTATAATGATAGGAGAGGTTAGAGATCAAGAAACTTTGAGAATTGCAATACAGGCAGCATTAACAGGACACTTGGTCTTTTCTACACTCCATACAAATGATGCCATAAGTGCAGTCAATAGAGTTCTTGATATGGGGATAGAGCCATATCTTGTCAGTGGAGCTTTGATAGCTATTGAGGCCCAAAGACTTATAAGAAAACTATGTCCATACTGTAAAAGTAAAATAAATTTACCCAAAAATGTACTTGAAGAATTTGAGAGTTTTTTGCCTGAAAATTATCAGTTTTATAAAGCTGTCGGATGTGATAAATGTGCAAACAGCGGATATTTTGGAAGAGAAATGATATCTGAGATACTTGTTGTCACTGAAGAGATACAAAGTATTATTGCCAGAGGCGGTTCAAAATCGGAGATAGAAGAACAGGCAAAAAAAGATAATTTTGTAAATATGTTACAAGATGGTATAATAAGAGCGGCAAATGGGATTACAAGTATTGAAGAAGTATATAGAGTGGTGAAATCATGAATTATTTTGAAGTTACATATCTTTTTAAGGGCAGAAAAAGAATCAAGATATTAAGAGCACAAAACAGAATGGATGCATTGTCTATTGCAAAGATAAGACTTCCGGGTATTATTATCAAGATTGCGGAAACTTCCGCACCTGTTGAAGATCAACTAAAAGAATTTCAAAAGCAGTTTGTCAATACTTTGCTTAAACCAAAAATCAAAATAGACAATCTTATCTCTTCCATTAGACAACTTGGTGTTATGACCAATGCCGGAATTTCCATACATGACAGTGTTAAAGAAGTTATCAAAACAACAGAAGACAAGCGTTTAAGAAGAATTTTTGAAAATATTGATGATGCCCTAAATTCCGGACAAAGTCTTACTGAAGCTTTATCGCTTTACAGACAGGATGTGGGTGATGTCACAATTGCCATGGTAGAACTTGGAGAAAATACGGGTAATATGTCCGAATCTCTTCTAAAGCTTGCGACAATTCTTGAAGAGATAAGAGATAATAGGAAAAAGTTTAAAAGTGCACTGAGATATCCTGTGATTGTATTGATTGCTATATCTATAGCATTTACTATTTTAATGGTTTATGTAGTACCGAAATTTAAAGAAATATTTGCAAAATTTCATACACAGTTACCATTACCTACAAGGATACTTCTTTTTTTAGAAAACATTATGCATAATTACGGGTGGTACTTGCTCACATTTATTATTGCTTCTATTGCTATAATCAAGTTTATGTATGTAAACAATGAGGAGTTTAAAAAAGGATTTGATCGTTATATATTAAAGGTGTATCTATTTGGTAAAATTATATTTAATGCAACAATGTACAGGTTTACCATGATTTTTACACAATTGATTGCGGCCGGTATTCCCATAGCAGATGCTCTTGATACCGCAGTTTTGACTGTTGACAATACCACTATTAAAGAGAAACTATCAAATGTAACTATATCGGTACAAAGAGGTATGTCTTTATCTAATGCCTTCAGGGATACGGGACTTTTTACAGGTATGCTTCTGCAAATGGTTGGGGCAGGTGAAAGAAGCGGTACGCTTGATACAATGCTGGAAAAAGTTTCTGATTATTACAAGATGAGATTTGATGAAATAGTTGATAATATATCAAGTTATATTGAGCCTATTTTGATAGGTTTTATAGCTGTAATGGTTTTAATGATGGCTCTTGGTATATTCTTGCCTATGTGGGATTTGGCTTCAGCTGTCAAGCACGGATAAGACCGGCTTCCTTTAAAAAGGGAGAATGGGTAAAATCTATCTTTTTTATCTTATCATACTTTGCATAGGATAGGTAGAGGGCTTCTTTTGCTCTTGTAGTTGCGACATAAAAAAGTCTTCTTTCCTCTTCAAGAGAACCTCCCTGAGCCATTAATTTTCTATTGGGAAATCTCCCATCCATCAAATCAATTATATAAACTTCTTTAAATTCCAATCCTTTGCTTGCATGAATACTCAATAAATTAACCCCTTCTCCTTCGGTCATTTCACTGCTTCCTAATACCAAAGCATTTAAAAATTTTTCCATATCATTGTAATTTTTTGCTATATTTACCAATATTCCAGCTTTGGAAATAATGTTTGCAGAAATCTCTTTGGCAAGTTTTATATCTGTTGAGCCGCCTTTTGAAGTTGCTTTAAATCTTGCAAGAGTATCAGCTATATGGTGATAGAGTTTCGAGTTTATAAGGTTTAAAATAATTTTATACGGTGATTGGCTTCTTTTGTTTGATTTTACAAATTTATACAGTTCGTATATAAAAAGTGCTCCATCAGTTGAAATCTTCGGGTGTTTGAGTATAGGATTTGACAAAAACTTCTCTTCAAAATTTAACTCTTTAAATCTGCTTAAAGAGCCGAGGGTATCAAAATTGTCAAAAAGTCCCAACTGATAATTTTGTTTTTTATTTTCATATGGATTTTTGCAATCCGTATCAGGAGATATTAAACCTTTTAGTATATTGCCATTGCCTAATTTTAGCAATCCTTCATAAACCTCTTTGCCGATTACTGAACCTATACCTCTTGCATATTCAAAAACTCCTACAAATGCCATAATATCCTTTGGATTGACTAATATGGAAAATAAATTCAATAATGCTTTTATCTCTTTTGTGTCAAAAAAACTAATACTGCCTTTTCTTTTGCAACTTATATTAAATTCTCTTAATGCTACCTCTATTCCGTCAGCACTTGAATTATTTCTAAAAATCACTGCAATTTCATCATGAGGTGTTTTGGAATATTTTATCTTTTTTGCAATATTTTCATATTGATCATAAACTTCACCAAAGACCAAAAGCTTGGGAGGATAACCCTTTTCATGTTTTGTTACAATCAATTCTTTTTTGTAAAGTCTCGGATTGTTTTTTATAACTCTATTGGCCAAAGATAGTATATCTTTGGTTGAGCGGTAGTTTTTATTGAGAGAATAAATTTTCGCATTTTTATATCTTTTTTCAAATGTACCTATAATATTTATATTTGCCCCGTTAAAAGCATAAATGCTTTGGTCATAATCACCTACACAAAAAAGTGATTTCGGATTGAAAGCTTCTATGACTTTATCTTGCAGAGTATTTGTATCTTGATATTCGTCAACTAAGATTTCATTAAAGTCAAAACTTGTTTCGGCAGATTCTGCTATTATATTGATAAGCAAATCGTTATAGTCTACATATTGATATTTTTTTTTAAGTAAACTGAATTCTTCCAATATATCTTCATAAATATCTAAAAAAGGCTCATGTTCAGGATTTCTTTGCACTAACCACTCTGAAAAACTCTCATTTTCACAACTGTTTTGATAAAGTGAGAAAATATCATAAAGATATGAATATTGATACTGTTTAATTTTACTTTCTATATGATGAAAAACTCTTTTTTCATAAATGCTTTTAAGAAGAATTTTTAATTCTTTGGGTTGTTTTAATGTTATAGAGTGATTTTTTTGTTTTAAAAGCCTGTAGCATACCGAATGAAAAGTACCTGCTGTTATATCTCTTATAATATTTTTGTCAAAATAGTTTGAAACTCTTTCGATCATTTCTCCGGAAGCTTTATTGGTAAAAGTAAGAAGCATTATCTTTCTTGGGTCCACTCCGCTTTTGATAAGATATGCAATTCTTGCAACTATGGTGGAGGTTTTTCCGGTTCCTGCCGATGCTATGATAAGATTATGTCCTGATTTGGCGGTTGCAGCCTTAAACTGCTCATCATTCAATTTGCTTAAAGGCAAGGAAGGCTCTTTTTATCCCAATGTATTACTGCCCAGCAAACATAATCACTCTCTTTTTGTTTTTTATCTTTTAATTTTTTATGATAGTACTCTTTTAGTAAATCTTTCTGCTTTGAGGTCAAATCACCGATACTCCAGATAATACTTTGCAAAAAACTTTTTTCATTGATATATTGCTGTTTTTTGCCTTCACTTTTTATATAGTTTAGTGTAGGCATTATACCCATTTGGTAAAGTATATTTAAAGTATATATAAAATCAGGTTTTTTATTGATTTTTTTATCTATATATTGCAATATATCGTCACTTATAAAGCTTCCACCGACTTTATAAGTCAGATACACTCGTTTGTTTGCTTTTTCATTTAACTTTGTAAGTGCATCTTTCATATTGTTTACTTCCATGGATCTTGAAGCTAAAACAATATCGCATTTAGGTACATTTTTCCAATCATCTTCCCATGATAGGTGTATGGTTTCTATATTGTTTATATTTCTATGTCGCGCCTCATTATTTAGGATTTCAAGCATATTTTTGGAAAAATCCAGAGCATATATTTTTTTAAATTTGTCAGCTAATACAAAAGACATATTGCCAACCCCGCATCCGATATCCAAAAAAGTTTCACAATCTGTAAAATCCATTTGCTTTAATAATTCTGTATTGTATATGCTTTTATGGATTCGCTTGGATAAGCCTGATGCTTTTTTATCCCATTCTTGTACGGTTTTTGGCTTAAAGGTGGAATTTCTCTTTTGAGTTATATATAACTGATTGAAGTCAATTTTGTTAATACTCATTGATATACCTTTAGTGAGCAAAGAAGGAGTGGTGGGTTCACTAGGACTCGAACCTAGGACCGCTCGGTTATGAGCCGAGAGCTCTAACCAACTGAGCTATGAACCCTCCATATTTAAGAGTTGAAATTGTACCTAAACAATTCTTAAAAAATGTTTATTTGTATTTTATTTTATTATACATTGTATCATATCTAAAAGAAAAGAGATTTTCAAGTATTCCGAAAATAACCATAAATGTTATGAAACTGCTTCCGCCGTAGCTAAAAAACGGTAAAGGAACACCTACGACCGGTGCCAGCCCTATGGTCATTGCTATATTGACACTCATATAGATAAAAATCATAAAGCTAACCGAAGATGTCATGGATTTTAAAAAATAATCTTTTTCTATTTTAAAATTTAATGTCATTAAATGCAGTATCAAAGAGATGTAAAGAGTTATAAGCCCTATTCCTCCTAAAAAACCGAATCTTTCTATAAAATATGCAAATATAAAATCACTTGTAGAAACAGGTAAAAATTTTAAATGTGTTTGAGTAGCCTTTTCTTTACTTTTTCCTTTTAGTCCGCCTGAGCCAATAGCTATGATAGATTGTCTTACATGATAACTCTTTTTATTACCCAGAAAATCCGTAATTCTCTTTTTTTGATAATCATGCAAGCTGTTATAGAGAAGCGGAGTTGATATTGTAATAATTATAGAAAGTATAATCCATATTTTTTTATTGACACCTATGATAAATAAAGTTGCATATCCTATGAGCAAAAGTATCAATGCGGTTCCAAGATCAGGCTCTTTTACTATAAGGAAAAAAGGAAGCAATATATAAAAACTGAGCTTTGCAAATGATTTCCATCCATATCCTTCAGGCGGAGGCGGATTGGATTTGACAAGATATGCCAACATAAGCAAAAATGCGGGTTTAAAAAGCTCGGATGGCTGTATGGTAAAGTTTACAAAAGGTATTTCAAGCCATCTTCTTGCTCCCAGTCTGACAACCCCAAAAAAATCAACACTAAAAAGTAAAAATATACTAATCCAGTATAAAAATGGAATAATCCAATCAAGTTTTCTAATTGGCATGATAAAAGATATAAAAAAAGCTATCAATCCTATACCGAAATATATCAACTGTTTGTATGCAAGTGTTTGATTTGCCTCGTTGATAAGATAAAATGATAAAATAACAATCGGTATAACCAATATAGGTATTGCAAAGTCAAAATGTGTTAAAATTCGTTTATCAATTTGAAGCAAAGTAAAGAGCCTTTTGTAATATAGTTTTTTGCTTTAATTATACTAAAAAGAGGATAAATTGGAGTTTATATCAAAAAACGGAAGACTTGACAAAGTTTTACAGGCAAACATAAATACTACAAGAAATCAAATTTCAAATTTTATCCGCTCCGGCAATGTCAAAGTTGACGGTAAAATAGTTACTAAATGCGGATATAAACTTTATGGAGGGGAAAAAATAGAGTATGAAAAAAAAGAAGCACAGATAAAAAACAGTTATGAGGTCGATTTTGATATAGACAGACTGTATGAAGATGAAGATATCCTTATACTAAACAAACCTCCTTTTTTAACAGTTCATTCTGCACCCAGCGTAAAAGAAGCAACTTTGGTAGACTGGCTTAAAAGCCAAAATATTTCTCTTTCAACTATAAGCGGAGAAGAAAGACACGGAATTGTGCATAGAATTGACAAACAAACAAGCGGAGCACTTGTTATAGCAAAAAACAATACGGCTCATCTTGCGTTGTCAAAACAACTTGAAGATAAAAGCATGGGAAGATACTATCTTGCTATTGTTGACACTCCTTTAAAAGATAATATAATTGTAGAAAAAAGCATAGCAAGAAACAGGAATAATAGATTGAAAATGGCTATAGATGAAAAAGGAAGAAGTGCAAAAAGTGCTTTTTTGAAACTTATAACATCTACAAATGAAAAAAATGAACTGATAGCCGTTAAGCTTTACAGCGGCAGAACCCATCAGATAAGAGTTCATCTATCAAGTTTATCAAGACATATTTTAGGAGATGATTTATACGGTTTTAAGAGCAAAGAAGGTAAAATAAAAAGAGTAATGTTGCATGCATATATACTGTATCTTATTCATCCGAGAACAGGTAAAAAGATATATGTAAAAGCACCGTTATTTGATGATTTCAAAGAGATATTGAATACAAAATTTATAATGGAGAAAGTATATGAAAAAATTGATACTGATTATATCATCGATAGTTTTAACACTCATTTTTAGCGGATGTCAAAATATTACTCCACAACCTCAAAAAAAGATAGTAGATCCCGCTATGCCGATTGTAAAAGATATAAAAATTTTAACCGATATGACAGAGGTGGCTTTTGAATGGAAGCCGGTATATACCGATAACATAACCGGATATCATATATATAGATCAGATCCTTTAAAAAAGGACGGAAAACTGCATTTGGTTGCTACCATAGATGACAGATATGTTTCTCATTATGTTGATACTAAGCTAATTCCGGGAACTGTTTATTATTATAGAATGTCAACATTTGCAAAAGAAAACAGAGAATCCGAACCCAGTGAAGTAGTAGAGGCAAAAACATTGCCTCTTTTGCCTTCGGTTCCTTTCATTAAAGCAATTTCAGGCTTGCCTCACAGAATCAAAATAATATGGAGGCCTCATCCAAATCCAAGAGTCGAGGGATATATCATACAAAGAAATGATTTAACGGATTTAAAATGGAAAGATATTGCAACTATTGACGGAAGATTGAATGCAGAATATATAAATAAAGATTTAAAAGATAACAAAGCATACAGATACAGAGTTAAAGTTAAAACTTACGATGGCATAGTTTCAACTCCAAGTGATGTGGTAGAAGGCAATACCAAGCCTTTGCCGCCAATTGTTTCAGGAGTCAAAGCAAGTAGAGATTTACCTAAGAGAATTAAAATAACATGGAACAAAAGCCCAAATAAAGATGTTGTGTATTACAATGTTTACAGAGCCGTAACTCCGTATCTTTTTTATACATATTTGGCAAAAACCGCTGATACGAATTTTGTTGATATGATAGGAAAAGACGGAGTTGCGAGATACTATAAAGTTACTGCAGTTGATAATGAAGGGTTAGAATCATTAAAACAGGAAAATCCTGTAATGGGAACAACTTTGCCAAAACCGGCAAGCCCTGTTTTGACAAATGTTGTTATGGATGGTTCTTTTGTAAAAATCACCTGGAAAAGTGGTGATGATAGAGCTGTAAAATATAGTGTTATAAAAACTTTTTCAAAAGGATTTTCTCAAAAAAAGATAAAATATATCAATATTTATGATACCAAATATATAGACAAAGACATAGTGCCCGGAACAACCTACTCATATACGGTTGTTGCAGTAGACAGGTATGGCATTGTGTCCGAACCTGCTGAAAAAATTACCATAGATGTTCCAAAAGAGGAAAACAGCAACTAATGCCAAATGCTCACATAAAAAAGAGCAACTGGCTCGAATTTCCTTACAAGTATGGAAAATTTCATTATAAGTTTAAGGCAGTTTCAAAATATGATACTCTTATAATGGTTGAATCAAAAGAGAGTAATTTTTTTTTACAAGTTATTGAAAAAGAAAATGAACTGTTGTTAAAGTCTGATAAAATAACAAGGCCAACCAATGTAAAAATATTGCAAGATGCAATGACAGGCTTTATAAAAGCAAACAATTGGCATAGTTTTTCTTCAAATATAAATTCAAACAAAAATCATATGCAAAAAAAATCAAAATATCTTAGGAATATACAAGAGTTTATATCATTTTCACACCCAAATCCGATACAGATAGAAATAGGTTTTGGAAGCGGAAGACATTTGCTTTATCAAGCTAAAAACAATCCTCAAAAAGTTTTTATCGGAGTTGAGATACATAAACCCTCAATCGAGCAGTTGCTAAAACAGTGTGAATTGCAAAAAATTGAAAATATATTGGTTTTGGACTATGATGCAAGAATTTTGCTTGAAGTGCTAAATTCAAATTCTATCGAAAAGATATATGTGCATTTTCCGGTTCCATGGGATAAAAAACCACATAGAAGAGTTATAAGCAGAGATTTTCTTGAAGCTGCTATAAGAGTTTTATCTGTCGGAGGAAAATTGGAGATTAGAACAGATAGTGAAAACTATTTTCAGTATGCAAAAAATCTTTTTTTATCTTTAAATAAATGCGAATTTACTGTTAAAAAAAATATTGATTTGAAAATTTCAAGCAAATATGAAGACAGATGGAAGAGAATGGATAAAAATATATATGACCTTAATTTAAATATTTTGGAAAAATCAAGTAAAAACAATCTGATAGAATTAGAAGAATTTAATGCAAATATCAATTTTAAAAATATATATGATAATTTTTCCAATAAAATCATTAGAAAAAATGGTTATTTTGTACATTTTGAGAATATATACAAAATTGACAACAAATCTGGT
>Ga0256914_1001119_pt1 | contig 25397 bp, 25 predicted proteins | sample HulkmetaG_FD_191571 | JGI IMG/M metagenome (GOLD analysis project Ga0256914, IMG submission 191571) | Hydrothermal chimney microbial communities from Main Endeavour vent field at the Juan de Fuca Ridge, Pacific Ocean - Hulk | ecosystem: Environmental > Aquatic > Marine > Hydrothermal vents ... | reverse complement strand
CAAGCTTCGTAGATTATCTCCTCTTCTTTGCCGTCTTTCACCGCGAAGCAAAACTCCCCGGCTTCTTCCACGACTTTTTTTAGTATGGAGTTTTCTCCCTTTTTAAAGAGGGATGCTACATAGGATTTTTCTTCGTTTGCTTTTTTTCTTTCCAAAATCGTATGATAAACCTTATCGACTATGTCGTAATTGGATACGGCTTTTTCGTTTATTTCGTAAAGCTCTTTTCCCTCTTCTTTCAAACTTCTAAAAAAGCACGAATATCTTCCGGTGTGGCATGCGGCTTTCCCTTTTTGCTCCACTTTCAAAAGTATCGTATCTTCGTCGCAATCTATCAGGATGTCTTTTACTATTTGAACGTTGCCGCTCGTTTCTCCCTTTTTCCATATTCTTTGTCTGCTTCTTGAAAAATAGTGGGCGATTCCGGTTTGAAGAGTAAGTTTCAACGCCTCCTCGTTCATAAAGGCAAGCATCAAAACCTCTTTCGTTTCGTAATCTTGAGCGATAGAAGGGATAAGAGGATTTCTATCCCAATCTATCTTTTCTATAAGTGAATTCATTTTTTACTGTCCGTTTGAAGATATCGAGCTTTCCAATTTTTTATCTTTGGAATCCACCCAGATATTCGGTACGGCTCCGCCCGGAGTTAGGAAAATCTTGGCGTCTTTGTTGACTTTCAGCGCTTCGTTGAATTTAGCCTGCGTCTCTATCTCTCTTAGTCTCAACAGATACGGCGTTAAGCTTTTTGCTATCTCTCTGTTTGCGTAGGCTTTTGCGTTAGCTTCTATTTTTATGGCGTCCGCTTTTCCTTGAGCCTCTATTTTTCTCGCTTCGGCTATACCGGTTGCGAGAGCGGCTCTTTTTTGTGCCTCTTGTTTGGCTCTTTCGACTTCGTATCTCGTTCTTTCGGCTTCCTGTTTGGCTATTTGAACTCTCTCTATCTGCTCTTTGATTTTCGGAGGCAGAATGATGTTTCTAAGCTGAACGGAAATCAGCTCCACCGGCTGTCCTTCGAAAGAGTCGAGTTTGTTTTTTATCTGAACCTCTATGAGTTTTGCTATCTCGTTTCTTTTAACCGGAAGCTGTTCGGCGGGAAATTTTCCTATAACGTTTCTAACTACGTCCCTAACTACCGGATTTATGATTTTATCTTCCCAAGCGAGTCCCCAGCTTGCTATCGTTTGGGGAGCGCTTTCGGGTTTTAGTCTGTATTGGACGGTCAAATCTATGGAAACGGGAAGTCCTCTCGCGTCCAAAACGGAGATTGCGGATTTGTATTTTATCCCCGAATTTCTCATAGGGATGCCCACGTCCTCTTTATTGGTGTAGTTTATCACTCTAACTTTCGTATCCACTATGATTATTTGTTGAATGAACGGTATATATACGTGAAAACCGGGTTCTAAAGGAGTCGGTTCGTATTTACCGGCCGTTACTTTTATGCCCACTTCTCCGGAATTTATCACTACGAAGGGTTTGGCTATGATGAGTATGGCCGCTATAAAAATGGCCGTGTAAACGAGTCCGGCCTTTTTCCCCATGTTTTTGAAAAAGTCGTTATCGTCTCTATCGTCGTCGCTGTTATAATCGTCGTCTCTTTTCGGGTCTCTTTTTTTAAAATAATCGTTTAAATCTGCCGGCATAATTTTTCCTTTTATTTATTTTGTTTAGACGTACGTCAGATAGTGTTCGTATTTTTCGTCTCTTCCGTGAACCACGTCGAAGTAGGCTTTTTGTAAAGCTTCGGTTATTTCGCCTCTTTTTCCGTTTCCTATTATTCGCGCGTCCACCTCTTTTATCGGTGTAACTTCGGCGGCGGTTCCGGTAAAGAACGCTTCGTCGGCTATATATACTTCGTCTCTGGTTATTCTTCTTCTCTCTACGGGTATTCCTCTCTCTTTAGCAAGCTCCAAAACCGTAGCTTGAGTTATGCTCTCTAAAGAGTTGTCGTTTGGAGGAGTTATCAACTTTCCGTCTCTAACTATGAAAAAGCATTCGCCGCTTCCTTCCGCTATAAATCCCTCTTCGTCAAGCAGCAAAGCCTCTTCGTATCCGCACTCTAAAGCTTCGAATTTCGCCATTTGAGAGTTTAGGTAATTCGCTACGGCTTTCGCTTTTCCCATCGTGGATTTTACCGAGCTTCTCGTAAAAGAGGAGATTTTAACTCTGATCCCGTTTTCAAGTCCTTCGTCTCCGAGGTAGCTTCCCCACTCCCACGCCGCTATCGCCGTATGAACGGGAGCGTTTACGTGGTAGAGTCCCATGACTCCGTATCCGAGATATATTATCGGTCTTATGTAAACGTTTCCTTCGAAGTGATTCGCTTTTAGAAGCTCTATTTGAGCCTTTTCAAGCTCCTCTTGGGAGAAGTTCGGTTTTATCATAGTGATTTTTGCGGAATTTATAAGTCTTTTTGTATGATCTTTTAGTCTGAAAATCGCAAGCCCTCTGTTGGTTTTGTAGGCTCTCGTTCCTTCGAACACTCCGTTTCCGTAATGGAGAGTGTGAGTTAAAATGTGAACTTTAGCCTTGTCCCACTCTATAAGTTCTCCGTCCATCCATATATAATCAGCTTTTTTCATCGTTCTTATATCCTAAATCATGGTTTTTAAAAAGCCTCTATTATACCGAATCTTTTATTAAATAATCTTCTTTGTCCTCATCTTTTTCCTCAAAAAGAGAAGAAGAGCTCTCTTTTCGTATATCTTCGTAAAATTTCAATTTGTTAAATTTCTCCTTTTTGGAGGCGTACATCGCTTTGTCGGCGTATTTTAAAACGTCTTCAAGGTTTTCGCTGTCTTTGGGAAAGAGAGAAACTCCCATGCTTATGGAGGTTTTTATTTCGTATCCGCTTATTTTTAAAGGTTTTTCGAATATTCTTTTCACTCTTTTGTAAAATCCCTCTATATCTTTTTTCACCCGATCCTTTTTCAGATACGTTAAAACCAGTACGAATTCGTCTCCTCCGAATCTGAAAAAAATGTCCTCTTCCCTTATGATGCTTTTTATCTCTTTAGCTATTATCTCCAAAAGTTCGTCTCCAACGCTATGGCCGAAAGTGTCGTTTATGTGTTTGAATTTGTTTACGTCGAAAAATATTATCGCGCAAAGAAGTCCCGTTTTTAGGACCGGTTCAAGTTCCGAACTTAGTTTTTCTTTGAAATAGGCTCTATTATAAAGAGCCGTTAAAGGATCGTGATAAGCTAAATACTTAAGTTTTTTCTCCATCTCTTTTCGCGTGCTTATATCTATCATGTATCCGTAAAAATGCGTTATTTCTCCTTCTCTGTTCCTCTCCGCCATTAGATATACGCTAAAGTATTTCAATTTTTTATCTTTGGATATTATCGCAAACTCGTCTTCGTAAAGTGAAGTTTTTATGTTTTTTTGCAACTCTTTTAATCTTCTTCTTATTCTGTTGAAATCTTTTCTTAAAACTATTTCTTTAAAAGATATTTTTCTGCTCGTAAAATCGTATGATGAGTATCCGAAATGGTTTATTACGTTTGCCGAGATGTATTCTACATCGAAGTTTTCGTTGGCTTTGCATTTAAATACCATGACGGGGCCGTTTACGAAAAGTCTGCTTTCAAACTCCATTAGCGAACCCAGATGTTCGAGTTCGTTATTGGCTACCGTAACTAAATGAGATAGGGCTTTTAGAGTTTTATAGTATTCGTAGTTTACGGGATTGTTTTTTTCTTGCTCCAAAAGTATCTTCGGCTCTTTATTTACTCCTTCGGAGAGGGTTAGAATGGTCATCGTCTCGTTTAGGAATTTGTTTTTTCCTTCGTTATGGAAAAATTCTCCGTAGGTAAAAAAACCTACGGTGGTTGATATTTTGTTTAGAGAGGATATTTCGAAAGATGCGGTGTTGTTTGCCAAAAATCTTCTTCTTGCCATGCAAGAGTAGATGAAGATCGATTCCGATTCGTTTTCGAATTCGTCGGAAGAGTCGTTTAGCAAAAGATCCGCGCTTCCCAAACCGAATTGGTAATATTCTCCCGTCAAAACGTTTCCGGCAAAAGTTAAAGAGCCGTCTTCGTGCTTCGAAACGACGGCCCTTGCTACTTCCATACCGTCCTCTATTCTGATTAGAGGAAATTCTATTCCCGTTTTCGGGAGAGTTCTTGCGCACTCTTCTCCGAGATAGTGTCTATAGGCGTCCACCGCTTTCATGTCTTCTATCGTATAGACTCTGTTTTTGACGGAACCCGTTATTTTCAGTTTTTTTCCTATGGGAATCCAGCCGAATTTATAATTCGTGCCGACTTTGAGAGAAGGATTGATAAGAACCGCTCCCACGGCTCCCTTATTTAATACTTTGTCGTTACAGATGACGAAAGTTTTTATGAACTCCGCATTGTCTCCGGCTAATCCTCCGGAGAGAATCAGTTTTTTGTTGACTAAAGAGACCCCTTTTGTAAAATCCTCTCCGTTGGTATAGAGTCCGTCGCAGAAAGAGATCATGCATTTTGCTTCTTTTTCGTTTAACAAGGAAGCAAGCTCTTTTCCCTTTTCCAAACTGTTTGTCGGCGTAACGTTTTCTACGTATCCGATTTTAATTTCGGTTTTTTCGAAAGTTGAAACGGCGATTACGCAACTGTTTATCGTAACCTCGTCTCCGAGGATCTCTCCGTCGGTAGTCGTTCCTATGATTTTCGCTTCGGGAAGTAGTGAAAGTATCTCTTTCGTCAATCCTTTTAAAAATTTTTCGTCTATGATGCCGCTGAATATTTGGACTAAAACCGATTTCGATTCTTTTATCTTCTCTATAGGGATCGTCGAAAGGTCACTTTTTTTAGTATATTTAACGATATAGGTTCTCACTATTTCACCTTTTTAAGACTGTTGTTTTATATATCGTTAAAAAGGAAGAAATGTTTAGATGAGGATTTTGGAGCAGACGGATACGGCGGCGGTTTCGCTTTTTAGAGTTAACGGGGTTTTGAACCCTACTTTCGAGTATTTTGACAATATTTCTCTTTCTCGATCGCTAAAACCTCCTTCGGCTCCTACGATAATCTTTTTTATTTTATCGAACTCAATTTCGTTTTTTTCGCAAAAGTCCAAAACGGTTATGTCCGCATGCTCTTTCAGCACCTCTTTTAAAGAATTTTTTATCTCTATTTGAGGCGGAACGCTTCGGCCGCACTGCATGCAGGAGTTTATCAGGATTCTTTCCAATCTTTTTACGTCGAGTTTGAAATTTTTCTGGCTTCTTTCGCAATATACGAAAGTTATTTTAAAAACTCCTATTTCGTTTAGCATCGGAAGAGTTTTTTCCATCGTTTTCGGATCTATTACGCACCAAAAAAGGTGGAGACGGGATGAGGGAGCGACGATCTTTTCTTCTTTCTCTTTAAGTCTTAAAAAGGCTTCTCTTCTCGTTACGCTTTCTATTTCGTAAAAGTAGATGAAGTTATCTTTCAGATTTCTGAAAGGAACGATCTCTCCTTTCTTAAATCTTCTTACCTTAAAAAGATAGTTATATGTTTCCGCCCTTATTTTCAGCACTTCGTTTTTGCTGTTTTCGTCGAAAACGAATTTCATTTTTTTAAATTGCGTATGAGATCGACATTACCGAAAGGAGTAAAACGATATCGAGAACGTACTTTTTTAGGGCGAAGTTTTTAAATTCTTTCTGACTTTCGATATCTTTGATTTTCGTTCGTTTATATTTTTGATATTTCATAATCGAAGTGGCTAAGATGACGAACCATACCGCTATCATCGCCAAAACGTCCGGCTTTAAGACGAACTCCTCGACGGTCCATACGAGAAGGCCGGTAAACGCAACTGCGGCTAAAAGAAGGTAGTATTGGGGCGCCAAAAACTCTATCTGTCTTGCCAGCGCGTGAAACAGCTGCTCTTTTTTTATGAAGTATATGTTTAACAGCGCCAAAATCAAAAGTCCTCCGCTAAATAGCTGATGAGTCCATTTCGCGGCGGATAAAAGTTCTTCCACGTTCGATCCTTTAATAAATTTTATTAATCATTATAACAAAAAGAGTCATAAAGAGTTGGAATTAAATTTGCTTTAAATTGATAAGAAAGGAAAGATTAAGAATGATCGAAAAAGTATCTTTTTTAATTTTTTTTATGGCGGTTTTCGCCCGCTCGGCCGTTTTTAACGCTTGGGACGATAATAAAGGATTGGAAGATCAAACGATATCTTCGAAGATAAGTTCCAAAAAGTTTGTATTGAAAGTTGCCTCCTTAACCGACGACGGAAAGAGTTATAAAGATTTTACCGGAACGGTTTGCGTAAAGCTTAGGGATAAAAAGGGCGTTTTCAATTCCGGTTGGATAAATTTGCAGTTTGACGGAGACTCTTATAAAAGCGTCGCTTTTAAAGTGGATAAGGCCGTCGGGGACGATAATAGTTTGAGAGCGGAGATGGAGTATGACGAGAAAAAGGGATTGACCTGTCCGTTGGAAAACGGCGGTCTGTCGAAAGAGAGTTTTTTTAGCGACGCCTTTTGCGTAAGGCCTTATAGATTCGGCTTTTTTTTAAAAGATAAGGTGTTTATCTCCCAAAAGGAGTACTTTTTTGAAAAAGCTTTGAAAGCTTTGGATTATGAGGGGAATGTCGTTGAAAATTATGAAAAGAGTTTAGTTTTGGAGTATGAGAAGCTAAATAGAAAAGGAGACGTCGACGGCTCTCTTGCGGGAAATTTGAAAAGTTTGAAAATCTCTTTTAAAAAGGGGGAGGGTGATATTAAACTCTATTTCGACGATACCGCTTTTTTGAGACTGATTTTAAAAGATGACGATTTTTGTAAAGAGGATCGAAAAGATACCGCTTTGAAGGATAGGGAAATTTACGGGGAGGAGAAGGTTTTTTTCAAAATTGACCGCTTCTCTCTTTCGTTTTTGAAAAAACCTTTTATAAAAGACGCTTTTTCCGATTTTACCTATCTTTCGAGAGATTTGAACCATTCGGCCTCTTTTTGCAATCTGTCGGTTTCGATTAAAGCTGAGGGAGCGCGGGGAGAGATTTTGAAAAATTACAAAGATCCCAAGGATATCTATTTTGCCGATCCTCTCGATATAAACGCCACGCTTTCGGTAAGCGTGAGGGAGAATCTTTTAAAAAAGGATTTTCCTAACTCTTTTGTTAAAGAGCCGATACCTTTTAAGGACGGAGAAGCGGTTTTGCGGTATGAAGACGCGAAATTCAATTACGCAAAAGATTATCTCCGTCCGAAAAATCCCTTTTTCGTACGCGGAAAAGATTGCAATATATCGATAGAGGTTGAAGACGGGGTTTATAAAAGCGCAAAAGGAAAGGCGTTTTCAAAGTTCGATAACGAAGCTCTTTTTTATTACGCCTCTTTTGAGGTCGGGGATTTAAAAAGCGATTTAAAAGAGGTTTCGCACGAGGCGTTTATAGATGTGTATTGCGATAAGGAATGCGACAAATATTTTAAAAATTTCGAAGAGAGAAGGATCAATTGGTTCTTAAACGAAGACGATAATGAGACTTCTTTGGATAAGACGGATTTTTTTCCGAAACCTTCCGTTTCGATGAAGGATACGGTTTCTCCGTATGTGGGGATAAAGGAGGTTGAAAAAGCGGACGGGGGAGTCGTGAGATTTAAAGTGTTTAGCACATCCTCGGAAAGTTTAAGTTCGTATATCCATATCAAGATACCTTCTTGGTTATGGCACGGTTCCTATTACGATTATAATTTTTCTCTCGATAGCGACTGCTCTTTCCATCCCTGTTTTTTGTATATACGCTCCGTAAACGGAAAAAGCGGCGTTAAGGATATAGAGAGCGGAAAGTACGAAGAAACTGCCGGCGGTGAGTATAACGGTACGATAAAAAAGAGGTTTTTGAAAGTTTTTAGATGAGAAGAGGTTTTACTTTAATCGAAATCGTTTTGTCTTTAGTCGTTTTGTCGATTTTGTTCGTATCTCTTCCCAAGCTCTTCTTTTCGGTAAACGAAGATATGAAGTTTTCGAAAAGAAAAGAGGTTTTTTACGCTCCCTTCTCTTTGATAGGATATATTTCGCTTTTGCCGTGGGATGAGAACGATACCGAAAGCGGGGAGGTTTTGTTAACCGATTCCGCAAACGAAAATTTCGAATGCAACTCTTCTCTTAATTATTTGAGAATCGGTTCCTTTTCCAAGGAGAGAAATTGCAAAAATCTTTTAAGAGCGAGTCTTTTGGGAAGCGATTTCGGGGATGAAAGTTTCGACGACGTTGACGATTACGATAAGAAAACGATTTCTTTTATCAAAAATAGAGTTGAATACGAGATGAAAATAGATGTAAATTATCTAAAAGACGACGGGAAAGTGTTCGTTTACGATTATGATAAAGGAGAAGTTCTCATAGATCTTTCGAAAGCTTCGAAGAGTTTGAAAAGTTCCAATTTGAAAGAGATAAATGTTACGCTTTTTCGGACGGGAAGAGTTAAAAGAGCTCTGTTTTCGCTAACTTATACGGCCGCTAACGTCGGAGAGATTTTGGTTGAGGGAGAGGAGTGGTGAAAAGAGCTTTTACTTTGATAGAGCTGATACTCGCTATGGCTTTGACCGCTTTTTTGATAGGAGGAGGATTTATAATCGTCGGAAAAATTTACGATAGTTACGATAAAGCCAAGGGTTTAAACGAACTTACGGACGAATCCCGCATAATCTCCTTGCAACTTGCCGCTCTGCTTTCTTGTCGAATTCCCTCTTCGGTTGTCGGATACGATCAAAAAAGCGCCTCTTTCGAATCCCTCTACACGGCTTTAAAAAGCTATAAAATTTTGGAGTGGATAGGTTTTTGCTCCGAGAGTTTTAAAAAGGGGGAATTCAGTTGCGTTTTGGATATGAAAAGATGCGACAAAAACGGCAACAAACTCTTCTCTCCCGATACGAATCTCTCTCTCGTAAACGCTACGATAGCCGATAAATTTTCCAAAACCGGCGACGTATTTGCAAACGAGGATGCGGTTTTGGTTTTTAGCGGAAGTTTTGACGAAGGTCCTTCCGCGTATCTGAGCGATTTTAAGGATTTTTACGGCTGGCACGGAAGAGGGGCTAAAGAGGCGTTTCCCATAAAAAAGGCTACTGAAGGTGAATATTTTTATTTAAAAAAATCTCCTAAAAAAATATACGAAAAATATTTTTTGGCCGATAGCGGATATGCCGTAGCGAGAGGAGAAGATATCGATCTTGGGGCCGAATGCGTTAAAAATCTCCCTTTGAAAGTCTCCTCGGAGACGCTTTTTCTTTTTTACGATTTTAGACCTTGGAAGGGGGAGAGTTTTTGCGCCGACGCGAACGCTTTGAAAAAAGCGGGAAAGGTTACCGTTTTGGCTTTGAACGTAAGCGGATTCGAAGCCGAGGTTAGAGACGAATGTTTGATACTTGAGGTTACTTTCGTAAAAAGATTTAAAAGAGATAAAAATATAACTCTATCCGTCGAAAAGGTTTTGTTATGAAAAGAGCTTTTTCTTTGGTTTCCGTTCTCGTGTTAACGGTTCTTATCTCCTTCTTGCTTTTGAGTGCTTTGAAATTTTCCTCTTTGAGCGTAAAGGAGTCGAAAAATCTCTACTTTAGAGAAAAGGCGGAGCTTTTTTTAAGAAACAGCGTTGAGCTTTCTTTACTCGCCATCAGCGGATACGACAGGGGCGCAAAATTAAACTGCCTTCAAAAAATTAAAATAATTTCTAAAGATAAGCTTTTTGTTGCCGATATTAATATTACCAAATATTATTTATTCGACGGTTCCGACGAGATTTCATATTGCAAAAACGCAAAAGCCATTAAAAGCGAAAAGTCTCACGCCATGGCGGTTTTGAATATTACCGTAAGAAACAATCCCGAAAACGGAAAGATAAAAGAGAAGATTCTTTTAACGAAAAGAACCGTTCAAAAAATTTAAAGGAAAGATTGTGAAAAGAGCCTTTACCATGCTTGAAATCGTAATAACCGTAATTATAGTCGGCATTTTGGCGGCCATTGCGAAAGAGATAGTCCCGGATCTGACTTTGGTAAAAGACACCTCCCGCATGCTTTCCAAGATTAAAGAGACTCAAAGCGAAGCGATTTTGGAGGAGGGGGAGAAGTGTCTGGATATAAAGGATTTCTCTAAAGATTTGAATGAGCTTACTGCGGTTACGATTGAGGATAGCTCTTTGAACTTTTTGTGTTTCGACGAGGAGGGGAGGCCTTATGAGGATAACGTTTCAATGTCGAATTTGATGAAAAAGCCTCTCTACATAAAACTAACTTACAAAAAAGAGAAAAAAGGCATAGTCGTTATGCCTTACAGCGGATTGGTTACCGTAAGGTAAGGGGGAGATTATGCATAAGGATACGATTTTTTACATAAGCGTAAAAGAGGGAAGCGTAATAAGATATTACGGTAAAGATTTTATAGAGTCGGAGATAAGAAATCCGAGAAAGCTTTTTATAGGTTCTCGCGTTTTATATCAAGATCTTATCACTCATACGATAAAGCTCTCTAAAGCCGAAGTTAAGAACAACCTCTCCATGCTCGTAGAGATGAAGATGTATGAGGAGGTCGGGCTTAGTTTCGAGAAAGAGTATAAAATAGGATATATCGTCAAAGACGAAGCGGACGTGGAGGACGAATATATCATCGACGCTTACGCTATCGACGTCGCCGTTTTAAAAGAGAGATTTTCTCCCTATCTTAAAAAGGCCGGTCATATAGATTTTTTGGCTCTTCCTTTTCTATCTTACGAGGCTTTGTACGAAGAGGGGATTTTAAAAAAGGCCAACGATATTTTTATAAATATTTCTAAAGAGGAATCTTTTGCGGCTTTTTATAAGGAAGGAAGATATATAGCTTCCAAATCTCTTCCCACTCTCGGAAATATTTGCGACGAGCTTAAGAAGTATTCCAATCACGATTTGAACGAAGAGGAGCTAAAGAGAATTTTTTTGGAAAAGGGGCTTAAAAGAGAAAATTACAAAATGGAAGAGTTCGATCTCTTTTCCGCTCTCGAGACGGTTATGTCTAACATCTTTACCAAAATTAGCAACATAGCGATGCACAATAGAAGCATTTACGGCGTCGAGAAAATAGATAGAATATTTTTCGGCGTAGAAGACGAGAGCGTGGAAGGGCTTGAAGCGTATTTGAATCTTTTTAGCAACGGAGATATAAGTTTATACAAACACTCTTTTTTCAAAGCTCCGAAAAAATACGGGGAGCTCGATCTCATTTCCGCCGTTTACGTCTATAACAAAGCGAGATTCGGAGACGACAGCGATAACGTTACCGTATTTAGAAAAAATAAGCCGTTTTTCAAGACGCAATTTGGAAAGCTCGTTGGATTTGCGGCGGCTATGTTTTTGCTCTTTTCGGCTTTTCCCGTTTATAAGGGGTATCTTATCTATAACTATAAAAAAGAGTATGAGAGTTTGAATCGAAAATATCTTACCGTTCAAAACGATACGAGAGTTCTTAGAAAGAGAGTTCGAAATCTTCAGAGCAAAATAAGATCTTTGGAAAAAGAGATTGAAGACAAAAAAGAAAAAATCGTAGAGATAGGATTTGTGATGAAAGAGATAAAAAAACTTTCTCCCGGAAACGAAAAATATACGAAGATATTAACGGATATGAACAGGCTTTTGGCGAAATATAATCTTCAAGTCGAAGAGATAAGAGAGAAGGGGCCTAACGAAATCAGTCTGAAAATAGTTTCTAAAAAGAACGAAAGGGACTCCATAGCCGGATTTATGGAGAGTATTTCGAAAAGTTCCTACAAAAGGGTGGATACTAAAGAGATAAAAGGGGAAAAGGATATTTATACCTCTTTGATAGAAGTTTCGAGATAGAAATTTTAAATGGCTAAAACCCCTTTTATCGAAAAGTTCGAAAAAGAGTTCGAAAAACTCTCCGTTTTGCATAGGAGTCTTGTATATTTCGTTACGGCTCTTTTTATCGCGGCGGCCTCTTTTAAGTTCGTTATTCCCTATTTGAGCGAAAAAGAGAGGGAGTTAAAAGATAAGATAGAAGTTTTAAAAAGCGATATCGAAAGAAACGATTTTGGAACTCTGCAAAAGAAGATTAAACTTTTAAACGAGGAGTTTTTGAGAAAAAACTCCGAGAGAGAGAAACTCAAAGAGGATTTTTTTCTTCTCAAATCGAAGCTCGGAGCTCTTTCTTTTAGGGTTGACGATAAAAAGATAACCGATATTTTAAATATGCTCCTTGAAAAATCTTTGGAACTTAATTTGGACATAGAGTATATAAAGCCGGTTTCCAAAGAGGGAAAAGAGAAAAAAAGCGTTGAGCCGAAAAAGGAGATTCATATAAAAGGAAAAGGAGAATTTATAAATATAGTATATTTTCTTCATTTTATTGAAGAAATGAATGTTTTATCCGATATTAAAGAAATTGAATTGAAAAAGGGAAAAGATAAAGTAGATTTTTCTTTAATATGGCTTATTTACGGAATGAAATTATGAGGGGAATTTTGATTTTTTTTATTTTCGGTTTTTCCTGCCTCTCTTCGGAAAATATCGATGTAAAAAAGATTTTAAAAGATATAGAAGAGCTTGAGAGAGAAAAGCGACTCTTTTCGAAAATAGTCGTAAAATACGATCCCTTTTTTCCCAAAAAGAAACGGAAAGAGAGAAAAACGGTTTTTAAGAAAAAAAGAACCTATAAATTAAAAGCCGTATTAAACGACAAAGCTTTCATAAACGACAGATGGTTCGGGCTCGGAGAGAAAGTGGGGGAGTATAGGATAGTGAAGATAACTCCCTCTTTCGTAATTTTGAAAAAAGGCGAAAGGAGAAAAGTTATAGGTTTCTCTTCGAAAAGTTTATTGAAAACAAAGGATAGTGAAATATGAAGTATATTTTTAAAATATTTTTATTGTCTCTCCTTTTTTTCAATACTCTCCACGCCGGCAACGCTTGCGAAAAAAAGCTTTTTAGTTTTACCGTTGACGATGATAGCGTGACTATTTTGGACGTATTGGAAAATCTCGCTTCAACTTGCAAAATGAGCATTATTTTTAAAGACGAAAAGAGCAAAAGGGAGGCTTCCAAAAAGATAAATTACATTAACGTTACCGATTTTTCCTTGCGAGAGCTTTTGGATATGCTTTTGACCGACCATAATCTGTTTTACTCTTTGGAAAAAGATGATAAGGTTTTGAAGATAGCTTCCACTCAAACTAAAACTTTTCTTATAGATTACATAAGTTTTTCGAAAAGGGGAAGCACTACGAACAAGACGATAAAAACGGGGACCTCCGCGGGAGAGGGGGGAGACGATTCGACTACGGTAAATTTTACCTCGGAATTTAAATTTTGGGAGAATATAGAAAAAGAAATTAAAAACATTTTTAAAGCTACTTCTACGGGAGAAGAAGGGGAGAAAGACGGCGAAGTTTTTATAAATCAGGAGGCGGGAACGGTTACGGTTACCGGCACTCCTTTGCAAATAAGAAAAGTGGGAGAGTATCTCGATACCATTTTGAAAAGACTTCATAAACAGGTGCTTATAGATACCAAAATTTTGGAGATAACTTTCGACGACGAACATACGAGCGGAATAAATTGGAGTAAGTTTCAGCTCTCTTTGCACGGAAGTTCGGACGCTTCCAAAAGCAGACAAGACGGAGTGGAGAGGGGAAGTTTCTCCTATCCGAATTATTTGATAGGCTATAACTTTTCGATAGAGGCTTTGATGAAGTTTTTAAGAACTCAGGGAAAGGTTTCGATAGTATCCAATCCGAAAATTTTAACTTTAAACAATCAGCCGGCCGTAATAAACGTGGGAAAGGAGATAAATTACAGATACAGCACCGGAACTACCGTAACCACCACTAACGGAACGACTACTACGACTCCTTCTTATGAGGTGGATTCCACTTTCGTGGGAATCACTTTGGATATAGTTCCGGAGATTACCGAAAACGACTCCATTATCCTAAAGATAAATCCCGTAGTTAGCGAAATAGCCGACGAGCATAGAGATGCAAACGGAGTTCCCTATCTCGCCCCCGATATAAAGATTAAACAGCTCTCTTCCATCGTTAAGGTTAAAAACGGGAAGAAAATCCTTTTGGGAGGACTGATACAAAAAAGAAGCGAGATAAAAAACAATAAGGTACCTATTTTAGGGAGTATTCCGCTTATCAAATACGCTTTTAGCTCTAAGGAGAAGAGAAAGGTAAAAAGCGAGCTTATTATGATAATTACTCCCTATATAGTTGAAAACGATAAACCTTTTCCGAAATTGGCCGAATTTGAAAAGTATTTTAAAGATTTGGAGAAATAGAAATGAATGAGTTTGATAAAGCTCAATCGGTATTTAACAACGATATGGATACGAACGACTATTTTGACAGTTTTAGCGCGGAAGAGACTAAAAAAAAACTGTTCGAGGTTTTAAATTCCGATGACATTCATCTTACTTTTTTGGTGGGAGAACCGGGAGTCGGCAAAACTTTTATGTTGCATTTCATAGAGGATAAATTGAAAAAGAGAAAAAATATCGTTTTTTTTAAAGACCCGCTTTTGACAAAAAACGAGTTTTTCAAAAAATTGATCACTCACATAAGTGCGAAAGAGGAGCGTCTTGACGATCTTCGTTACGGAGATTTAAAAGAGATGGCTCTCTCTCTTTATAAAAACGTCGATAACGCCGTGTTTATAGACGAAGCTCAGCTTATGACGGACGAGCAGTTTGAGATGGTGAGAATACTGAGCGATACCAAAGTGTTCAGATTCGTCCTCGCTCTTCATAAAAAGGACAAGAAGAGGATTTTAAAAAGCGACTACTTTAAAAGCAGAAATCATTTGAATATTACTTTAAAACCTCTTCAAGATTCCGAAGTTGGAAGGTATATACAAAGCAAACTTTTAAACAACTCGTTAGGGGAGATATCTTCGATGTTCGAAAAGAGTCATTTCGATACGATAGCCAAGCTCACGCACAGAAATTTCAGGACTTTAAAAAGATACATGTCCACTCTGTTCGAGCTTTTATCGTATGTAAAAAACAACAATTTGCGCCATTACAAAGGAATTGACAAAAGACTTTTGATAATGGCGGCGATAGATACAGGATTGATCGATGTTAAATAATAGTTTTGAAGAGTTGGAGAGAAAATATAAAAAATATTATAGAAAAGTACTTTTTAAAAGGTTTTTCCGCTTCTTTCTTTTCGTTGCGGTTGCCGGAGGGGCTTTGTTTTTTTACTTGTTTAAATGGGAGGATATTAAACGCTTTGCGGCGTCGGAGTTTTTAAAAAGCGGCGAGGGGGAGAGAAACTCTACCGTTTCGAAAAAAGCTCCTTCTCCCTCTTTGAGTCTTTCTCCGAAAATAGAGGTGGAGAAGCTGAAAAATTTTATTGAAAATAGCGATAAAAGCGAGGTAAAGGTTAAGCGCCTTCCGAAAACAAAGTCTCTTCCCAAAGAGATATATAAAAGGAGTTCGAAAAAGCTTTCGAAGGAGGGAGAGCTTAAGGAGATAAAGATAAAAGACGAAAAAACTTTGAAAAAAGAGTTCGTTTTATATAACGATTATAAAAGCGCGATTTCTCTTTCGAAACTCTTTTTCGAAAGAAAGAAGTATAAAAAAGCCGTAAAATGGGCGATTAAAGCGAGCAGATACAATCCCGGAGCGGACGAGCCGTGGCTTATCTACGCCAAAGTGAAAAAGAGCGAAGGGAGAGTGGAGCTTGCCGTAAAAGCTTTGAAAACTTATTTGAAGAGTCATAAATCGGAAAGAGCGAGAAGGCTTTTGAAAAAGTACGAGAGAGAAGGGAAAAAGAGATGAAGGTTTTGATAATTTTGGCCTTTTGTTTTTTGACTCTGTTTGCGAAAGAGAATCCTTATAAATCGGCCGTACTTTATTATCAGCTGAAAAACTATAAAAAAGCTTGCGAAATAGGGATAAAAAATATCATAAACAACGAAGCTTTTTTATCTTTGGTGGGGGATGCTTGCGCTAAAGAGAACGAGATAGACGCTCTTGGTAAAATTATTCCTTTTTTGAAAAGTTCGAAGGAGTATAGAGAAAATCGTTCCTATTTTTCCACTCTGCTTTTGCAAAAGAGTCTGCTTTTGGAGTTTATGGCGGACGAGACGGATATAAGTTATCTTAAACTTCCTAAAACTCCTCATATTTTGTCAAAGATATTTCAGAAAATTGCCGATAAAAAGTTTAAAATCGTAAGTTTGAAGCCGAAAATTATCGAAATAACGGCAAAAGATAGGAGATTTACCCTATCGATTTCGAAAAGAGATCCTTATATGCTCGTTATAAAAGAGTATATGGGAGACGTACTTACGAAAAGATATAGGATAGAGTGATGATAGCGACCAAAATAAAACTCGGCGACCTTTTGGAAGAGAAAGGGCTTATCACTAAAGAGCAGCTTCAAAAAGCGCTCTCCATACAGAAGGAAAACCATTTCAAAAAAAAGCTCGGAGAGATTTTGGTAGAGGAAGGGTTTATAGGAGAGAACGAGCTTTCTCAGATTTTGGCCGATCAGCTGAATTTGGAATTTATAGACCTTTTCTCTTTGGATATAGATTTTTCTCTTTTCGATCAATATCCCGTCGCCCTTTTTAAAAACGCCGACGCCATTATTTTTAAAGAGGATAAGGATTTCGTTCATATAGCCATTGCCGATCCTTTAAATTACGACGCAATAGAGCTGTTTGAAAAACATATAGCGATTAAGCCCATAAAAATATACGTCGCTTCCAAAAGCGACATAAAACACATATACGAGCGGTACGATATCATAAAAACCACGAAATCGATTATAGAAAACGTAAAAAGAGAGATAAACTCTCAGGGCGTAAAAAACGACGAAAACGAACAAAGCTCCGTAATGCAACTTATAGGGCAAATCATAAAAAACGCCATTTTGCATAGAGCCAGCGATATACATATAGAACCGACTCAAACTCACGCGACCGTAAGAAGCAGGATAGACGGAGTGTTGAGGGAGAATTTCATTTTCGAAAAGGACGTTTACAACGCTCTTGCTTCGAGAATAAAGATTCTTGGAAATCTTGACATAAGCGAAAAAAGAAAATCGCAAGACGGGCGTTTTTCTCTAAAGATCATGGGCAAGGTTTACGATTTCAGACTCTCGACCGTTCCGACTCTTTACGGAGAATCGATAGTTCTTAGGATTTTGGATCAGGAAAGGGTTCTTTTAAAGCTAAACGAGCTCGGTTTTAGCGAAATAAATCTGAAAAAGATGGAGAACTTTTTGCAAACTCCTTACGGGATAGTTTTCGTTACGGGACCTACCGGAAGCGGTAAGACGACGACTCTTTACGCCTCTTTGAACGAGATAAAGAGGGTTGAGAACAAAGCCGTTACGATAGAGGATCCGATAGAGTATCAGCTCCCTTTGGTTCAGCAGATACAAGTTAACGAAAAGATAAATTTCACTTTCGCCAATATTTTGCGTTCGGTTTTAAGACAAGATCCCGATATCATAATGATAGGAGAGGTTAGAGACTATGAGACTCTAAATGCGGCGGTTCAAGCCTCTTTGACGGGACATCTCGTTTTTTCCACCCTTCATACCAACGACGCTCCGAGCGCTATAACGAGAATGATTCAGATGGGATTGGAACCTTATTTGATAGCCGATTCGCTGATAGGAATAGTTTCCCAAAGACTTGCCAGAAAAGTATGTCCCTATTGTAAAAGAAGATATAGGCCTTATAAGGAGATAATTAAAAAAGTGCAGAAGTATCTTCCGGAAAATCCCGTTTTTTATAAGGGAGAAGGGTGCCAGAAATGTTTTTTCACGGGCTATAGCGGAAGAATCGTAATAAGCGAAATACTTGAGGTAACCGATAGGATATCTCATCTTATCTCCTCCAACGCAAATAAGTTCGAGATTATGAGGGAAGCCCAAAAAGAGGGATACGTTCCTATGATAGGCGACGGAGTGGAAAAGGCCTTGAAGGGTATAACTACTTTGGAAGAAGTATTGAGAGTGGTTAAAGTTATATGAAATACTTTGAAGTGGAATATATTCAAAACGGAGAGAAAAGAAAGATCGTCATTCCTTCTCATCACAGAATAGAGGCCGTTAAGAAATTTAAAAATCTATCTTTGGGCGTTTTCGTTAACGTGGAGGAGGTTAACGAGCCTTTCGAGTATAAATTTAAAGAGTTTTTAGATAATTTCTCCGGTTATTTGAAAGCCAAAAAGGTTTCGATAGAGCCTTACATAGCCGCTTTAAGGCAGTTTGCGATTATGCTCGATGCCGGACTTCCCGTAACGGTTTGTCTGAAAGAGGTCGTAAAGGCTACGGAGGATAAAAATTTAAAAGAGATTTTTCAGGATATTTTAAATGAAGTGGAGTCCGGCGTAGGTATTGCCGACGCTTTCTCCCGTCATAAATACGAGCTTGGAGATATCTCCTACGCTATGGTGCATCTTGGGGAGCAGACCGGAACCTTGAACGATTCCGTTAACAAACTTGCCGATATTTTGCAAGATATCTACGATAACAGAGTTAGACTGAAGAAAGCTTTAAGGTATCCTATTTTTACCATCGTTGCTATGATGATAGCCTTCGGATTCGTTATAGTTATGGTCGTTCCCGAATTTCAACAGGTTTTTAACGAGTTTAACAGCGAACTTCCGATGGCGACTAAGATTTTGCTCTCTCTTGAGAAAAATATAAGAAATTATGCTCCTTTAATATTGAGTTTTACCGGTATAGGGGTTTTGATATCGATATACTTGTATAGGAAAAACGCCTCTTTTAAATATTATTTCGACAAATTCATATTAAAAGTTTTCATTATAGGAAAAGTTATAAGACTTGCTATGATGGGAAGATTCATATACGTTTTGGAAAGGCTCTCCTCTTCGGGAGTTCCGATCATAGAAGCTTTGAAAACCGCTATCGGAATCGTTGAAAACAGTTATCTTAAAGAGAGAATGCGCATAATTATACGAAATATCGAAAAAGGGAAAAGCTTGACTGTCGGATTTAAAGAGACGGGCGAGTTTCCGAGCATGATAATTCAGATGCTCTCCGCCGGAGAAACCAGCGGTTCTTTGAGCGTTATGCTAAAAAAGATAAGCGATTATTACTCCTCTCATTATATAAATTTGGTGGATAACGTCGCCACTTTGATAGAACCGATTTTGATATTTGCGATAGCCGGATTCGTTTTGCTTTTGGCAACCGGAATCTTTTTGCCTATGTGGTCTATGGCGGACGCCGTAAACGGCGCTTCTTAATCGCATTTTATTTGAAAGGAGATTCCAAGATCCTCTTTCGAGAAATCTTCAAGCTTTTTTCCTTTTACGTCAACGAGTATGAAATCTCCGCTTGAAATCTCTTTTTTCTCTATTCCGTTTCCCTCTATGAAACAGCCGTTTTTGGTGGCGTTTGTTTCTATGACGTATAGCCAAAAGTCGTTTTTATCCGGTTTTCCGGGGATATCGAAATCGTATCCGCTCTCTTTAGTAAACGATACTCCGTTTTTCGGGTCCGAAGCTTTTCCGGTAAAGATGGAATAGACTATGTTGTTTTTAGCGGTGGGAGGCACTTTCAGAGTAAAACCGTCGTCTCCGGCTCCTTTTAAAACGGCTCCGAAAGTTTTGCCGTTTTTGTCGAGGCGGTAAGGATATCCGTCTTTTGAGAGTTCGCTTTTTATGTCGTCTATGACTTTGTCGTTATCCCAGTCGAAATCTCCGTCGGTTATGCTCCATTCTCCCTCTATTCTTTTCAAAGCCGAGGATACGGCCGCCGCCGTTGCCAATTCGGACGATTTTTTCGCCTGATTTATGAAATCTTTGAATTTCGGAGTTATTACGGCCGCCAAGATACCTATTACGGTAACGGCTATTATAAGTTCTATGAAAGTGAAAGCTTTTCTTTTCATCGTTTTTATCCGTTAGGCGGGACGCGAGATCGTCCCGTTATTTTGCCGGAGCTATGAAGTAGAACTGTTTTGGATCTCCGTTGCTGTTGTTCGGACCCGTAAATCTTACGTTTCCGGGATAGACCGGTTTCGTTCCGTTTACGTCAACCAAAGCCAAACTGCCGGCTTCTATCGTTATGGGGTTTATAGGAGTGTTGGCGTCCCTTCCGACTACGGTAATATCTACGGACGAAGGATTGAATATCCAAAAGTCGTTTTTGTCCGGTTTGCCTTTAAAGTCGTTGCCCGGAGCGTCTTTAGGAGGATTTATTCCGTTTTGGGAGTTGGACGCTTCTCCTTCTATCATCAGAATATCGTAATAAAGTCCGTCTTCATACCCCCAGTTTCCTCTGCCGTCTATTAAAGCCCATCCCGTTATTTTCAATTTGTCGTTCTTTTTAGTTATTTTTTTCAAAACTTTTTTGGATTCGTTTATGTTTTTATAGTGGTTAGCTCTAACCGCCACGCTTCTTGTAGAGTCGTTCATATCGGGATAATCGTGCCAGTTAACTTCGGCGTTTCCGTAATCCTCCATGTGAAACTCTATCGCTCCTTTCATAGCCGCGTTTAGAGATTCCATTCCCGCAAGCTCGCTGTTTATTTTGGCTCTTTTGGTGGTGTCTCCGAATTTCGGCATAGCCATCGTCGCCAAAATACCTATGATAACAATGACGAATATCAATTCGACCATCGTAAAACCGCGTCGTGTCATAACTTTTCTCCTTAATTAAAATTCCATATACCTAATATATCGGCGGGTCAAAAAATTTATAAATATGCGGAGGAAAAGTTTCGTTAAAAAATATAAGACGAGAAAAGTTGCCGTTTCTTCAAGTTACTCGAAAAGTTTTTTATCTATGATTTGAATATCGTATATATGACGGTTTAGAGGTTTTTTCGAAAGTATTCTTTACAGTCGTAAGGCGTTTTTAAAAAAAGAAGAGAGCGGGAGAAAATCCCGCAAAGGAGAGAAATTATCTTTTTGAAAATTGCGGAGATCTTCTCGCTTTTTTCTTTCCGTATTTTTTTCTCTCTACGACTCTTGCGTCTCTCGTTAAGAGACCTTTAGGTTTGAGAATCGCTCTGAAATCTTCGTCGAAGGCTACGAGAGCTTTTGCTATTCCGTGCTTTAAAGCGTCGGCTTGAGCGGAGTATCCGCCACCTAAAGTTTTAGCTACGATATCTACGCTGTTTTCTTGTTTCGTAACTTGTAAAGGCAGCATAACTCTTTTTTTGATAGTTTCGAGACCGCCTAACCATTGATCCAAACTCATTCCGTTTACGATTATTTTCCCGGATCCCGCTTGTAGCCAAACTTTAGCCACCGCGGTTTTTCTTTTCCCTGTTGCATAAACTTTTGCCATCTAATTACCCTTCTTGCTTCTTGCTAACTTGAGCGGTATGAGGATGTTCGCTTCCCGGATAAACTTTAAGCTTTTTGAGCATAGCTTTTCCGAGTTTGGTTTTGGGAAGCATGCCTCTTGTCGCCAACATAAAAAGTTTGGCCGGATTTTTTTTCAAAAGCTCTCCGAGCTTCTCGCTTTTTACGCCTCCGAAATATCCGCTGTGCCTGTGATACATTTTGGTATCGGCTTTAGAGCCGCTTATATCGACTTTGCTTGCGTTTATAACGATAACGTAATCTCCGCAATCTACGTGAGGAGTATAGTAAGGCTTATGTTTTCCTCTAAGCAAAGAGGCGACTTCAGTTAAAACTCTACCGAATCTTTTTCCGGCAGCGTCAACCACTACCCATTCTCTTTGAACTTCGTTTGGCTTTATCATTCTTGTTGATTTCATTCAAAACCTTTGCCAATTATTTGAAGTCGTGATTTTAATCAAATATACATTAAAAATAGCTTAAATTAAGGTTTTTTTAATGTTTATACCTCTATAAGCTCGATATTTTCCTCTTTCAGATAGAAAAGGTATCCTCTAACCGGAATTTTGAAAATCTCTTTTAGAAGAGTTTTATAGCGGTTTACCTGTTTTTGATGTTCGGTTCTGTTTTTTTCGGAACTTTTATAATCTATAACTATCCACTCATTCTCTTTTTGTATCAACAGATCTATCCGTTTTAATTCTCCTTTGTATATTACCGGTTGCTCTTTTTTGATTTTTCCTTTTAAAAGATTTAAAAATCTTTTATCTTTTAGCGCGCAGAGGATTCTGTTTTTGATATCTTCCATCTCTTTTTCGCTAAGGAGATATCCGTATCTGTTTTTCATGGAGACGTACGCCTCTTTTGCCGCGTCCGGGTGAAATTCGCTTAGCATTTCGAACATATAGTGCAAAGCTATTCCGAAATTTATCGAGTTTACGGACTCTCTTTCTATCTCTTGGCCGTTTTTCTCCTCTTTTTCGGTCTTTTTTTCCGGTTTTAGCGTTTCGTAGGATATTTTTTCTTCCTCTTTTTTGCTTTCGTTCGTTGAAATTTTCGTCTCCTCTTTTTTTTCCGCGGAAATTTCTCCGATTTTGAGCGGTTTTAGGGAGAGGTTTTCAAAAGAGGAGTTTTTTGCTTTTTTGCAAATGAAAAGTGAGCTTTTTGCTCTCGTAAAAGCTACGTATTGGGCGTTTAGTTCGTCCTCTATGGATAACGCTTTCTCTTTATCGACGGCTTTTTCGTACTCTTTATCGACGCATTCTCTCTTTTTCATTCTGTAAAAGAGGTTTTTTAGCTCTATCCCGTCATAGGAGAAGATGAAGGGGGCGTTGTTGGGGTTTCTTTTTGAGAGTCTGTCGCTGATTATTAGATGTTCGAACTCCAAACCTTTGGATTTGTGGATTGTTAGGATTTTAAGGCCCTCTTTGTCTTTGGATACGGCGGATGAGGTTATGGAGTCCATATTGAATATCAGCGATTCTATGTCTTCGTATTTTAAAGAGAGCTCGATAAGTTTTAAAAGGTTTTCGTCTTTGTCGTAAAGTTTGAAATATCTTATTATATCTCTTATTAAAATGTTCAACGGTTTGTTTATGTCGAAATTTTCGCAAATGTTTTCGCTCGGAGTTATTGAGGTTAGGGAGATGAAATTTTCCAAATTGTATGGTTTTTTAAAATAGAGATACGTTAAAAACTCCAAAACGGCTCTGACGTTTTTTTGGCGTATCAATAATGAAGTCGTCTCCGTAGTTATCTTTAGATCGGGAAATTTCTCTTTCAACCGATTTTCTATTAAAAAGGAGTCTTTGTTCGTGAAAGTCAGAATCGCCGTGTCGTTTTCGCAGACTCCTTTGTTTAACAAAGTCTCCACCGAGTTTAGAATATCTTCAATAACCTCTTCGCTCTCTTTGATTTCGACGTATCCTTGATCTTTTTCGTCGTTTGAGCGTTGGATATGGTAGTTTGGGATTTTGTCTTTGAAGGTTTCGTTTACGAATTTTACGATTTTGTTTTTGCTTCTATAGTTCGTATTAAGTCGGGAGACTTCCACGGAAAATTTTTTCTGAAGATGATAAAAAAGCTCCTTAGCTCCTCCTCTGAAACGATAAATCGACTGTTTCGTATCTCCTACGTAAAATAGCGTTTTAAACTCTTTCGTTCCTACTCCGGATCTTATCTCTTCTAAGATAGGCTCTAAGATTTTATATTGAACTACGCTCGTATCTTGAAATTCGTCAAGCAAGATATGATCTATTTTCGAATCGAGTCTGAAATATAAAAACTCCTTTTCTATATGTTTGCTTAAGAGTTCGTAAACGAAATTCGTTACGTCCGTGAAGGTAAGAGTTTTGTTTTCTACGGCGGTTTCCTTATTGGAGACTTTATAGATGCGAAAAAGCTCTAACAGTTCGCTCAATATAAAACTCTCTTTTGCGCTAAAGTAGTTTTTAAGTTCCTTTTTTAGTTGCATAAACGGGGGATCGAAGTTTTCTTTATAGCATTTTTTGAAATAGTTGTATTCTTTTAGGCTCTCTTTACATATCCAAGTGTTTGAGAGAAGAGAATCGAGCGAATCTATATCGAGAGCCTTTTTCGCACTTTTCGATAGCGAGGGACAGGAGTAAAAAAGCTCTTTAATGGCGCGAACGAGATTTAAAATCTCTTCTTCGTTTTTATAGGGGAGTTTATTTACGGATATGTTTTCTATTTCGTGCTCTTTTTCGTAAAATCTCTCAAAAAGCGCGAATATGTCTCCGACTCTTTTCTTTTCCGAAGCCGCAAATTCTACGAGTCTTTCGTATTTGCCTTTTTTTATGACCTCTTTTAAAAAGTGTTGAGTTTTTATCTTTTCGTCTTTGGTTTCGTCTATTTCGAAATCGGGCGTTACTCCCGCATAAAAGGAGAATTTTCTAAGTATTTGGGAGAGAAATTTGTCTATCGTGGAGATCTTCGTATCCGATTTTATGAAATTGTCCAAAATCTCTTCTCTTTTTTTTAATATCTCCTCTTTCGGTTTCTCCAAAATTTTACAAAGCTCTTTAAGTTCCGCCTCTCTTTTTGGAGTATGAAGCTCAAAAAGCGTGCCGAAAATTCTCTCTTGCATCTCGTTTGCGGCTTTGTTCGTGAAAGTTATGGCTAAAATATTTTCCGGTTTGGCTCCCAAAAACAGCAAAGATATGTACCTGATCGTCAATGCGAAAGTCTTTCCGCTTCCGGCACTTGCTTCGTAGGCGAGGTAGGGGATGAACATTTTTCTCCTTTTGAGATTTAATCCCGATAAGGGATTATATCATATACTTTCTCCAACCTCCTTTGCGCTTGAAAATTCTCTTTGCGGTTCGATAAGTTAATAAGAGAGTTAACGAGAGGATTAGGCGTAATTTTAATAATCGCGGTTAAATGATTGAAAAGAAAGGGAAAGGCCGATGAGACGCAAAGAAGGAGAACGTCCCGTTTTATCTTCGAAGGAGTTAAGTTCGATTCGGCCGGGGCTCGGGACGGTAATTAGGAAGTATGGAAGGCGCGTTTTCGGGTTTATAGAGATGTCAGTACAGTTTCGATAGCTCGTTGGCTCTTTCGGCGGTTTCTTCCAAAAAACACTCTTGCATATCGATAAGACCGCCGGAGCCGCTTTGAGGATGATAAAAAAAGGAGCATTTTTTATTTACGTAGTTTATCCAGGCTCTTTGTATATCTCTTAACTTCTTTTTTCTTTCGGGAGATAGGGATTTGATGATTCTTTTGTATTCTCGGTTCAATCTCTTATCTTGGATTTTGAACTCTTTTTTCATGCATTCGATAGTATCCGCGGTTGAAAAGGAGTTTTTTATGCATTCGTAGTAGTTTTCGGTATAGAGCCTCTTTCCGTTTGGGTTTTCTCCGTAGAGGTTGTATGTGGCGAACGCGATTAAAAACGATAAAAAAATTTTTTTCATAACTCTTTCGCTTTGAAGTGAGATAGGGAGGTTTTTCCGAATTTTCTGGTTTTTATTTTGGCGTAGTTTCCTATCCGTTCCGGCATATCGATTTTGCTTCTATGCTCTATCGTGATCATCTCGGTTATTTCCGAAGGCGTTTTCTCTATCAGAGAATACACTTTT
>Ga0256914_1001118_pt1 | contig 25417 bp, 29 predicted proteins | sample HulkmetaG_FD_191571 | JGI IMG/M metagenome (GOLD analysis project Ga0256914, IMG submission 191571) | Hydrothermal chimney microbial communities from Main Endeavour vent field at the Juan de Fuca Ridge, Pacific Ocean - Hulk | ecosystem: Environmental > Aquatic > Marine > Hydrothermal vents ... | reverse complement strand
AATCATAAACATATGATGCACATGTAAAAATGAACAGATATATCTTTCTTATACTGGTAATCCTAACCTTTCAATTACTACACTCTTACGGAGATACTCTTACCGTATGCAAGAAAGGCTGTAAGTATTCATCTATTAAAGAAGCTCTGTCTTTTGCTAAGAATGGAGATACTATAGTTGTAAAGAAAGGTGTTTACAGGGAAGGGAATATTGTAGTGGGTAAGTCAGTATCACTTGTAGGGGAGAACTATCCTGTGCTTGATGGTGAAGGTAAATATGAGATAATGACAGTAAAGGCTAATAATGTTTCAGTTGAGGGTTTTGTTTTTAAAAACTCTGGCAAAAGCTATATTGAGGATATAGCTGCATTAAAGGTTATTGCATCTAAAGGATGTATTATCAGGAAAAATAAATTTTACAAGAACTTCTGGGCTGTATATCTTGCGAAGACAAAGGAGTGTTTAATAGAGGAAAACTATATAAAAGGTCCCGCAAAAAGAAGAAAGATAGCTGAGAAAGGTGTTACTGAAACGGGATTTGGAAATGGCATTCATCTGTGGTACTGCAGGTATATAACGATAGATAATAACTATATATCAAATCACAGAGACGGTATTTATTTTGAGTTCGTTAAGGACAGCGTTATTATAGGAAACATAAGCGAGGATAATCTCCGTTACGGTCTTCATTTTATGTTTTCACATAGGGACATTTATATAAACAATATTTTCAGACATAACGGTGCTGGGGTTGCAGTTATGTACACCAAAAAAGTTCATATGGAAGGAAACAGATTTGAGTACAATTGGGGTCCTGCAACATTTGGTCTTTTACTTAAAGATATAACTGACAGTTATATAACCCACAATGTATTTTATAAGAATACTACCGGTATTTTTTCCGATAATACTGTAAGAACCAAAATAGAAGAAAACGATTTTATAGAAAATGGTTTGGCCTTAAAGATATACTCAAATTCAACAGATAATCTAATAAAGCATAACAACTTTATAGAAAATACATTCAATGTTGTTACAAATAGTTTTCACAACCCAAACAGATATACAGAAAACTACTGGAGCGATTATAAAGGTTTTGATCTAAATAGAGATGGCATTGGAGATATCCCCTACAGACCCGTGTCGCTTTTTGGTTATTTTACAGAGAACTATCCTCAATCTATAATACTTACAAGAAGTTTCTTTATATACCTTCTTGATCTTGTTGAGAGAATATTTCCTATGCTTATACCAGAATCGCTTGTGGATAATAAGCCATTAATGAGGAAGTATGCATGGTAGAGATAAAAGATCTTTTTAAAAGGTTTGGCAAAAATGAAGTTTTAAAAGGCATATCTCTTACTATTAAAAAAGGAAAGGTCACAGCCATACTTGGTCCTAATGGTTCTGGAAAAACGACCCTTATCAAATCTATACTTGGTCTTGTGATACCTACATCCGGGAAAATAGTGGTTAATGGGAAAAATATAAAAGGAAACTACACATACAGGAAAGATATAGGATATATGCCTCAACTTGCTGTTTTTCCTGAAAATCTGACTGTGAAGGAGCTTATAAAAATGCTTATAGATGTTAGAATGGATGGATATAATCCAAAAATAATGGAAAGTTTTGTTGAAGGACTTGGCATAAGAAAATATTATGACAAGAAGTTAAAAACACTTTCTGGTGGAACAAAACAGAAAATAAATGCTCTTATAGCTTTTATATTTGATCCGCAGATATTTATACTTGATGAGCCAACAGTAGGTCTCGATCCTGTATCAAGCAGTTTTCTCAAAGATAGGATTAATGAGGAAGTAAAAAAAGGTAAGCTTATTATACTTACGTCACATATAATGAGCGAGGTTGAAGAAGTTGCTGATGAACTCGTTTTTTTACTTGAAGGAAGAGTTTACTTTCGGGGGACGGTCAAAGAGATTATAGAAATGTCAAGTGAAAAAAATCTTGAGAGAGCTATAGCAAAACTTATGGAGAAGGAATACAATGCTAAAGCTTCTTAAATATGAATTTTACAATATGTACAGAAACAAATGGATAATATTTTATTTCCTGTTTTTTCTTTTGATTACAACAGTTCTCTTTTACTTTACAAAGGATTCGGTTAAAGTTTGCGCAACGCTTTTGAATCTAACTTTACTTGTTATACCTTTGATAAGTCTTATACTGGGAACTATATTTCTTTACGATTCAAGATCTTTCATTGAGCTATTACTTTCTCAGCCTATTAATAGAAGATCAATATATATAAGCAAGTATATTGGAATTGCAATTTCACTTTCTTTAAGTTTTGCTGTAGGTGTTTTATTTCCTATTCTTTTCTTTTATAGGGATGTAAGTATTGATTATAAGTTGTATGCAAGCGTTGTTATTTCAGGAGTGATGATGACTTTTATATTTATATCCATAGCCTTTTTGATAGGAACTATTTTTGAGGATAAAGTCAAAGGATTTGGAAGTTCTATCCTTACGTGGCTTTATGTTACGCTTATATACGATGGAATAATACTATTTGTTATAATATACTTTCAGGAATATCCTCTTGAAAAACCTGTTCTTTTCCTATCTCTGATAAATCCTGTTGATCTTGCGAGGATCTTTGTTGTGCTTCAACTTGATATATCCGCCCTTCTTGGTTATACAGGTATTATTTTTAAAAGATTTTTTGAGACAGATTTAGGGATGATTGTTTCTTTTTTGAGTATGTTTTTATGGATTATTGTTCCTTTTTTAATTGGGCTTAAAATATTTAATAAAAAGGATTTTTAAGGAGGCATTATGAAAAAGATATTTTTTATGCTCGTTCTTTCAGGTGTTTTAGTCTCAGCTAAAGCTGAGGTAGATTTATTGAAGACGGGAAAACAGCTTGCAAGACCATGCACATGGTGTCATGATACAAAAAGAGAACTGATAGCTCCTTCATTTAAAGAGATAGCAGACAGATACAGGGATATCCCTGACGCAAAAGAGATATTATTCAATAGTATAAAAGAAGGCAGTAAAGGCAGATGGAAAAAATGGTTTGAAAAAGGTTTGTATATGCCTCCTCAAAAGCCTTATTATTCTGATAAACAGATATATATGATTGTTGAGTGGATATTAAGTCTGAAATGATCAATCAGACATTTTGACTTCGGCTTCCACTACTTTTTTTCCTGATTTTTCAAATATAACTGTTATTTTGAATTTTTTTCCAGGCAACAGTTTTTCTTTAAGTTTCATAAACATTATGTGGTAACCGCCTGGCTTGAGTTCTACTTTTGAGCCTGCAGGTATCTTTAATTTTTTAATATGTTTCATTTTAACAACATTATTTTCTTCAACAGTAGCGTGTAGATCTGCCATTTTAGAGATATTAGATTTAACGGCAATGAGGTAATCATCCTCATTACCTCTGTTCAGTATAACCATATACCCAGCTGTCATGTTCATTGTTGGGGGAACAGCTCTTATCCATGGATCTTTTATCTGTATATCAGGCTGAGAATATACAGGAAATAGCAAACCTGTAAAAAGAAATATTAAAACTTTTTTCATCTCATTTCTCCATTTTTAATAATTTTACCATCTGAATTATATCATCTGCTATTCTTTTGGGATTGTCCTTTCTTGACGAGTAAATAAGTTTAAGAATACCCCTGTTATCTAAAAGGTATATGAAGGCTGAGTGATCCATAAGATAACCAACATCAGGGTTGTCTTTTACAGGTACTTTTTCATAAAAAGCCCTGAAACTTCTTGCGACCTTTTTTATCTCTTCTGGCTTTCCTGTTAGACCGATTATAGTTCCGTCTTTATCATAAAAATTAACGTATTCTTTTAGTTTGTCTGGTGTATCTCTTTCAGGATCAACAGATATGAAAAGAACTTTTACGTACTTCTTGTAATCTTTAAGATTCTCGAGAACCTCTTTTATACGGAGCATCGTTGCAGGGCAAACATCAGGACAAAAAGTATATCCAAAGAACACAAGGACTATTTTATCCTTAAAATCTGAAAGTTTAACCTTTTTTCCATTGTGATCTGTAAGAGTAAAATCATCAATTTTTTGAAGGTAAGGAAGTCCGTAAAACTGATAAGCAGATGCAGAAAAAGTAATAGATATTATAAATAAGGCCAGTATTAATCTTCTCATACAAACCCCTCCTTTAAATATAGATATTAACCTAATTTATATAAAAACCATTGATCTCAGTCAAAATTTGACTTTGGTCAATGTTTATTTAGATTTATAACTATAAGTTAATACTGATATGTTTTTAAGTTGAATTAAAGATAAAATTATGTTAATTTTAAACAAAAAATAACAGATTATAAGGAGATGGAGGTGTCTTATGAAAAGACTTCTTTATACGGCTGTGGCTGTTCCTGTTATCTTTTCCGTTTCAGAGGCACAGGTTTTAAAGATCAAGAAAATAACTGTGGCTGAAGAGATTGTTGAAGCAGAGACTAAAGGAGAAACAAAAGAGGTTTTTGAGGAAGATATAAAAATAACAAGGCAGATAGATATTGGAGAGATCCTATCTAATCTTTACCCAGAGATAAATCATATCAGAAAGGGGGGTACAGCCAACGATATAATTATCAGGGGGTTTGGTAGGGATAATATAAACGTTCTTGTTGACGGAGCAAGGATATACGGAGCCTGTCCTAACAGAATGGATCCACCTATATTTCATATGTCAACACCGCAGATAAAAGAAGTTCAGATACTTGAAGGACCTTTTGATGTTTCAAATCAAGGATCTTTAGCAGGAACTGTTAATCTTATATCGAAAGATCCAGAATCAGGTATGGGAGGATCTCTCGGGTTAACAGGAGGGTCTTTTTCCTATATGAGTGGAAACCTTCAGGTTTATGGAGGAAGTGATAGAATAAAAGCTCTTTTTGGTGTGAGCAGACAGTACTCAAAACCTTATGAGTCTGGAGAAGGTAAAAAATTTACAGAATATCCAACGGGAAAATCTGCCTATAAAAATAGCGAAAAAGATCATACAGCTTTTGATATAACAAATATATGGGGTAAATTAACTATATCTCCAAATCCAGAAAATCAGTTAAAAATAAGCTATGCATACGATAATTTTGAAGATGTTCTCTATCCTTATCTTATGATGGATGCTGTTTACGACAGAACACATAGAGCAAATATTGATTATACGAGTAGTTCCTTAGGCTTAAAAATATCTACTTACTGGAATAAAGTGAAACACGATATGCAGGATAGATGGAGGGTCAGCTCTATAGAATGGACTGATGGAACAAAATCAACCCGTGGATATATGATGAAAACACTTGCTAAAACTAAAACTTATGGATTAAAGATAGAAAAAGAATACAATCTGAGGACGGTTAAGATAAAAACGGGAATAGACGGATATGTTAGAAATTGGAATGCTGATAATGAGCTTATGGCACTTGACAACAGCGGTATGATTCCTGACGTAAGTATAAAGAATATAGGAATTTTTGTAAAAGGTGATAAAAAGGTAAATAGATGGATATTGTCGGCAGGTCTTAGGTATGATAAAACAAAATCAGAAGCTGATAAAAACGCATTAGGATCGGCCAACAGAAATCTGTATGATCAGTACTATACGGGCTACTCTTTATCAAAAACAGACAACTATCTGTCAGGAAATATAATAGCAAGATACAAGCTTGATAGAAGATCAAGCATTTATTTGGGTTTTGGACATACTGTTAGAGTTCCCGATCCAGTAGAAAGATATATAGCATTGAAAAAACCCGATCCATCAATGATGACACCTACAGATGTTCCAGACTGGGTAGGAAATCCCAACCTGAAGCCTGTAAAAAACAATGAGATAGATGCTGGAATAGAGTACTATGTAGGAACATTTGGTATAAAAGGAAATATATTTTACAGTAAACTTAAAGATTATATATATCTGAATAAAATTAAAGACAGTTCAGGAACATTAAATGCTGTTTCATATCAGAATATAGATGCTCACATATACGGTGGTGATATTTCTTTACTGGGAATACTTACAGATACAGTCTCTTTGGAGATAGGTACTGCTTATCAGAAAGGTAAAAAAGATAGTGGAAATTATAATGATGATAATCTTGCAGAGATTCCTCCTTTAAAATCAAGAATAGCTGTAAAATACGACAATGGGGCTTTTTACGGATTGCTTGAGACAATATATTCTGCAAAGCAGGAGTATATAGATGAAGATCTCGGTGAACAGACTACAAAGTCATATTTTGTTGTAAATATAAAAGGTGGTTTTAATCTGGGAACGAGAATATTCGTAGGTGGAGGGATAGATAATCTTCTTGATAAAAACTACTATACACATCTTTCATATCTGAGAAATCCGTTTATGGCTGGAACAAAGATACCTGAACCAGGAAGATTTTACTATATGAACTTTAACTGGGTGTTTTAGATAAATTCTTGCAACTTTTGGAGTGTTATTATAACCTGCCTTAAGGCAGGTTTTTTTATTTTAAGCAGGCTGTTTTTCTTTTTTTACGGGAATAAGACATACATTTTCTGGGCTGTAAGCTTCAACCCTGTTTTTACCTTTATTTTTAGCTGAATAAAGGGCTATATCTGCTTTTTTTATAAACTCAGATATATCTTCTCCATAATTATACTCTGCAACACCAATACTTATTGTGATTTCAGGAATACTGTGTATATTTATATCTCTAACAAGTTTTCTTATTTTTTCTGCTATCTTTTTTGCTCCTTCAGAATCTATATTCGGACATATTATCATAAATTCTTCCCCTCCAAACCTTCCAAGTGTGTCGGTTTTCCTAAGATGTTTTTTTATTGTATCTATGGTTATTTTTAAAACCTGATCTCCTACGTTATGACCATAAGTATCATTTATACTTTTAAAATTATCAATATCAAACATAATAAGGGAAAGATGGCTTCCGTACCTTTTTGATCTTTCTATCTCCTCTTCAAGTTTTTTAAAAAGCTGGTATCTGTTAAAAGCACCGGTGAGAGGATCAGTGGTTGCCAGTTTTTTTATTTTTTCATATGAGGAAAGTAATGCAGATTCAAAGATATAGGCAAGTACCATTATTACAATATAGGCGGAGAGAGCCTGTCTTATCTCTGCAGAGCTGTAAGGGATAGGTACTATATTAAGCTTGTTCAGAAAAGAAAGTATTACAACCACCCCTATTAATACTATATTCCAGATCAACCCCCCTCTATTTCCTTTTAGAAAAAAGGATAAGAGAGGATACGTATAGATCCAATATATAGCCGTATTTGCTATACCTCCGTGTATTATTATTCCTGTAAGAAGGATTATCATCCCTATAAGAATAAAATTTTCAGCAACCCTTATTAATTTCCCATCTGATATTTTTAGTAGAAGTATGTTTATAACTGCGCCGGTTGCAACTATAAACTCAAAATAAGCTATTGTGTACTCCTTCCCTACAAAATGTATAAATGAGAATACATAAAGGGCAAAGGCTCCAAGTATGGTAAAGGAGTAAATCAGCCTGATTTTATCTATATCTGTTTCTTCCATCAGATTTTTTTCGTTTTTATTTATCACTTTTACACCTGAAGGGTTTATTCCAGTTTTATAACTTTCATATTTTTTCTTATTATCAATTACATACGATTATTAAATATTTTAAAGGTAAAAATACCCATTTTCAAAAAAGTTGCTGTATAATTTCCTTTATGTTTTTAAAAGCCTTATCACTACTTTATGGATCAGGTGCATACTTACGGAGAAAGATTTATATGTCTAATATTTTAAAACCCAAAAAATTGCCACGTCCTGTTATCTCAATAGGTAATCTGTCTGTTGGAGGAACAGGGAAAACACCTCTAACAATATATACAGCCAAAAAACTTATCCAGACTGGATTTAATGTTTGCGTTCTGTCAAGGGGATATAAAAGAAAATCAGATGAAACACTTATTGTATCAGATGGAAATGATATATATGTTGATTGGAGTTACTCTGGTGATGAGCCTTACTTAATAGCAAAAAATGGTATTCCTGTTGTGGTCTCAAAGTCGAGATACGAAGGGGGAATAAAGGCGTTAGAATTTATGGAGGTTGATATATTTATTCTTGATGATGGATTTCAACATTTTCAGCTTTACAGGGATATTGATATTGTTACTGTTGATGCTACAAAACCTTTCTGGAATGACAGACTTCTTCCGGAAGGAAGATTGAGAGAACCGAGGATGTTTTATAAATATGCTGATGTTATTGTTGTAAATAAACTTTTTTCTCTTAAAAAGCAGGAGATTAAGAAGGTAGTTGATAGATTGAAAAAATTGGATAAACCTTTTTTCCTTTCCTCTGAAAGTGTTGAAACAGTTACAGACGGATACACGGAATATCCTATTGAATTTCTTAAAGGCAAAAAGGTGGGTGTTTTTTCGGGTCTTGCCAATAATCAGCAATTTTTCAATACAGTAAAAGACCTTTCTGAAAGGTTTAACTTTCAAGTAATAGAATTTGTTTCTTTTCCTGATCATTATAATTATACAGATCTTAAATTTAATAAAACACCAGATTTATGGCTTACAACTGAAAAAGATCTAATAAAAATAAAAGAAAATACAAATATTTTTGCTCTAAAGTACACCTTAGATTTAGATCCTGAGTATCTAAATATATTAATTGAAAGATTGAAGTAAAATATATATCTGCCGAAATATCTTTTAAAGATACAAGAAGAGGTTGCTGTGATGGAAAACACAGAAAAACATCCTTTTGATATAGTTTTGAAACTTATGATAAACGGTGAGATAGATCCATGGAATGTTGATATTGTCGAACTTGCGGATAAGTATCTAAATGAGATAAAACAGATGAATATACCTGATTTGAGACTCGCTTCAAAGGCATTGTCTGCAGCAGCCGTTCTCTTAAAAATGAAAGCAGAAGCTCTTGATATTGGAAATGAAGAGGAAGAAGGAGAAAAAATAAGTAGAAAGAGAGTTTTTGGAATAAAAAGGTTTTATACGATAGATGAGATAGCACATGTTCTTAAGAAGTATGTGGCTCCTGTTATTGAATTTAAACCTAAGAGAAAGTATATCAGAAGAAAACCTTATAAAAGAAAGCCAAAGGCGATTGAAATACCTCTTTTCCATGCCACTCTTGAAGAAACAATAGATATGCTTGAAAAAGAGTTCAAAGAACTTGAAGGGGTTGTAACGCTGTCCCAGTTAAATCATCCAAATAAAGCTCAGGCATTTGTTGCACTTCTATTCTTAAATTATGAGGAGATCATAAATATATATCAGGATGAACATTATGGTGAGATATATATAGAGAAGAACAGTCAAAAAATTAAAAAAATCGCCTGATTATTTTATGGGAGAACTTCCTGTTAGAACCTTCCCAATATCAAAATCCGATATTATGCCTATCAGCTTTTTGTTCTCCAGTGAATCCACAACAGGAGCTATACCTATGTTATTCTCAATAAATATACTTAAAGTATTAAATAATGAGAGATCAGGGGTTACACATATTGGATTTGAGTTCATAATATCCTTGACTTTAAGCTGTCTCATATCCTGATTACATGCTTTTATAAGATCGGAATCAGAAATAACGCCTATCACCTTTTCATTCTCAACAACAGGAAGAAGTGATATTCCGTATTTCTGCAGGATAAGTCCAACCTCCACAACAGGCGTTTCTTTATTTACAGTTATTACTGTTGATGTCATAACATCTTCAACTCTATACTGCTGTAAAATTAAAAATTTAAACTCATCCTGATGAACCGGAGAGTTTATTTTATAATCAACCTGACTTTTGAATATGCTTTTATCTCCAGATAGGAAATGAGAGATTGCAACCGCTATTATTGCTGGTACAAGAAGCTGATAACCTCCTGTTATTTCAGCAACGAGAATAAGTGTTGATAATGGTGCTTTTGCTGCAGCGGCAAAAGTTGAGACCATTCCTACAACGGTTAAGGCAGTAATATTAAAAGATGAACTTTCCTGAAATCCAATAGCAGAAAGTATGTAATAAACAGAAGCTCCAGTTAGCCCACCTATAACAAGGGAAGGACCAAAAACTCCTCCAGAACCACCGGATCCAAGGGTAAAAGAAAAAGCAAGAATAACAACAAATATACTCACAACAATAAGTAAGGGTGAAAGATATATAAGATTTCCTGACATTATCATCTGTAACCAGCCGTATCCTGTTCCAATAGCGATAGGGGTAAACATTCCCATTAATCCAACAAAAAAACCACCAACAGCTGGTTTAAAGATCGGGTGTATGCCCAAAGAATTGAATATTTCCCTTGATCTGTCAAGGGAGTATATCATAAGTCTTGCTATCATTGCTGTTGATATTCCTAAAAATAGGTATGCTACGGCGTCATTAACAGAGAGACCATTAAACTGCGGAAGTTCTATATGAAATAATGGAGAAAATCCTAAAAAAGATCCAACAACAATAAAAGCTATAAAAGAAGCTATAAAACTTGGTATAAGGGTTTCAGTTTCAAAATCCTTTTTATAAAAAACTTCTGAACTGATAATAGCTCCTGCAAAAGGAGCTTTAAATACACCTGCTATACCTGCTCCCATACCAACAGCCAAAGCTATGTCTTTTTCCCTATCTGAGAGCTTAAATATCTTTCCAAGAAATGAACCTATACCTGCTCCTATAAGTGCAATAGGGCCTTCCTTTCCTGACACACCTCCGCTTCCTATGGTTATGGCAGCTGTTATAAGTTTCATTACTGATGTTTTAAGGCCGAGATACTTTCTGTGGTGAAAAGCTTTTATTGCAGCATCTGTACCTACACCTGCTGATTCAGGTGAAAAGAAGTAAACAAGAAGTCCTACAATCAGTCCGCCAAGAGCTGTAGATATAGGCAGTAAATAGGCTCTTTCCATATTAAAATGAAAGAAGTCTGTGCCTCCTTCGCCAAAAGTAGATGGAGGCTGGTATGATACTATACCGCCGAGAAAAAAATCAGAGGATATTTATATGGCTTTCAAAAATAAAATTGCAAAAAGTCCAGCAAACAGACCTATAAGAACAGGGAGAATGAAACTTTGGTAATTAAATCTGTATCCAAATAAGTTTTTCAGCAATTTTTCACATTATAAAATTTTTTAGTAATAAAATTATATATTAACAAAACCATCGTATTTGGAAACTTTGTAGCTAAAAAGTAAAAACTTCATCTATCCTAACGAGGATCTTTTCTTTTTTGAAAACAGCTCTTAACATAAGAGCTATAGAGAGATTTATTTCATCTCTATTTGTTACCACAATAAAGAGCTCATAATCTTTCAGATCAGCTATACATTCTTCTTTGAATGCATCACAGTTGTAAGAAGCAACATCAACAGTTCTCTGCAGTTCTTCTATCTTATCTCTGTCTTTGTCAATAACAGCTATATTATAACCTTCCTCAGATAGTTTTTTTGCAAGGTAACTTCCCACAACTCCAGCACCTATTATACAGATCTTCATATTTTCTCCTATAATGAAGAATGTAGCCAGAGATAATTTTAAGATTATAATTATACCTGTTGAAAGTCAAATCATTTCTTGAAAATAAAAATTTTAGAAATAAAATAATTCCGGTATGGAAAGATATCCATCTTATATCAAACTTTACGAAGAGGATAAGCTTAAAGACAGGGTTGATTTGCTGTACTCTAAGCTTGAAAGCTGTGATATATGTCCTCATAAATGTGGTGTTGACAGATTAAAAGATGAAAAAGGTTTTTGTAAAACAGGTGAGAAGATTTATATATCATCATTTTTCCCTCATAGGGGTGAAGAGTTTCCCATAAGAGGTTATAGGGGAAGCGGAACGATATTTCTATCTTACTGTAATATGAGATGCGTTTACTGTCAGAATTATGATATAAGCCATTTTGGAGAAGGGAAACTGTACAGTCCTGAAGAGCTTGCATCTATAATGCTGTATCTTCAGGAGGAGGGCTGTCACAATATTAACTGGGTTTCTCCATCCCATGTTGTTCCACAGCTTGTTAGAGCTCTTTATATAGCTGTTAAAAACGGACTTAGCATCCCTGTGGTTTATAATACATCTTCATACGATGATCCGGATACATTGAAAATGTTGGAAGGTATAGTTGATATATATCTACCTGATATTAAATATCTTAATGAGGAATACGGAAAAATGTATTCAAAGGTGAAAAATTATCCAGAAATAGCTAAAAAGGCTATTATGGAAATGTATAGACAGGTTGGAGATCTTAAGACCGATGAAACAGGTATAGCATACAGAGGTATTCTTGTAAGACACCTTGTTCTCCCAGAAGATATATCAACAACAAAAGAAGTTGTGGATTTTCTTAGATCTGTTTCACCTAATATACATTTAAATATTATGCCACAGTATCATCCGTACTATAATGCTTTTAATTATCCTGAAATTTCAAGAAGACTAACATCAGATGAGTTTCTCAGAGCTTTCAAGTATGCTCAGGATTCAGGTTTAAACCTGATAGCTGATTAAAAATTGATCTTGGTTATTGACAAAAATTTTTATCTAATTTATATTACATTGAGATTAAATCTCAATATATGGAGAGATTATGAGGAGAATATTTTCAATACTACTGCTTACAGTTGGATTTTCATTTGGAAAGAACAGTTCTGAAAAGCCTTTTATAGAAGAGCATCTATACCATAAACACAGGTTTGATTTTGTAAATGCATCTGTGTTTCAGCAAACTAAAGATTTTAGTGCTTTTTACAATACTACACATCTTTTTATGTATCTTGATCTGTCAGAAACTGAGCAACTGTTTATAAACAACTCTTTAACCTTAGGAAATGGTCTAAATAATAGATTTTTAAAAAGAGGTTTTACAGTTCAACCTTCAGGAGATGATCTGGAAGATGCAACAAATAATATAAACAATACTGGAAGGAAGTATATATTAGAGCTCTGGTATAAAAGGAAATTTGATAAATCTGTTTTCATAGCGGGTATAATAGATTCTGCCTCATTTATAGATGAAAACAGATGTGCGAATGATGAGCATACACAGTTTTTAAATCCAGTTCTTATAAATAATCCTATCGCTCCTATTTACTCATATAATCCAGGAATATACATAAAAAAAGGAAATGATAAATTCGCTATAAAAACGATTTTTATAAAAAACACACCTGACACAGGAAATACAGGTATTTTACAGTTTAATTTTAGTAAGGATGGTATTAATATAAGACCTTACTACTACCATACATTTGCTGACTATGAAAATAAAGGTATTGGGATCTCCTCAGATATAACTGTAAACGGTAAAGGTATTTTTATACGGGGAGGTAAAGGGTTTGATAATAATGATATATTTTTATCGGCTGGATTTCAGCTTGAGTCTGTAATAAAAGATGACAGGATAGCATTTGGAACAGGTTATATAGATCAGGACAGAAAAAAATATGTGTATGAGATCTATTATCTTTATAAATTCAACTGGTTTTTATCATGTTCTTTAGATCTCCAGATCATTAAGGAAAGAAAATCAGAGAATATCTTTGGACTACGAGTTTACATATCATATTAAGGAGGGATGTTATGAGCAGAGAGGTATTTAGAGAGATGGATAAACTTTCAGAAGATGTCTTAAGAGCTCTTCAAAGTGCAGAAAAATATGATGAGAAAATAAATATTTTTAAACTCTACTATAGAATGCTTCTTTTAATGGAAAGAATTAAGATTGAGGAAAACTACTCCTGTGAAAAATTTAGAAGATTTATTGGGGAGGAAAAATGAGATTGGTAGTTTTTATTTTGATATTACCTCTTTTTGCTTATGGAGGCCTATTGATAAAACCTGAAGAGTCTTTGAAAAGCCTGTTTCCAGAAGGAAAAATACAGAAAAAAAATATACTTCTAAGTAAAAAACAGGCTGAAAAGGTAAGAGAACTCTCAAAAATAAAACTTAAGAGTAAAATAATAACAGTTTACATTGTTAAAAAAGATGACAAGAGTACAGCTTACGGAATTCTGGATACACACAAGGTAAGAACTAAAAATGAGGCTGTTCTTTATGTTCTTGATGATAGTTGTAGTCTGTTGGATATAGAAATAATAGCTTTTTATGAACCTCCAGAGTATATTCCATCTGATAGATGGCTTTCGATTTTTGAGGGAAAAGGTAAAAAAGAAGATATAAAGCAGATACCAAATATAACAGGAGCTACGCTCTCAGCAAGAGCTATAAAAAAACATGCTGTAAAATCAATAGCAATTTGTAGAGTTCTTTTTGGGGATAAAAGATGAGATATCTGGTACAGCATAAAAAGGCTAAATATATAAATTTTCTTGTTATATCGTTGTGTATATCTGTTTATATATACCTTGTTTTTGCATCTGTTTTAAGATATGAGATGGGGTATATCTATCCAGATCAGATAACTTTATATATTAAAGGAAATCCTGATGAGTTTTTAGAGCCGATTCCTTTACTGTCGCTACTTGAAGAGATACATATTTATCTATTTATAAATATTATGCTTTTTCTGATCTTGTTTTCTATAAGTTTTAGAACATTTTTTCCAGACATTTATAAGGTCTTGTTTGGTTCTGCTGGACTGTTTTTTATTCTGTTAGAGTCTATTGGAAAGCTTGCCGTTTATTACGGCTTTACAGCTTTTTCTCTATTTTCTTCCGTATCTTTCTTTGTCTATATATTCATTTTTTTCTTTATAAACAGTGTAAATCTTTACTGTTTTGTTAGGGGTAAAATTAGATGAAGTATATTTTTATTCTCATAATGCTCTTTTTGCTTACTGTAATCTTTCAGATCTTTACTGGAATATGGATATTTTATGAAAAATATTCTTTTTCAACTGATCTGATACAAAAAAAAATACTGGGAGATCCAGAGAATTTTATAAATCCTGCTTCTTTAGAAGGCTTATTAGAAACGACTGTGCCTCATATTGTCTCGCTATCTGTCATATCTTTTGTAATATTTCATCTATTCTATTTTACAAAGATAAGCTGCTTGAAGATATACCTTTTTTCTGCCGTATTTTTAACAGGTATTGTAAACAGTATTTGCAGTATATTAATTCTTAAGATCTCTCCTTTATTTTCTTATCTTAAAATCTTTTCTTTTATTTTGTTTGAGATCTGTCTTGTTTTATCTGTTCTACTGCTTTTTTACGATATTTATGTCAGATCTAATAAAGTTTAAATCTTCCACAAATCTGGCGATATTCTCACTTACAAAAACTTCTTTACTGTTAAGTATAATTATGTATCCTATATCCTTGGTTTTTAAAAATTTAAGGGCTTTTTCAATCGGCATAACCGATACTGCTGTAGCATATCCGTCAAGCTCCGTATTGTTTCCATTCCATATAAGGGTTGCTGATACTATATTTTCCTGTGATTTTCCTGTTTTGGGATTTATAAGATGATTGAATTTGCTTGATTTTATGAATCTTTCGTATGTACCGCTTGTTGATACAGCTGCTCCTTTAACTCTTGTTTTGAATCTGAGAATATATCCTTCTCCGAATGGATCTTTTACGTATATTGTACATCTGTGGACACATCTTATATCTCCTGAAGCAAGTATGACACCCCTTTTTATCCCGTTCTTTTTAAAAAATCCATAAACAAGATCAACAGCATATCCTTTTCCTATCCCTCCAAGATCTATCTTTGTATCTTTATCTATTACTACACGACTGCCTTGAAATTTTATACCTGTGCATGGATAACGTCTTACACTTTTTTTCAAACTTTTTTCATCAGGGATTCTTTCATTATCAAATCCAAATCTATAAAGATCTGATGTTACTTTCCCAACTGTTATATCAAAATAGCCATTGGTTTCTCTGCATATCTCTATGGATCTTTTTATTATATTTAGCGTTTTTTTGCTTAATACAGCTTTTTTATTTTTGTTTAAAAAAGATATTTCCGAGTTTTCCTTGTAGATAGAAAGCTTACTGTCAAGCTCTTTAAATATATTAAAAGCATTTTCAAGAAGCTTTTCCTTACTTTCAGGGATTTTTATTGTTATATAAGTCCCCATTATAATTTTTGTTCTAACAGATAGATTCTCAGAAAAGGTTTTACCGGAAGCAATAAGCATAATTAAAAAAATAACAGTAATCATCATAAAGTATGACAAAAAGTTTAATATGTCATAAACATTATAGACTAACCGCTTTATAATTGCAATTGAGATCAAATATAAATTAGAGGTGAGCGTCATGAATAAAAGATTGATATCCACGTTACTTGTCTGCTCTACAACTGTTTTTGGACAGTCTATAGAGAATAAAATCTTAGAATTAGAACAACAGCAACAACAGTTGATTGACGAGATAGCACAGCTTAGGGAGGAGATAGCTATTCCAGAACTAAAACCACAGACATTTTCAGGAATGGGCTATGCTGCTTCTAAGGTTTATTTTTCTCCGCAAGGGCTTTCAATAGGTGGTTATGGGGAAATTGTATATATGAATTACGACTCTTCATCAAATAAAGATAGAACAGATACTTACAGATTTATTCCTTACATAGGCTACAAATTTACAGAAAGAATAATTCTAAACGGGGAGATTGAGTTTGAACATGGAGCAAATAATGAAAGAGGTGGAGAGGTAACAGTTGAATTTCTATATATTGATTTCCTTTTTAATGAATGGGCAAATATTAGACTGGGTAATTTTCTAATCCCTGTTGGAATAACTAATCTTTTACACGAACCTATATTTTTTAATTCAGTTAATAGACCTGAGGTTGAGACAAAAATTATTCCTTCTACATGGAATGAAAATGGCGTAATGCTTTTCAGCAGTAAGGATAACTGGAATTACTATTTAGCCATAGTTAATGGATTTCACGGAACTAAAAAGGGTGAGATAGGATTTACAGCGGATAAATGGGTTAGGGATGGAAGACAGGCAGGAGCTAATGCTGTTGCAGAAGATTTTGCTGTTGTTGGAAGAATAGACTATACAGCTTTAGATGGTTTTTTCATTGGAGGTTCTGTTTATCATGGAAATTCTGGACAGGGAGAGAAATACAATAATCAGAAGATAGATGGAACGGTGACAATTTATGAGATTCATGGAAAATACCGTTTTAAAGAGTATGAAATTACTGGTATATATGTTTATGGATCTCTTAGTGATGCTGATAAAATTTCATTTTACAATGGAGAAGTTATAGGAAAAAATGTTTACGGATATTATATAAATTTTGCTTATGATGTTGCCCATAAATTGGGAAAGGATTTTAATCTTCCTTTGTTTATCAGATATGAGAGGTATAATACACATTACAACGTTCCTTTAGGTTTTAATCCAGATCCAAAAAATGACAAAACTATATGGACTGTAGGCATAAACTACAGACCAATCCCAAACGTTGTCCTTAAAGCTGATTACCAGTTTAGAGATAATAAAGGATCCGGAGAATCAAACATATTTGAGCTTGGTCTCGGTTTTATCTTCTAATGGAGGGATAAGGATGAAAAGAATTTTTACTGTCTTGATAGCCGGGATTTCTATGTTAAGCTGTGATATAGGAAGTTTTGATATTTACGATCCTGTGGGAGATTATAAATCAGACGATTCTCCAAGAATCGTTGCAGGATTTCCTTACTTCACAAAGTACGAAAATCCCACAGCATATATTCCTCTTGAATGTTATACAGATACAGGTAAATTGAAAACAGGTACTGCTTTTGCTAATCCTTGTTATGTATGTCATAACGGCGGAAACACACCGGTGGATAATGCAGGCGATTGGTTAAATCAGATAGACTGGTTGAGATTCCCTTCAAACGACAATCCATGGCTTAATGCTGTGGCACCCGAGAAAACTTCTGTATATTTAGGGCTTATAGCGGGAAGGTATGATCCTAAGAATTACGGAGAATACCAGCTTTATTTTGTACTTTCTAACGGTATTGATCATTTCAGAAGTAATAGAGAAGGGGTTTGTAGGATATTGGGCTATAATGAGTATGATTTTTCTTCAAATAGCTGTAATAAAAGCTCTGGATCTATAGATTTCTTCGATGCTTTAGATTTTTTAAATATAAAATCCTCAAGAAATATACTTACAGATCCTTCTTTAGTAGGATATTTAAACCCAGACGGTTCTTTAAAACAGTCGCTTTTCCTTCCTTCCAAAGAAAGATCATATAAGTTAAATGGAAGGTATATACAGGTAGTATTAACACAGAAGTTTGTTTATGGTAGAGATTTATTTCCATCTTCTTTTGGAACTAAGGAAGGTGGAAACTCACTGGAAGGAGAACATTTTCTTACCATGAAGATATCAGGTCCAGGATTTGAGGAAGAAGGACTTATAACAGTATTCAAAACATTTCTCAGCTATTAATCCAGGGAGAGCCTTCTCTCCCTGCTTTCAGATAGAATCTTTATTAGACTATCTTCATCCTCGTTTTTTATGTAATTCCTTAGTTTTTCCATTGAATGTATAAACTTATCTATTGTATGTAATACCTGTTCCTTATTTTCTATAAAAATATCTTTCCATACAACAGGTGAGCTTGCAGCAATTCTTGTAAAATCTTTAAAACCTGCACCGGGATATAAAAACAGATCTATATTTTTTTCTTTTGAAAGTTCAATAAGGGCATCAACAAGAGCAAATGCAACAGCGTGTGGAAGATGAGAAACTGCAGCAAAAACAAAATCATGGACAAAAGGATCCATTATCTCAACTTCTGAACCAAGATCCTCCCAGAACTTTTTTATCTTTTCTGTATATATATCTTTCCTATCGACAGTAAGAATAACTTTTTTCCCTTTAAAAAGACCTATAACGGCATTTTCTACTCCTTCCTTTTCGGTTCCCGCTATCGGATGAGCACCTACAAAAACAGCAGGTTCAAGTATGCTCTCAAGTTTTTTGACAAGTTCTCCTTTTACACTTCCAACATCTGTAACAACTGTACCTTTTTTAAGAAAAGGTTTTATACTTTCAGCCAATTTTATAAAAGTTTTAACCGGCGTGGAAAGAATAACAAGATCAATTTCATCCCATGGAATCTTTTCTATATTTGAAAATCCTTGGTCAACAGCACCCAGTTCAACAGCTTTTTTTATTCTATGTTCGTTAAGATCATAACCGTATATATTTCCTTTGAAACCTTCTTTTTTGAGGGATAAAGCAACAGAACCTCCTATAAGACCGAGACCTATTATAAGTATATTCTTAAATCCGCCAAAATCTTTTTCCAAAATCACCTCCTATTTAATGAGTAATACAGGTATAGGTGATTTATTCATTATAAAAGATGTTGTACTACCAAGGATAAGTTCTTTAATCCTGCTTTCACCGTAAGCTCCCATTACAAGAAGATCATATCTGTCTCTATTTTCCTTTAAAAAGTTTTCTATCTCTTCATCAGGATATCCGTATTTAAAGACAGCTTCAAACTCAAAATCAAGGTATTCGTTTAGAAGATCTGTTATATGTTTTTCTTTTTCACTGCTTTTTTCTTCTAAAACTGTAAGAATGGTTATATTTTCTGGCTGAAGAAAACTATATATGCTGTTTAAGTATTGGGCTGCATGAACGGATTTTTCTCGTCCATCAAATGCAAGAATAATGTTTTTTATCTCTCTAAAATTATTAGAAACTACCATTACTGGACATTTTGATTTTCTTGCTACAGCCTCGGTTGTTGAACCTAAAAAAAGAGGAGCGTACTGATTGTGTATTCCTTTTTTACCCAGTATAATAAGGTCTTCAGGATCTGACATATCTACTATCTCATTAGCGACAATACCAAATGCCTGTGCTATCGAACAATCAGCACTGCCTTCCCTACATCTTCTCGCAAACTCTGCAAGTAACGCTTTGCCTCTCTCATCAAGAACTTCTTTTATCTTAGGCGTTATTTCTGAGTATGTGGTAAATCCAAGCGCTCCGGCGATATCTTCTATAAATGGAGATTCAAGAAGTCTTATATCAACTATATGTATCCCAACAACGGGTCTTTTAAACTTTTTTGACAGGTATATCCCGTAGTCTGCTGCTGTCCAAGAGTTTTTTGATCCATCAATACCAACAAGAATTCTTCCTATCATCTTTTCACCTCTTTTTCTTTGTTAAAAACTTTCCAAGAATTAATAATCTCCTGTAGAGCTTCTTTGTAATCTTCTTTTTCTGTTTCCCAAACCATTACACCAGCCCTTGCAAGATTCCATCTAACGTCAAAATTCATAGGATGATGTTTTGCAACAACAATATCAACACCTATCTTTGTGAGTATATTTCCTGTTTCTTTTTCATCAGGTTCGACAGGTATCGGCTGCCCTTCATGGATTTGATAATCCTTTGAGACATCAATAACAATTATGCTTTTAGCCGAAGAAAAATCTTTTATCTTTTTTTTCTCACATGTTAAAAAAGCTATTCTTAACCCTTCCTGTCTTACAGGTTCGTAATGTATGAATATAGAATCAATGTTAGGTATCTGCTCCTTTATCTCTCTTTCTATCTCGTCAACTATTCTATGAGTCTCTCTAAGTCCGTAATTATGTAAAAGAAGTTCTATGTCTAAGAATTTAAAGCTCCCTGCAACTCTTCCCCTTATATGTTTTATATCAACAACAGCTGGATGTTTATAGATAATTTTTTTAATCTCATCTATCTCTTCTTTCTCTAAGGATACATCAAGCAAAACCTTTAGACCTCTCATAAATATATCCCATCCACTATGGAATATAAATAGTGCGACTATTACAGCGGCATATTTGTCTAAATCTGTGTATCCAAAATATGTTCCTATCAGACCTCCTATAACGATAACAGATGAAAGAAAATCAGCCCATATATGCTGTGCATCTGCCATTAATGCTGGAGAGTGCAGTTTTTTTGCAGCTTTTAACTCAAGTTTTGAGTATATAAATGTTGCTATCATAGCAAAAAACATTACGGCTATGGCTATATCAGTATGCTTTATAACCCTTTCAGATTGAGAAAAGAAAGCTTCTCTAATGATCTCATAGGCTGCAAAGAATAGAAATATAGCTATAAGTATTGCAGCTATATTTTCTACCTTGTAAAGTCCGTAAGGAAACTCTTTTGTCTTTTTCGCTGCAAGTTTAACGCTTATTAAAGATATTATTGATGCTATAAGGTCAGAAAAAGAATGTATAGCTTCAGCCATTAAGGCAAGACTGCCTGTTATAACAGCAAATATAAATTTCAGTATAGATAAGGTAAGATTGAGTAAAAGAGAGCCTAAAGCCCATCTTTCTTTAAGCTTTTGATTCTTTGCCTGTTCAATCATTACCCTTACATTCCTTTATAAGTCTTACAAATTCGTCAAATATATAAAGTGAGTCGTGAGGGCCGGGAGAACTTTCGGGATGGTACTGTATAGAAAACACAGGATAATCCCTTAGCTTTATACCCTCTATAGTGTCGTCATTAAGATTTATATGCGTTATCTCAATATCTGACGGCAACTTATCAGGATCTGTTGCATAATTATGATTTTGTGATGTTATCTCAACTCTACCGGTTTTCAGATTTTTTACAGGATGGTTTCCTCCATGGTGTCCAAATTCAAGCTTGTAAGTTTTACTTCCTACAGCCCATGAAAGTAGCTGATGACCGAGACATATACCAAATAATGGTATGTCGGAACGTATAAGTTTTTTTATCTGATCTATCTGAAAATGCAGTACTGCCGGATCCCCCGGACCGTTAGATAAAAATATCCCGTCAGGATTAAATTTTATAATCTCGTCCGCCGTAGTATTGTGTGGAAAAATTGTAAGATCAAGACCTCTTTCTGCAAGCAGTCTGAGAATATTTCTTTTTACTCCATAATCAATAACTGCAATTTTATATTTTCCTTCTTCCACAGCTTCATAACCTTTAGGCCATTTCCATGTTCCCTCATTCCATTTATAGATTTCCCTATGGCTGACTTTTGATACAAGATCAAGCTCCGATATGTCAGGAATTGATCTTGCTTTTTTAACAGCCTCATAAGGATCTATATTTCCTATCCCAATGTAACCTTTCATAACTCCATACTGTCTTATTATTCTGACAAGAGCTCTTGTATCTATCCCGCATATACCAATAACATTATTTTCATCAAGATACTCTTGAAGACTTTTTTTGCTTCTCCAGTTAGATACAACAGATGAGAGATCCTTTATAACGAATCCGTTTACATGCACCTTTTCAGATTCTACATCCTCATAATTTGTTCCATAGTTTCCAATTTCAGAAGGAGTCATAACAACAATCTGTCCTTTATAAGATGGATCTGTGAGAATTTCCTGATATCCTGTCATAGAGGTGTTAAAGATAACTTCTCCACCTGTTTCTTTTTTATTTAATCCAGAGAATGCATAGCCGTAAAAAAAATGGCCGTCCTCAAGTGCTAAAATAGCTTTCTCCATTTATTACCCCACATAAATGATTTTCAATATTTTATCATTGATTGACCTGTATCAGTGGAATAAAATTCATATAATTAGTAATAAAACTTTAAGGAGAAAATATGAAACTGCTTATATCGCCTGCAAAAGTAAATTTAGGGCTTTGGATAACAGGAAAAAGGGAGGATGGTTATCATGATTTAGTTACTGTTTTTCATACAGTTGATTTTCATGACAGGATCTTTATAAAGGAGTATCACAGTGTAAGGGTGAAAACATCATCGCCTCTTATTCCTGAAGACAGCGGCAACATAGTATATAAAGCTTTAAAAAGTTTTGAGGAATGGACGGGTATATCTCCTGAGGTAGATATTTTTATAGAAAAAAATATCCCAGTAGGTGCAGGTCTTGGAGGGGGAAGTTCAAATGCTGCCGTCGTTCTCAAAGAGATAAATATTATGTATGGAAACCCTCTGTCTGATGAAGAACTTTTTAAGCTGTCATCAACTGTTGGTGCTGATGTACCGTTCTTTCTTAAAGGAGGTCTCGCTATAGCTGAAGGTATAGGCGATAGACTTGAATTTTTAGACAAAAAGATAGATAAAGAGATATTCATAATCTATCCCGGAATTCAGGTATCGACAAAAGAGATATATTCAAAGGTCAGCCCCGATATATTGACAAAAAAAGAGGATTTACATATAATAGATAGTCTGTTGGATGATTTTGAGAGTTTTTTAGAGAACATGGAGAATACGCTTGGTGAGATAGCTTTGGAAAGTTATCCACAGATGCGAGAGGTTTACAACACATTAAAGTATATTGGTTATAAACCTTTTGTGTCTGGAAGCGGAAGTTCTATTTTTGCCTTTGGAGAACCAGGGACTGAAGTAGAGAAGATCTGTCAGGTGAAAGGCTGGAAGCTGATAAAAACAGTTCTCAGATAGATGGTGGGGAGTAGTTCAGCTGGCAGAACACCGGTCTTTGGAACCGGGTGTCGCAGGTTCGAGTCCTGCCTCCCCAGCCATTATTATCTTAAATTTTAAATTCCGTAAAAATTTTATGCGGAGGATATTTTGAGTAAACATATAAAGCTTATTACTGGAAATGCTAACCCGGATTTTGCAGAGAAGATAGCGGATTACCTTCATGTACCTCTTGTTGATACGCTTGTTACAAGATTTAGCGATGGCGAAATAAGGGTTCAGATAAAAGAAAATGTTAGAGGGGCTGATGTTTTTGTTATACAGCCTTTAACACAACCGGCCAATGACCATATTATGGAACTTCTCCTTATTCTTGATGCTTTAAAAAGATCTTCAACACACAGAATAACAGCTGTAATTCCTTATTTTGCATACGCAAGGCAGGATAGAAAAGATAGACCAAGAGTACCTATATCTGCAAAGCTTTTAGCCGATATTATAGAAAAGGCAGGTGCACAGAGAGTTCTTACAGTTGACCTTCATTCAGCCCAGATACAGGGTTTTTTTGACTGTCCTGTTGATAATCTGTACGCACTTCCAGTAATTCTTGATTATCTTAGAAGCAAAAGTCTTGAAAATATGGTTATTGTTTCTCCAGACGCTGGAGGTGTTGAAAGAGCAAGAATGCTTGCAAACAGGCTTGGTGCAAGCCTTGCAATAATTTATAAGAAAAGACCTGCACCTAATGTTGTTGAAACACTTGACGTTATAGGCGATATAGAAGGTAAGAACGCCATTATAATAGATGACATAATAGATACTGCAGGAACTATAGTTTCAGCAGCAAATATGCTGAAAGAAAAAGGAGCGAAATCTGTTATAGCAGCCTGCACACATCCTGTATTTTCTGGTCCTGCTGTTGATAGGCTTAAAAATTCAGAAATAGAAGAAATTATCGTTACAGATACTATCCCCACTACTGGGAAAGAGTTTGATAAGTTGACAGTTCTTTCTGTAGCAGAACTTGTAGGTGAGGCTATAAGAAGAATAAATATAGAAAGTTCAGTAAGTTCACTGTTTGTATAAGGAGGTAAAGTTTAGAGATGATCCAGAGAATAGAATGGCAGGCCATTCCAAGAACAACAGGTAAAAAAAGTGAGGTAAAAAGCTTTAGAAAAAAAGGTTACATCCCTGTTGAGGTTTATGGAAAAGGTAGGGAGAACGCACATGCATACATTTACTGGAAACTTCTTGCTGATAGACCAAAAGGCATGTTCCTTATTGATCTAAAGATTGAGGGAGAGAAAGAACCGAGAGTATGTATTTTAAAGGACGTTCAGTATAACTATCTTGGAGACCAACCTATACATATAGATCTTTATGAGGTTACATTTGGCGTGGAGCTTGATGTTGATGTTCCTGTTGAGCTTGTAGGTAAGCCAAAGGGTCTGGAAGTTGGTGGTGTTTTAGAACAGCATCTCAACACAATAACAATAAGAACTGTTCCGAGAAAGATACCTGACAGAATTGAGGTTGATGTTTCAGATCTTGATGTTGGTGATGTTCTTCATGTAAGGGATATTACGCCTCCGGAAGATGTTAGAATAATGGAAAACCCTGACGAAGTTATCGCTGTTGTGATCGAACCTGAAGTTACTGAGGTTACAGAAGAAGAGGCCGAAGAAGAAACAACTGAATAATGATAAAAGCTGTTATAGGTCTTGGTAATCCAGGAAAACAATATGAAGAAACGCGCCACAATATTGGCTTTATAATAGCCGATGTTGTGGCATCTTTGCTTAAATGTGATAGAAAATATATAGAGAGATGTTTCTCACATATATATATCTGTGAAGATCATGATCTTCTTATTGTCAAACCTCAAACATATATGAATAATAGTGGAGTGGCCGTCAAAAATTTGCTTGAGGACTACAATCTCAAACCTGATGAGATGCTTGTTATATATGATGATCTTGATCTGCCTCTTGGTACGGTAAAACTGAAAAAGAAAGGATCAAGTGGAGGACATAAAGGGATACAGTCTATTATAGAAA
>Ga0256914_1001117_pt1 | contig 25419 bp, 24 predicted proteins | sample HulkmetaG_FD_191571 | JGI IMG/M metagenome (GOLD analysis project Ga0256914, IMG submission 191571) | Hydrothermal chimney microbial communities from Main Endeavour vent field at the Juan de Fuca Ridge, Pacific Ocean - Hulk | ecosystem: Environmental > Aquatic > Marine > Hydrothermal vents ... | reverse complement strand
TAAAACGATAATACAAAACACAAAGGAATAATATATGCCAAGAAATAAACCGAAAATAACAAAAAAACAATTAATGATATGGGCATTTGCAGCAGCGCTTGTTATAGGCCTGATTTTTTTAATCTTTTCCGCTTTTAGGTGGTTTATATTTAAAAATCCGTTCTTTGAGGTGCAAAAGATAGAAACGATAGGCGCAGATATACCAAAGTCATACATCTTTTCTCTGCATGGGCAAAACATATTTAGCATTAATCTAAAAGAACTTTACCTGTCTTTGAGGGGAAAATATCCATATGCCAAAGAGATTTCCATAATAAAAAAACTGCCTAACGAGATAGATATAACCATAACTCAAAGGATCCCTGTTTTGGTAATCAAAAAAGGCCGGGCAATCTATCCTGTTGACGAAATGGGTATGGTCCTGCCTTCCACTCAAACACTTCCTAGGGCCAAGATATTAAGGGTTATTATCAACGATGAAAAGGCCGTGGCTCCTGGCAAATTCATAAAAGAAGAAGGCCTGTTTCTTGCAATAGATCTTATAAAGGCGCTTGAAGAGACAAAACTCATCAATGTAATAGACTTTTCTTACATAGATGCCAGAGAACCTTATGAGTTAAGGCTGTATTTAAAGAACAAAAGCGTTTGGAAAATGAGGACAAAGGATTATAAAAACAAGCTGGCTCTTTTCAAAAAGATGATGTTGGATTCTTATTTGGAAAGCGCAAAACAGGCAAAAAAAGGAAGCTATCTATTATTTTTAGATGACGGGACAATAACCACAAGCCTGTGATCGATATGCCTAAACAATGCCTTTTTCTAGACATAGACAAGACTCGGATTATAGGTGGATTTATTCCTGAATCAGGGATTCCTCAAGTCGAATTAGTAAAAATCGACCCCATGAAAGACTCTTATCAGGAGGACATGCAAGCAGAAATCGTAAAGCTTTTATTGAATCTGAAACAAAAACACAAAACCAAATCGGTATTGGTATCTTTAGGCGCGCCAGATATATCCTTTATTTATATAAAAGAGGTCAACGTATTCAAAAAAAAGTCCAGAATTTCGGAACAGGTTATCAATGATTTGAGGTTAAACTCTATACGCAGAGGCACGGGCGAAAACAAGACTTTCATCTGCAATATAGTCAAAGGCATTGACATAGACGGCGTAAAATACCCTGGCCTGCCCAAAGACAAAAAACTATACGGAACCAACGTTGTGTTGGAAAACTTTCTGGCCATATGCGATAACGAACAGATAAACTTCATCAAGTCCTGTATAAAACGGGCAAAATGCAAGCCGTCGGGATTTATCGCACGGGAAATCCTCGTCAGTTCTCAATCAATAAACAGCCGTCAGAAACACAACGGCGCAATATTCATTGACATTGGCAGCCAAAACACAACTGTCGTGTTCTTTTATCAGGGAATTATACAAAAACTCCTCGTTTATCCTTACGGCAGCAAAGACATTACGTCCCTCGTTATGAAGGAGTTCGGGATGCCGTTTTCCGCGGCGGAATATATACAAAACAAATACGTTGACGCCGATATCCTAAAAAAATTATCCAGTACAGAATCTATATGCTTTACGCAAAACCACAAGAAATACAGCGTAGATATGGGACGTTTGTGCCAAATAGTAAGTGAGGGCATACGCAATATATGTATGAGCATAAAAAACGACATATTTACTTGGAATTATTCTCTTGATAACGCCAAGATATTTATAACAGGCGGGATTACCTCTCTTGACGGATTTTTAGAAACAGCGGAATATATTTTTAACATGCCGGTGGAACTAGCTTACTGCAAAAATCAATCCTGCATACAACTGCCGGGAACGCTAATGTCATACGCCATCGTGCCGGGAGCGCTGTGGCACAGCATCTCCCGCGGTGAAGTTCAAAATCAGAGTTTTAAGGAGAAATTATGGATGACCTGGAAAGATTTCTGGAGCATATTCTAAACGCTTCCCAAGACGTAAATCTTACAGAGTTTGAAAAGGCGGTATTAAAAAAGGCCATGGGAATCCCTATAGGAAAGACAATGACTTACAGCGAACTGGCAAAGGCCATAGGAAAACCGAAGAGCGCTCGCGCAGTGGGAAACGCGCTTAACAAAAATCCCTTCCCTATTTTTGTACCATGCCATAGAATAGTCTCTAAAAAGGATATAGGCGGTTTTTCCAAAGGCGTAAAAGCAAAACAAATGCTCTTGGATATAGAGCAAAAAATAAAGGAGATATTATGGGGCTGACTTATAAAAAGGCCGGTGTCGACGTTCAAAAAGGCGAGGCCTTTGTTGACTTCATAAAGAAATCCGGAGGTATCAATACTTCATTCGGAGCAGGGCTTGAGATAAGCTGCAAAAAATATACCCGCCCGATAATCGTATCTTCAGCAGACGGTGTCGGGACAAAACTGAAAATTGCGTTTATGTGCAACAAACACGACACCGTTGGGATAGATTTGGTCGCTATGAATGTAAACGACCTGCTCTGCACCGGGGCAAAACCATTATTCTTTTTAGACTATATAGCAACAGGAAAACTTAAATTGGGGGTTCTTAAAAAGGTAATGAACGGAATATTAAAGGGCTGCGCTTTGGCCCAATGCCCATTAATAGGCGGAGAAACGGCTGAGATGCCAGACTTTTACAAGCCCGGAGAATACGACTTGTCAGGGTTTGCCACAGGCGTAGTTGATAAAAAGGATATTTTGCCCAAGACGAAAAAAATCAAGACAAGCGACGTCGTCATCGGCATAGCCTCATCAGGATTTCACAGCAATGGATTCTCTTTGATAAGAAAGGCCTTCCCCTCATCTTATATAAAAAAACACTGCGAGGTATTTTTAATGCCCACGAGAATATACACGGATATCGTTATCCGCCTTATAAAGCGATTTGACATAAAACAGATTGCGCACATCACAGGAGGCGGATTTCCCCTTAAAGCGGTCAAAGGCCTCCCAGAAAAGATAGGCATGGTCATAGATAAGAGTTCATGGCCTGTTCCAGAAGAATTTTTAGAACTCAAGGCCCGCGCAAGGATATCTGAAAAACAGATGTTCTCAACATTCAATATGGGCATAGGAATGACTATGGTGGTCAACAAAAAAGATGCGCAATCGGCTATAACGGACATTCGAAAGGAATTTAAAGTAAAGGCATATATTATAGGCCATCTGGAAAAATCCAACGAAAAAATTCGGTTTATATAGTATTACACCCTGTGTTCTATCTGCTCTAATAGAGAGTCAAAGATATTATCATAGTCTTTAACATCATCCATAAACGGCATTAACCCAAGATTAGACGTCTTTCCTATTCTGCATATGGTTTCTATGTTGTCCTTTCGCACATTGGCAGGGCAGTCAAAGGCCTCATTAAACACCAATCCTATCAGTTTAATCCTCCTACGGTGCAATGCCTCTATAGTCAAAAGGCTGTGGTTAATAGCCCCCACAATATTACGGACAACCAAAACAACGGGGAGTTTAAATTCTTTCACCAAATCTATCAACAATAACTTCTTTGAAAACGGCACCAGCGCGCCGCCCACTCCTTCCACGATTAACCTCTCAGACGCAGAAGAGGCAAAGTCAAATGCCTGTTTTATAATCGCTTTAGATATCCGCCTATTCGTCAACCCGGCGACAAAATGGGGAGAGGCCGGCATAACAAAACTATAAGGGTTCATATCTGTTCTTTTCAACAAGATATCCTCGCCTATGCCTGCAACGTCTAATGCAAAAGAAACATCCTCTGAAAAACCAAATCTGTCGCCAGTAGATACCCACTTCTGCGGAAAGGCAATAAACCCGTTGCGCACATAGGCGCGCAATAGGCCTGCCGTTAAAATAGTCTTCCCGACTCCTGTATCTGTGCCAAGGATGATGAATGCGTTTTTATTGCTCATTGTAGCGCGTCTAATATCTTATTGTATTCATCAATCAAGGCCTTATTCCCTATATCCCAGATATTCTTGCCCTTGTCTGCCCCTGCTGATGCCTCTGGGACAAAAGGTATTCTGGCTATGGTCTTTGCCTTAAGTTCCTGCCAATAGGCCTCGTCTCTTGCAAACATCTCTATTTCTTTACCGCAGTGCGGGCATAACATATACGACATATTTTCAACCAGCCCCAATATAGGTATTCCCATTTTCTTTGCAAAAGAAACGCTCCTCTCTGTGTCTAAAAGCGCAACCTTTTGCGGTGTTGAAACTATTATACAGCCTTTCATCTTATCCTTTGCAAACTGCATTACAGTCAACGGCTCGTCTCCTGTCCCCGGGGGAGAATCTATCAAAAGATAGTCCAAATCCCCCCAATTCACGTCCTTCAAAAACTGCAAGATAACGCCTATCTTTATCGGCCCTCTCCATATAACCGCATCTCCTTTTGGCACATTAGCAGCCAAACTGATGACTTTTACTCCATCTGCGCCTATCAAAGGGTTTACCCTCTTATCGGTATCCGCCGTGAGTTCTCCTTCTGCGCCTAACATAGCCAAGACATTTGGCCCATGCAGGTCCGTATCCAAAAGCCCAACCTTATATCCCCTTTTGGCAAGGCCTATAACCGCATTAACCGATACGGAAGTCTTTCCAACTCCGCCCTTGCCGCTCATAACAAGGACGATATTCTTGATAGTTTCCAGATTTTTGCGCACGTTTTCAAAGTTCTCTTTTACACCCGGATTCATATTACCTCCTTTGATTGTCTCTATATTATACAAGATCCCCCTATTATTTTTTAACAAAAAACTTTGATTTTGGAGATATTCATAGTAAACTTATAAATTCTAATGGACGCGTGCGCCCATAGCTCAATTGGATAGAGCTCTGGCCTACGGAGCCAGGTGTTGGGGGTTCGAATCCCTCTGGGCGCGCTTTTAATATAATGGACAAACACGATCACATAAAGACAATTATAGGTCTGCTATTCTTCCTGCTTATAAGCGGGCTATTTTATTTACAGGTTATTAAATACCCGCACTATCGCATATTAAGCAAAAAAAATTACATTCGTCTTCTGCCTTTGCCTGCTATGCGGGGAAAGATATTAGACTCCTTTGGACGTCCTTTGGCAGATAGCAGAATATGTTATGACGTCGTAATCGATCCTACTGCGCGTAATAAAAAATACATCTTTGCATTCCTGTCTAAGATCCTGAAACAACCCGAAAAGGAATTGCGCGCAGTCTATAAGAGAAACTTCTTTGCCGCGTTCATTCCCGTGATGGTTGCTCACGACATCAACAGAAAAACCGCTATAACGTTGGAAGAAAACAGGATATTCTGTCCTCAAGTATACGTCCAGCCCCGCCCTGTAAGACAATATCCTTATGGAGCGGTTTTTGCCCACGTCTTGGGATACGTCAGGCAAATTGACGCAAACAAATTAAAAAAACTAAAAGAATATGGCTATAAACAAAGGGATATCATCGGATATCAAGGTATAGAAGAGAAATACGAACCATATCTGCACGGGAAACCGGGGGCCGTGCAGATCATCGTCGACAACATGGGGCGACCTGTAAAAACTATAAGCAGGACGCCTCCTAAAAATGGGACAACAATCATAACCACCTTAAATCAAAAACTCCAACAGATTGCCTATACACACATTAAAGGCCACAGAGGCAGTATTATAATTATGGAGACACACTCCGGAGCAATACGCGCCCTGTGCAGCAGCCCATCATACGACAATAACATATTTACGAATAAATCAAAATCAAACAAAATACCAATCATTATCTCCAACCCATATGCGCCGCTCTTAAACAGGGCAATTTCTTCAGCATATCCTCCCGGCTCGACATTCAAGATTGTAACAGCGGCAGCAGGATTAGATATCGGGGCAATAGACTATAACACAAATTTTACCTGTCATGGTTTCATAGAATACGGAGGCACCAGATTTGGCTGTGCGCACCATCACGGACCACAGAACGTTGTCTTGGCACTAGCTCATTCCTGCAACGTGTTTTTCTATGAGCTCGGACTTAGATTAGGCGCAAGGGGTCTTCTGCCATATGCAAAAGTATTTGGATTTGGAGAAAAAACAGAAATAGACCTACCCGGAGAAAATGCAGGCCTTCTCCCCAGTCCGCAATATAAACGCAAGAAATTTCATCAAAACTGGTATGACGGCGACACACTAAACCTCTCCATTGGCCAAGGATATCTATTGGCAACTCCCATACAGGTCCTGTGCGCAATGAATGCAATTGCCAATAACGGAGTGTGGGTCAGGCCGTATATAGTCGAATTTACAGGGCAGGCAAAGGCCAACAGCGTTTTCACAAGAAATCTCGGATTGGGGAAAAAGGACATACAAAAAATCAAAAAGGGGCTTGAAATGGCCGTATCACTAGAAGACGGAACAGCGCACGTGTTAGACCTTACCTTTATCTCCGTTGCAGGGAAGACAGGAACAGCGCAGTCGGTAAAAGGCAAACCCGCGCACGCATGGTTTACAGGGTATTTCCCTGCAAGCAAACCCCAATACAGCGTTGTAATAATGCTGGAATACGGAGTAAGCAGTTATTATGCCTGCGAATTACTAAAAGAAATACTTGAAGATATGCACAATTGCGGGATTATTTAGATTATTTTTTCCTTATAATAAATAACGTAATATCATCACTCTGCGAAGCATATTCATAAAAAGAATCCATAAAATCTCCGATAGCGCAATCAGATATGTCTATGTTGGAGATAATCCACTCTTTCAATTCTTCTTCCGAGACAAAGTCTTCGCCAGCCCTTGCTTCAAGAAATCCATCCGTAAACAATAAGGCAACATCTCCCTTATTTAACACGAATTCATAGGCGCTATATTTTTCCCACTTATCTATACCCAATGGCTTGTGCGTATTGCCTTTAACCTCTTCAATAAGGTCCTGTTGCCTTCTATAAATCCATATCCCAGTATGCCCGCAGTCAACTATACGGCAGGGTCCGTCCTCTTTTATCTCTACTAAACACGCTGTGGCGTATAATCCGCTTATCTTGTTCTTTGAAAGAAAACGATTCAATTCCGTAATCAATTTTTCAGGATGTTCGGATTCATAATGGGGCCTTAAAACCCTTTCTGCTGTAATAATGCTTGAAACATATAATGCGGCGCTGGCGCCCTTTCCCGACACATCGCCTAAAAAAACAACAAGACTATCATTAGACTGCCATGCATTATAAAAATCGCCTGCCACAAAAATAGCCGGCCTAAAAAACACATAAGACTCAATAGAATGTGTTGAAGGCAACAGCTCAGGCAACATCTTTTTCTGTATCTCAGCGGCAAGGTTCATTTCGTATTCTATTTTTTGCTTCTCCCTCAAACTTACGATATAGATATGCGCGCTAGACAACATAGTAAAAACAATAGATGCGGTTAATGAAGAAAACGCCTTTACATAAACACCATTAAGCGCAAATAAAAAAACTATAATAAACGCCGAAAAAAGCGCTGTGGCGCCCCATGACAACCACATCTTTTTCATGCTGCTGCGAATCAACAAGGCAGGCAAAGACATAATAAAAAAGAAAATCAAGGAAATATAAAGCGGCATAGTATTGAGAAAACGCCCTTTTAATATGGAAGAAATAAGAACGCCGTGCGTCATAACCATAGGGCATCTGGATTCCAATGGCGTTGCAGCCAGATCAGGCGTGCCCAAAGCCGTCACTCCTATAATACAACATGAGCCTTTTATTTTATTTATCATCTTTTGTTCTTCTTTTGTTAAAGGTTTGTTGTTTTTCTTTCTTAGGTACAACTTAATCAAAGCTGAAAAAGGGATCTTGTTAAAAGATTCCTCCCACTTTCCAGGATAGTCCAATAACAACTGATTTTCCTTATCCAAAGGGATGTGCACCTCGTCAATATCACCCATTCCTCTATCAACAAAATATGACAATTCCTCCCCGTCTTTCAATCGCAACTGCGATAATTTTATATTCAGCATATCCATGCTGGCCAAAAACGCAATATTGTATATCCTTTTTTTGTTGCCCAAGACCTTGACAATGGGAATTCGTCTTCTTTTTCCATCTATATCCGGTTTAATAAAAATCACTCCCTTTTTATAAGCGCTTGCCGATAAAACCCCTTGTATTGACCCTTGGGAAAGAGTTGACTCGTCCTTAAAAGACGCGGCCGTTGGCAGATAAACCTTCCCAAAATCGTTCATCGCCACAGCAAATTCCTCGTCATATTGCGAAGGTGCTAAAAATAGTATGTCAAAAATCACCCTATCTGCTTGAAACTCTTTCAACGCAGATAGAATAACTGCATAATATTTGCGCGGTATAGGCCACTCCGTAATATCTTTTAGCGTTGAATCGTCTATACACACAAACATTATAGGCAGGTTATGCGTATCTATGGGATTGAGCCTTGCGCGCAAAAATAACAGTTTGTCGTAGAAAAAAAGCTCGCCGGATTTACTGCCGAAAAATATAACGAAAAACAAGGCCAAAGAAACCGTCAAAAAAAGGGCGCGTAATTTGTAAAACATATCTCCCTCTATATAAAAGACAGATTAGAACTTTTTAATCATTACAATTTCTGCGCCGCCACGGTCAAATTTTACTTCGTCCATTATATGCCTTATAAGCTTTAATCCCTTGCCTTCGGTGTTCTCGTAATCAAATCCGTCGCCCTCATCCACCATGCGTATCTCTATGCCGTTTTTATCTGCGGAATATTCTATCAGGACCTCTTTGTCCGGAGAGAACTCATTTCCATGCCGCATGCAGTTAATAACAGCCTCCTCTATTGCCAATCGCATATCCATCAATAAACTTTCCGGCAGGCGATACCTCTGCAAAACCGATATTAAGCGGCGGCTAACATGCTGAACCTGATCCAAATCACTTGGAATCTCAAGACGGCCTTGTTGAATTTCTTCTTCCACGCTTCCCAACAACTGGTCCATATTTGCATATGTCTTAAAAGTATTGTCAAGATGTGTTATATTCAAAAGCTTCTCCATATACTCTGGGATATTGACGAGGATTAATTCAATCCCTTTTTGGGATATTTTATCCTTTATATCCAACAATGCGCCTAATCCCGAACTGTCTATGTAAGAGATTTTGCCCGTTTCAAAAACCACCTCTTTTATGCCTTCTTCCGATTCTATACTATCCATTACAATAGCAATAAAAGAGACCTTTTGTTTTGCAACTAATTCCCCTTCTATGTAAAAAATCAATTTTGTATCTAACCGTTCCTGACGTATATTCATTTGGCCGCTCCTATAGAAATCATTTTATTTAACGCATCCTGCGATTTTGAGATTATCTCTTCACTTAAAACAACCTCGTAAATCTCCTCTCCCAGCGCCCTTATTACAGAGTCAAGTGTCGTAAGTTTCATCGTAGAACAGACAGCATCTTGAGAAACAGGATAAAACTTCTTTGAAGGCATCTCGTTAGAAAGCCTGTAAACCATCTCCTTTTCCGTGGCTATAATAAATTCATCCACATCCTCCTGCCTTGCAATCCTAATCATACCGGAGGTTGACCCGACATAATCAGCTATATCCAAAACGTCTTCTCTGCATTCAGGATGGGCTATCACTTTGGCATTGGGATATAATTTTTTCATACCGATAATATCTTCTGTTTTTATGTTTTCATGGACATCGCAATATCCGCTTCCCCAAGTAAAAATATTATTGCGGCCTGTTTCCTTAATAACATACCTTGCCAGATTTCTATCCGGGATAAAAACAACCTCCCTATCTTCAGGAATCGAGCTTACCACATTCACAGCGTTTGCAGACGTGCAACACACGTCCACGTTCGCCTTGACAGCCGCATAACTGTTCACGTAGGCAACAAACACAGCATTTGGATGTTGATTCCTCAACGTCTCCAGATCCGATTCCGTTATCGTATCGGCGAGAAAACATCCTGCATCTTTTTCCGGAATCAAGACTTTGGATTTAGGAGACAAGATCTTTGCTGTTTCCGCCATAAAACGCACACCGCAAAACACAATAACATCAGCGCCAGAGTTTGCCGCAATTCTGCTTAATTCCAATGAATCACCTATAACATCGGCTATATCCTGAATCTCAGGCAACTGATAATTATGAGCCAAAATTATGGCGTTTTTTTGTTTTTTTAATTTTGATATCTTTTCTTTTAACATTATAGCAAAATACCTCCGCCTATTACCCGATTTTCAGCATACAAAACAATGGCTTGGCCCGGAGCAGGGGCAAAGGCCTTTGACTTAAAAGATACCTCAGCTACAGAGCCATTGCAAGCGCTTAAATGCTCTACATCGAGTTTCCCTTGATTATATCTAATTTTCGCCTTAAACACAACGCCCGTGTTAGATTCTATAAGTTCGGGCGGTGTTTTCAATTCGAACCGCACTTCTTTTTTCATGGCAAAATCCCTGGGGCCGACAAAGATGGCGTTTTTATCCCTATCTATGCGATATACATACCATGGCCCTTTTGCTTTCACAGAAATCCCTTCTCTCTGGCCTATTGTATAATTCCACAGGCCGTTGTGTTTTCCTATCTCTTCGCCTTTGTGATTATATATCGGGCCTGTGTTGTTTCTGTTTTTAAACAATGTTTTTCTGTAATTTCTCTTAACAAAGCACAAATCCTGACTCTCTTTGCGACGAAATTCCGGGAAATAATCCTTTAGTTTCTTTAAGACATCTGTTTTCAAGACATCTGCCAAAGGAAAAATAATCCTCTCCAAATCCATGTTAAGCAATTCATATAAAAAATAACTCTGATCCTTTTTTAGATCCTGTGCCTGACAAAGGAAATAGCCGTTATCTGTTTTTTTGACGGTAGCATAGTGTCCCGTTGCAATAAGATGAACACCCAATGAGTCGGCCTTTTTAAACAAAAATCGAAATTTCACGTCAGGATTGCAGAAAGTACATGGATTGGGCGTTTTGCCGTTTAAATAAAAATTCTTTGTCTTCTCAATTACGCTGTCTTCAAATTCCTTTTTTACATCAACCACATTCAACTCAACCCCCAACCTATCACATATTTTATGCGCATCGGATATAGCGCTTTCATTAAATCCTGTATTAAGGAAGAGGGCAACAGGAGAATATCCATGTTCTTTCAATTTGATAAGGGCATAAGTGGAATCAATGCCGGAACTAATCCCGACCAAAACCTTTTTACTCTGTTTTATAGAGGCGCGATTCAAGATCCTTTATCCTCTCTTCAAGTAAGTGTTGTTCGCGCATAATAACCTTTAAACTCTCTGCAACAGGGTCAGGAAGACGGCCGTGTTCCAAATCTATCTCCAACTGCCTCTTTGCGCTTTTTGCGTCTTGAACAATTCGCCCGGGAACGCCCACAACAGTAGCTCCGGCAGGGACATCTTTGATAACAACTGAACCAGATCCTATTTTCGCCTTTGACCCAACGGTAATATTGCCCAAAACAACGGCGCCTGCTCCTATAACCACATGCTCTTCAATCGTCGGATGGCGCTTGGTTTTTTCCTTGCTGGTACCACCAAGAACAACACCTTGATAGATCAAGACATCGTCTCCAACAACCGCAGTTTCGCCTATGACAACTCCCATACCATGGTCAATGAATACACGCCGCCCGATTTGCGCGCCCGGATGAATCTCTATACCTGTTAAAAACCTGTTTATATGCGAAATAAATCTTGCCAACAATCTCAAACGCGCGTTCCAAAAAAAATGCGCAATCCTGTGCATCCATATAGCATGAAGCCCGGGATAACACAACAGGATTTCCAAAAGACTGCGAGCAGCTGGATCGTCGCGAAAAACGGTCCTTATGTCTTCCCTAATCCGATTAAACAGCTACGACCTCCTTTATCTCAGGCAATACCCTTTTAAGAGAATCTTCCACTCCCATTTTCAACGTCATTGTTGAAAAAGGACACGACCCGCATGCGCCCAACAACCTTACTTTAACAATACCGCCGTCTTCTATCTCTATTAATTCTATATCCCCGCCGTCCATTCTCAATGCCGGCCTTATCTGTTCTTCGATAACCTTCTCCACTTGCTCATGTAAAGACATACCAACCTCCTGATTTTTTAAACCAACTATACGTATTAAAGCAAGATATATTAAACCCAAAAGCAATCACTGCCAAGAATAAAATTCATGCGGCCTATCTTACAAAATACAAGACAAAAAGCCACCCTATATACATAGACCCTATAATCAAACTGGACAATCCAATAGAAAAAAACTTTCTTGGGGACTTATTTACTGCAAATATCAAGAATACGGCGCTCATGGCCACTATCGTACATACACTAAAAACCTGAACTAAGCTTGCGGATAAAATAGAGGCCTTGCCAAAAAGATCTGCGAAAAACACGATAATCTCATTGAACATATTGCTGCCAAAGACGTTGCCAACAGCCATATCAATTGCGCCCAACCGCACAGCTGAAATAGTAACACTCATCTCTGGCAAGGACGTTGCCATTCCAAGCAAAACACTGCCAGCTAAAGTCCCTCCTAATTCAACGCCGCCAACTTGCAGATGGGAAATCTTATCGCATACAATAGAGATAAGAATGCCCGCTATAATAATAGCGGCTGAATATACGGCGACTTTAATCCACAAAAGGCGCACGTCTCCGTCCTGTTTTTGGTTCTCTCCCGCAGAATTATCATCCTCTTTTTTCCACGTATAATAGAGCAAAAATATGTACGTACCTAAAAGCACCCAATCAATAAGGGGCATGCCCAAGACAGGCATGTATATATTCATCGCTGCCAAGACCATGCCTAATCCAAGCAAACCTAACATAAGCAAACTGCCCAGTCCGCTGGCAATGGATTTAATCGAAACATCTTTTGTTAAAACAGAACCTAATAAAAACACATCCGCCCAGAAGAGCATTGTCAAATTAAAGACATTTGAGCCCAAAATATTCCCCAAAGACAAATCAGTATTGCCAATCACAGCCGCTGTTGTCGTCGCAAATAATTCAGGAGAAGACGTTATCAATGCCAACAAAAACACTCCTAAAAAACCCCTGCCTATACCTGTTTCGTCCGAGAGTTTGTCAACAGTTTTAGTAAGCTTAACACCTGAAAAGCATATAATCGCCGATAAGAGAACAAAATACAATACCAGCCACATATTACCTCCTCTCCAAAAGCGCCACAGTCTCTATATGAGGCGTATGGGGGAACATATCAACCGATTCGAAAGCGATTATCTCATACGTTCGAGAAAAAACATTTACATCTTCCATAAATGTAATCGGATTGCACGATACATACAAGAGATATTTTGTATTTAGACGCTCAATCCTGTCTCTTACCTTTGGGACAAGCCCGCTTCTGGGAGGATCAACAAGAACCAAATCAAACTTATCTATCCAATCTTTTTTCACACCAAGCACAGCCCTTACGTTTCCCTGAACAATAGAATAACTCTTTATACCGTTCATCTCTGCATTTAACTGCGCATCTCTGCATGCCTGTTCGTTTAACTCAACTCCTAAAACAGTATATCCCTGTTTTGCAAGCACAAGACCTATACCTCCTGAACCGCTGTATAGATCCAAAATCTTGCCCGATGAAATGTGTTCTTTGACGAAATCCACGGCAATAGAATACAGAATATCAACGGCGTATGGGTTTACCTGAAAAAAGGTTTTTAACCCTATCAAAAACCTCACGCTTTCTACTATCTCCTCTATCTCTGTTATTCCTGAAAGGTGTCTTACCTGTCCAAAACCAACGGCATCTCCTAATCCGTCGTGTATTATCAAAAAAACGCCTTTTATTTCCTCAAATTCACTTGCAAATCTAATAAAACTATCCGTATCTAATTCTCCTTGAGAAGAGACAACCAAGGCCAACAACATATCGCCTGCCCTATTTTTTCTTAAAACCACATAACGGAAAAACCCCGTATGCTTATACTTATCATATGCCGGCAGGCCTGTGCCTTGGGCAAATTCCTTCATTTTCGGCAAAAAGGTTTCCAAAAACTCGTCGTATAATCTGCATTCCTCTAAATCTATAATTTCTCTATTATTCCCCCTCGGATGAAAACCCAACGCTATATTTCCTCCATCTAAAGGGAAAAAACTCATTTCTATTTTATTGCGATAATAGAACTCTCTGGGAGACGGCCTTAAAGAAAAAGGGGGCAGATTAACCCCTCTTTTTTTTGCCTGCTTTAAAATAAGTTCTCTTTTTAATTGTAATTGCTGACTATAAGGCACGTCTTGCAAAGCGCAGCCGCCACACTTCCCAAAATGCTTGCACAAATCAAGTTCCCGCATACCCAAGCCTTTCCATAATAGAGGGCTCCTTTGCCCAATTTTTGACAGAAACCCACAAGTCTAAAAATATCTTTTTGCCCAAAAAGGACTTCAACTCCTTGCGCGCCAGCTTACCAGCCTCTTTTATCAAACGGCCCTGTTTCCCGATAACAACCTGTTTGTGCGTCTCTTTTGCAACCAAAATAAGGGCCTTTATGTACAATAGGCCTTCTCTTTCCTCCATTTGTTCCACAACCACGGCCAAGCCATGTGGTATTTCATCTTTTAAATGCCATAAAAATTTCTCGCGAATTACTTCCGCAACAAACAACTCAAGGGGCAAATCACTCTTCATATTTTGCGGAACAAGAGGCCTTTCAACCTCAGGAAGCAATTCGAAAAGCGACGACAACAATTCATCAACACCCTCATTTCTAATAGCAGAAACCGGCACAAAAAATTTAGCGATAGCGCTTAACTCCCTGACATAGGAATCAACGTATCCTTTTCCTAAATCTTTTTTATTCATGGCAACGACAATTGGAACACTTACTTGAGAAAGTGTATCTATAATAAAACGCTCTTCCTTGCCAATCTTATCTTGCAGATCAACCACATACAATACGACGTCAGCGTCATTCAAACTGGCAACTGCCGCGCTGGAAAATTGTCTGGACAAAAGCCCCCTTAATAAATTTATACCGGGAGTATCCAAAAACACGATCTGGCCTTGTTCTCCTGAATACACACCCTTAATCCTATTGCGGGTCGTCTGCGGCACATCGGAAACAATAGAGACCTTTTGGCCAATAACGGCATTAAGAAGGGTTGATTTTCCAACATTACACCTGCCTATGATCGCAACTATACCAGCTTTCATTATAATAATTCTTCCTTCGTAAATAAGGAAAACAAATCAAGACCTATCTCTTTCAAGGCATCGTCGGCGCCTTCCTGCCTGTTTACGACAACCAAGGCATTCTGTACGACAAAACCCTCATCCCTGAGGACATTTGATGCCTTTATAATAGAACCTCCACTCGTTGCAACATCGTCAACAACCAGAACCTGCTCGCCATCCTTAACATCCGGCCCTTCTATCTGCATGCGTTTGCCATGGGATTTAGGCTCTTTTCTGACCAAAAGGCCTTTAACAGGCCAGTTCTTGCCGCGCGACACGGCAGCAGCGCTTCCAACAATAGGATCAGCCCCTAAAGAGAGCCCCGCAACAACATGAACCCCCAATTCCTTCATCTTTTCCACGACTAAATCACCAATAATCCCTGCGGCCCTGCCGTCTAAAGTAATCTTTCGCGCATCAATATAAAAATCACTCTTCTTGCCGGAAGACAGGATAACCTCTCCTTTTTCAACGACGTTCAACAATAAATCCCTTAACTCATCCTTATCACTCATTCGTCTTCCTCTCTATCTGAGACAACACCTGCATAGCAAAATCCCTTGCAGCAGAAGGCCCGGAACCGGTAATCAAATTCCCGTCTTCCGACACAGGAGCTCCCGTATACCTTGCCCCTTTTTCCTGTATTTGTTGTGATGCGCCCTTCCATACAGTTGCTTCTTTGCCATCAAGCAGGCCGGCATTGGCCAGAATAACCGGTGCAAGACAAATAGCTGAAGTTATCTTTCCGCTATCATACGCCTTTTGAACCAGAGAGCGAACCTCTTCATCTTCAAAGTAAACGGTTGACCCGCTGCCTCCAACCAAAACAACGGCCACGTAATCATCTATATTCACCTCTGCAATCGTAATATCGGGAACGACCTCAGCCCCCAGCATCCCAACGCACTTATCTCTTACCTTTGAGGCTACGACGACTTCATATCCAGCCTTTTCAAATTCGGATTTCGGGACTAAAAGCTCTTCATCGCGAAAATCCTTCGGCGCGATAATCATTAAAATTTTACCCTTTGCGGCGAATGCTCTACTGCCGGCAATGGCCAACAACAAAAACAATATTACGGCAAACTTCATAACACCCTCCTTTATCTGCCACAACACTTCTTATATTTTTTCCCGCTTCCACAGGGGCACGGCGCATTTCTTGGTATCTTTTCTCCGGGTTTGGATACATAACCCTTGTCATTAAGTGCCGTATCCGACGGGCCGGACGTTTTTGCCTTCTGGGCATCAAAGACAGAACGCACTTTTCTTTGAACGTCTATCTTTACATTAAATATACGGGCAACTATCTCACTTTTCATGCTGTCCATAGTTGCAGAAAACATAGTAAATGCCTCCTGCTTATATTCTATTATAGGATCCATATTACCATAACGACGCAAATCTATGCTTTCCTTCAGGAGGTCCATTGAATGCAGATGTTCTTTCCAAGATTTGTCTATGACCTGTAAAACAGCCATTTTCATAAACTCAGCCAAGGCCTCTTTGTCTTCAACCGAATCAAACTTTTTCTCCAACTCTTCCTGCGCCTTGTCAAAACACAAATCTGCAATCTCATTTTTGTCTTTGCCTGCAAACGCATCCTCTGAAATATTTACAGAAAAGACCCGCTTCATCATTGATACCAATCCAGACAGGTCCCACTCATCTGAATGAACACCTGCGGGCAAATAAACCTCAACAGACGAATAAATAATCTCATCTGCCAAGTCCATAATCATATCTTTGAGTTCCTGAATATCTGCAAACAGGACATTTCTGCGCATAGCGTAAACCACTTCGCGCTGTTTATTCATGACGTTGTCCAGTTCCAACAGGTTTTTTCTAATCTCGAAATGATGGCCCTCAACCCGTTTTTGCGCAAGCTCTATTGATTTGCTTATCATCGGATGTTCCAGTCTCTCTCCTTCCTGCAGGCCCAGTTTTTCCATCATAGGGCCCAATCTATCAGACCCAAACAAACGCATCAAATCGTCGTCCAAAGCAACATAAAAACGGGACGACCCGGGATCTCCCTGCCTTCCTGAACGGCCTCTCAACTGATTATCTATTCGCCTGGATTCATTTCTCTCTGCGCCAATAACGTGCAAACCGCCAAGTTCCTTGACCTTTGCCTGTTCCTCTTTTGCCCTATCAAAAAACTCCTCTCTCATAGCATCAATCAGTCGTTGTTTTTCGTCCTCTGGCATATCCGAGTCCACTGTCTCTGCATAGGACTGCAACAAAAATTCTGGATTTCCACCAAGCAGGATATCCGTGCCACGGCCTGCCATATTAGTAGCAATAGTTATGGCCTTATAACGCCCTGCCTGCGCAACGATGTGCGCCTCTCTCTCATGATATTTGGCATTTAAGACCTCGTGAGGGATACCCTTTAGTTTTAACAAGTTGCTCAAATACTCCGACTTTTCAATTGACGTTGTGCCAACCAACACAGGCCGGCCTTTTGAATGCATATCTATAATTTCCTCAACAATAGCATTGTACTTTTCCTTTTGCGTTTTAAAAATAACATCTGGATAATTTTCGCGCCTCAAAGGTTTATTTGTCGGAATAACGACCACGTCTAAATCGTATATTTTGTTAAATTCCGCCGCCTCTGTGGCAGCTGTTCCCGTCATACCGGCAAGCTTCTTATACAACCTGAAATAGTTTTGCAAGGTAATCGTCGCCAATGTCTGGTTTTCCCGTTCTATCTGCACGCCTTCCTTTGCCTCAACCGCCTGATGAAGCCCGTCAGACCAGCGCCTGCCCGGCATAAGCCTTCCGGTAAACTCGTCTACGATAATCACCTTGCCGTCTTTTATTACATAATCAACGTCTCGTTTGAAAAGGAAGTGGGCCTTCAAGGCCTGATTAATATGATGCTTCAATTCCATCGTATCTATCTCATGAAGATTATCCACACCCAAAAGCTTTGCCGCCGCTGCCTCTCCTTGCTCTGTTAAATAAGCAGCCCTGGATTTTTCGTCTACAATATAATCGCCGGTTTCTTCCTTTGTCTCCTCATTTCTTTCTCCCCTGCGCAAATAAGGAATAATTTTGTTGATTTTATAATACAGTTCCGTTGATTCTTCTGCAGGGCCGGAAATAATAAGCGGTGTTCTTGCTTCGTCTATCAATATGCTATCCACCTCATCTACAATGGCATAATGAAGCTCCCTTTGAACCATATTTTCCCTGCGCACAACCATGTTATCCCGCAAATAATCAAACCCGAATTCGTTGTTCGTCCCATAAACTATATCGCAATCATAGACCTTTTCCCTGTCCCATGGCGGCAAGTCATGCTGCAAAATACCAACGGAAAGGCCCAAAAACTCATAAATAGGGCCCATCCATTCCGCATCGCGCCGAGCGAGATAATCATTAACCGTAACAATATGAACCCCTCTTCCCATAATGGCATTCAGGTAAGCAGGAAGGGTCGCGACAAGCGTTTTACCTTCACCTGTTGCCATCTCTGCTATCTTACCTTCATGCAAAACAAGGCCACCTATAATTTGAACATCAAAGTGTCTCATATTTAAAAGCCTTCGGCTGACTTCCCTGACAACAGCAAAGGCTTCAGGCAGGATTTCACGCAATGCCTTTTGCTCTGCCTTAAAAACAGATTGCTCATCATTGGCATCTGCGTGCTTTGCCACAAAATCCTTAACAAAGTTCCTGAAATGTTCTGTCTTAGATTTCAGTTCCTCATCAGACAATTCCCGAATCTCAGGTTCCAAGGCATTAACCTGTTCAACAACCTTTCTTGCCTTTTTTAACTGACGTTCATTATAGGTGCCTATTATCTTATTCAGTATAAAATTAAACATTTAAACCTCCATAATACAAAAAATAAAACCGTCTGCATCAAATCGTAAACCTAATTATATCACATAGACTGGATATTACGAAATTATAGACATGGCATATTGGGTCACAACAATGCCTAAAAATTTCTTCGTGGTTTTAGCAAAAAAACGTATTTGTTCTCTTTGTTTTTACAGAGCGAAAATTTACAAGAAAAGTCATTCCGTTTGCCAATCAGATACAGATGTGTTAGCTGGCGGGTTCAACTAAATAATCGCTTATATTCCTGCTTTCTATATCAAATCCTATTCCAAGTAAAATCACTTCCCGGCCAGAGCCTTTATATCTATCCGCATAGCCCTTTTCCTTTATCTGATCTAGGGCATCTTGGGCATTGTCCCCTATCTTCATCTCTATGATGTATACCTTATTCTCTAACTCCACTACTATATCTATCCTGCCCCTGTTTGTCCTCACCTCTGCCCCTGTCCTTAATCCCAAAAGGTGGAAAATCAAATACGCTGTTGTCTGATAATACTGCTCTTTATCCCTTATTCTGTCTGTGATATCATACGGCACATTGGCATATATCCTCTTTAACCACTCCATAAAACCCTCTATATCGCCTTCCTTAAGATAGGCCTGCGCATCATACTCTCCAATGGTATGGCTATCATCACCATAAATATATGCCTTTGCCACTGCGTTGATAAAGGCCTTCTCCACCTCGTAATTGGGATAATCCAGTTCTATCGTCTCTATATCCACTATTTTCTTTATCGTCAAATACCCTGTCTGCACTAATAATGCCAATAAATTTAGATTGTCTGGCTCATATGCGTCTATATCTACTATATTTACCATCTTTGATTCCAATTCCTCTATCGGATAATTATTCTCTTTAAGCAGGTCTATCAAAAACTTTGGCGAGCCTGTCGTATACCAGTAATTGTTAAACGTCCTGTTTAAAAAGAAGTTCAACGTTGAAAATGGATTGTATACCTTATTCTCTTCATTAGGCCCGTTCTCCAAATCAAAGCAATACCCGTTATACCACTTCTTTATCTGCGATAATAATTCCTCCCTATCCATCCCCTTCCGCTGCGCTATATCCTCTATCCCTTCTTTGAAATACTCCTCTAGTTCTTTCTGCGTTATTCCGCATACTGTTGATGCCAATGGCGACAGCGTCAGATCCATCAGGTTATTTAGCGCGCTAAATACCCCTGCCTTTGAAAACTTGCTCACGCCTGTCAGCAGCAGAAAACGCATATTGCCTTCACTTGCCTTTAGTTGTTTGTAAAATTCACGCATCAAATCCCTTATATTCTTTGCCTTCTCTATGTCATCTAAATTGGATATTATCGGCGAGTCATACTCGTCTATCAAGACAACCACATTTTTCTTGTATTTCTCTTTTAATTTGCTTATCACTCTAGAGATACCTTCCCCGTATTCATCTAATCCTATCTCTCCGACATCTATGCCTTCTGCTTCGCATATGCCTTTCAATAAATATATTATCTTTTTGCTTACAGATTCTTCACTCTTTATAGATACCGCCCCAAAATCCAGTTTAATCACAGGATACTTATCTTCCCAATCCCACTTATCCTCTATCCACAAACCCTTAAATAATTCCTTCTCGCCTTTAAACAAATTGGCTATCGTATCTAACATCAGACTCTTCCCAAAACGCCTTGGACGGGATAAAAAGAATATCTTACCTGAACGGATGATATTATAGATATCCTTTGTCTTATCTATATATAGATAACCATCGTTGATTACCCCTTTAAACGTCTGCACGCCTATCGGCAATGCCTTCATACAATCTCCTTTTTTGGTTTTCACGCAAACATACCAAATCCAAATCTGATTATACCACAAATCCGGCCCTAAATAAAAAGGCCTTGGGTAATCCTTAATAATCTTGTTCTATAACATCGTCGCAACCCCAAAGATAAAACAAACATTGTCAGGGGAAATTATCCCTATTCTTTGGCTAACTGGCTGGACTATATTTGGAGGAGTGAAGGCCGGGGGTTCGACTATGCGCAATCTCTTCGCGCTAACCCCATTTTTTTTGAACAACATTTCTTGAATATATATTCTATGGACCGGAGGGGAGTCGAACCGCCCTCCCTCGCTTCCTGCTCTCAATAGGGGCTTCGCCCCTCTTGCGCTCGCTTCGCTTCTCTCGCTATCGCTCGCTTCGCTCTGCCTCGCTGTCACCCCCGCCGACTTCCTGTCGGCGCGCTTCAGCTTCGCCTTCGCTTTAAGGGGATTTCTCCCCTTAACAACCCCTGGCCGGGGGTTCGACTATGCGCAATCTCTTCGCGCTAACCCCATTTTTTTTGAACAACATTTCTTGAATATATATTCTATGGACCGGAGGGGAGTCGAACCCCCGACCTTCGGTATGCCGAACCGACGCTCTCCCAACTGAGCTACCGGCCCAAGAAGGACGTATTATACTATGATCCGCTTTATTTCTCAACCTGTTTTAGACAGAGAAAGGCTTCTGCATATTTTACCCCTATTGTTTGCCCTCTTAATTGCGCCAGTGCCATACATGCCTGCCTGCTTCTTGGGAAAGGGAATTGCCCTGTCTCTGTCTTGTAAATGTCTAATATGTCTAATTTTTCTTCTATGGTATCTGTTATGTCTATAAAGTAATTCGGGGTATATCCTTTTTTGAAGGCAATTGCTCCCAAGTCCGTCTCGCTTAACACCTCCATTGCAAACACGTTGCGAATATACGGATACCTATGGGGTTTTAAGAACACGCAACACGCCTGATATGTTGTCCTATGATCGGAATGCAAATCATAACACCATGGTATATATACGGTTTCGGGTTTAATTTCTTTCGCTATGCTATCAAGCTGCTCTATTATACGCGGCACGTATGACTCGTTCAGCCCCGCCGCAGGCATATTCAACTCAAAAATACCGTTGAACTTATACCTCGCATTAGCCTGATCTATTTCCGCCTTGCGTTTTTTTCTTTCCTCTTCGTCTTCCATACTCGTTATAATAACCCAATATATATCATCTCCTCTTCTCTTGTGCTTTAGTATCGTGCCTCCCATTGCCAGAGTCTCATCGTCCGGATGCACAGCTATAACAAGTTCTCTCATTTTTCCTCCTCATATCAGTTTTTGTTTTACAAGCCATCTTTTATCCGTCGGGTCTATGTCTTTTAATATACGCGCTATCTTTTCTCCGGTAAACCCGTCTCCAAAAGGATTCTCTATACGCTCTATCTTGTCCCTATAGCTTGCATCAAAACACGCCCTGCGCATCGCCGTTAAGATCTCCTCTTCTTTGTAATCCGTAAACTCTACGTTTCCGGCGTTAAGTCTGCCCTTTTGCCTTCTGCCTATATTTACAACAGGCAATTTATAGAAAGGCGCTTCCAATATTCCCATACTGGAATTCCCAACTAAAGCAAGGGCATTGCGCAATATGTTTACAAATATATTATGTGGAAGCGTTTTGAAGAATTTGACTGTATTCCCATCTTCTATCTCCTCTATGGCCAGCAGGATGTCGTATGCACCGGGATCGGTATTCGGATATATGCCTATTACTTTTAATCCATTTTGCTCTGCAAACTTTTTTGCGCAAATTAAGGCCGTTTTCATCTGCTCATATGCGGATTCCTTTTCTGAAGAAAGCGGGTGTTTTATAAAGACAATGTATTTGTTTTTCTCAATATGCCAGTTAAGCCCTTTTTTAACCTCTTCCCATGCCATCTCATTAGTCATTCTTATGGTATCTAATGCCGGGTTGCCGACAGTAAATACGCGGAACTCCTCTTCGCCCAGTTTTTTCAGGTTTTCCGAATAGGCCTGTGCTGTTGTAAAATGTATGTGCGCAAGTTTTGACACCGCAAAACGTATAGGGTCATCCGCATTGCCTACAACTGTTTCGCCTCCAGCTATGTGGGCAGTTAAAACATCCATATAATTGCCAACGAGAGCCGTTGCAATGGACTCTTCTCTGTCGCCGACGACCAATAAAAAATCAGGGGACTCGCGTTCAATTGTCTGCGATAAGGCATATGTCAAAATTCCAACGCCCTTTACTCTTTGGGTCTTTCTGTTGGTCATAAAAAGGGTGTCTATCTTTTCCGCTATCTCAAAGCCGTCTGCGGATATAACGTCTATGGTTTTGCCATGCCAATCCGATAAGTGCGCGCCCGATACAACCAATTTCACGTCGAAGCCCCCTGCCTGGCGCAATGCGAACAACACCGGCTGGAGGATAAAATACTCCGAACGAATACCAGTTATTGCCAATATCTTTTTCATCGTCCCACCTTTTCTATAAAGTGCCTGCCTTTCTATATAATACATTCTTATTTGCCCACTGCCAAATGAATTTCACAACCACCAATAGATGATGTATAATGTTCTGGTTATGGGGACGGATTTAAAAGACATATATAAAAAGGCCTTGCTAAACAGGCGTTTTGAGGAAATGCTCCTTAATCTTTTCTCTCAAGGCAAACTCTTTGGAACAACCCATACCGGATTAGGGCAGGAACACGTGGCAGTCGCTGTCTCGGAATTCTTGAACAGAGACGACGTTATTATCAGCAATCACCGCTGTCATGGACATTATCTTTCTTTTACCAATGATATTCTCGGGCTTTTGGCAGAGATTATGGGCAAAGAACAGGGGTTATGCGCAGGACGAGGAGGAAGCCAACATATCTGCTCTTTGTCCCCAATGTTTTTCAGCAATGGTATTCAAGGTGGCATGGTGCCTTTTGGCGTAGGGCTTGCTTTTGCAAAAAAGATAAAAAAAGAACCGGGCATTGTCGTCAATTTTATAGGCGACGGAACATTCGGGGAAGGCATTATTTACGAGGCGTTTAATCTGGCAAGCCTTTGGCAGGCCCCGTGGCTGGTTATCGTTGAAAATAACCGATATGCCCAAAGCACCAAAACTCAATCCGTTCAAAAAGGGACTTTTGCCCAGAAGGCTTCTGCCTTTGACCTGCCTGTCTTTGAGATAGAAACTAATGACGCAGTTGAACTGATAGACTTTCTGAAAGAACCTATAAAGATTGTGAGAAACAGTCATCCAGCCTGCGTTATTATCCACACTTATAGGCTGGGCCCTCATAGCAAAGGCGATGATTTTAGAAATAAGGACGAAATAAACGCATGGAAACAAAAAGACCCTATAAATATTCTAAAGGCAAGGTTAAGCAATCAGGAATCTCAAGAGATAGAGACAGAGGTCTCCAAGATATTGGAAAAGGCATTGAAAGAGGTGGAGACGCTTCAACCAGCAAGGATTAATTGACATGTTGTATTTGGAATCCTTAAACAAGTCGTTGTTCTCTATACTAAATAAATATCCCGAAGCCATTTTACTAGGCGAGGATATAGAAGATCCTTACGGCGGGGCATTTAAGATAACAAAGGGCATGTCTTCCTCTTTTCCCGGCAGGGTAATAAATATGCCTATCAGTGAACAGGCTATCTGTGGAACAGGGGCAGGACTGGCCGTTGGCGGTATGATTCCCATTGTTGAAATCATGTTCGGGGATTTTTTGACACTGTGCTTTGACCAAGTCCTAAATCACATATCCAAGTTTGATTGGATGTTCAATCACAAGATTCAATGCCCCATTATCATCCGCACGCCTATGGGCGGCGGCAGGGGATATGGCCCAACACATAGTCAAAGTATAGAAAAACATTTTATAGGAATTCCCGGACTAACAACTATATGCCCCTCTTTATTCCACAATCCCGGACGGCTTTTAGAGGCCTGTGTAAATCTGAAAAGGCCTGTCTTATTTATAGAAGAAAAACGGCTTTACTCAGCAAGGCTTATAGAAACACCTTCTCCTGTATGGCAAAAAAAGGAATTAGGCAAAGATTTTTCCTGTGTGCAACTTACATGTGATGGATTTGAGGATAGTCCTGATATAACTATTGCAGTTTACGGTTCTATGGCGGATATTTGCATAGATGTAGCGGAAAACCTTTTTATGGAAATGGAGATTTTCTCAGATGTATTTATCGTGAGCAATCTGTCTGCCCCGCCGTATGAAGAGCTGTCGGCCTCAGTTTCAAGGTCTAAAAAACTGCTTATCATAGAGGAAGGCACAAAACCTTTAGGATGGGGAGCGGAAATTGGGGCAACGATTGCCGAGATTAATTGCCCGGTAAAAGTAAAACGCTTGGCGAGCAGGCATCTGCCTATTGCCGCGGCGCCTTCTATTGAAAAAGAGATTATCCCAAACAAGGAATCTATCGCGTCGGCTATAAAGGAATTTGGAGGTGAAAATTGAAAGAGATTCTGGTGCCCATGGTTAACATAAACGATGAATACGTGCGCGTTGTAGAGGTCTTTTTTAACAACGGCGACAAGGTCCAAAAAGGAGACC
>Ga0256914_1001116_pt1 | contig 25427 bp, 19 predicted proteins | sample HulkmetaG_FD_191571 | JGI IMG/M metagenome (GOLD analysis project Ga0256914, IMG submission 191571) | Hydrothermal chimney microbial communities from Main Endeavour vent field at the Juan de Fuca Ridge, Pacific Ocean - Hulk | ecosystem: Environmental > Aquatic > Marine > Hydrothermal vents ... | reverse complement strand
TTTTTCTAATTTTCGCTTAATCATGCTTGTAAATTTAAAATAAAATTTTAAATTTGCAAGGAAAAATGACCAATAGGGGGCGTGCATCACTGAGATGTGCAGGCGAAGCCCAAGAATCGTGAAGGTTTTTGGGACCGTGAGAGAACTCACCCGGGAAACCGTTTAAACGGTTTCTTTCGGGGCATTTTTGCTGATAAATAGGAAGGCGGAAAACCGCTGAAGCGGTTCCGGTGCCCCACCGCGTTTTAACGCGGTGGAGGCAGTGTGCGCGCGACCTCTAAAGCCCGCTGTGCACCCTGCACGACCGGGAAAGTGCTACACTCCACTACTCACTTGGGGCGTTTTTTTGAGAAAATAATGAGATTTCCTTGATTTTCCGCGTTTTTACAAGCCGCTGAATCCAATTTCCATAAATGAATGGATTGGCCACGCTCCATTCCATGACAATGCAAAAAATGAGAAAATTCTCTGGCTCTTGCCTTTAATCAAAATTTTTTTTAACTACACAGCTAATTTAAATAAGAAAAAATGAATGCATATTCAAATTGATGTGCCGAGGAAAGAATGAGTGCTATTTTGAAACCGATTAAATCGGTTGGAATCGTAGGATACGGCGCCTATGTACCGCGCTATCGCATTAAAACCGCCGAGATCTCACGTGTCTGGCGTGACGAACAGGATCGTTACCATTTGCCGATTAAGCAGAAAAGCGTACCCGGTCCGGATGAAGACACAATTACCATGAGCATCGAAGCGGGAAAGAACGCACTGAAACGCGCGGGCATCGATCCCCGGGAAATTCGTGCCGTGTGGATCGGATCGGAATCGCATCCTTATGCGGTAAAGCCCAGTGGAACGGTTGTTGCTCAAGCGCTGGGAATTTACCCGGCCAATACGGCCGGCGATCTGGAATTTGCCTGTAAAGCAGGTACCGAGGCCTTGCAGGCAGCGCTGGGCTATGTGGGCAGCGGAATGGCTTCGTACGCGCTGGCCATTGGTATGGATACGGCACAGGGGCGTCCCGGAGATGCACTGGAATACACCGCTGCAGCAGGAGGAGCCGCGTTCATTGTTGGGGCGGAAGCGCAGGCCCTGGCCGTACTGGAAGGAGCTTACAGCTACGTAACCGACACACCAGATTTTTTCCGCCGAAATTATGAAAAATATCCGCAGCATGGCAATCGCTTTACCGGAGATCCCGCCTATTTTCACCATATTCGTTCTTCGGTGACAACCCTGATGGAAGAGCTCCGCCTGAGAGCATCCGATTTTAAATTCATTTCGTTTCATCAGCCCAATACCAAATTTCCGACGAAAATGGCGCAGGAATTGGGATTTAAGCCCGAACAGTATGTACCCGGCCTGCTTTCACCAAAAGTCGGGAATACTTACGCCGGTTCATCCATTCTGGGTTTTACGGCTCTTTTGGATCGGGCGCAACCGGGAGACCGTCTGCTGCTGGCCAGTTTTGGCTCGGGGGCAGGCAGCGATGCTTTTAGCTTTGTGGTTACCGAACGGCTTGCACAGGTTCGGGAAATAGCCCCATCTACCGAATGGTATGTGCAGAGAGAAAGATCGATAGATTACAGCACCTATGCGCGTTGGCGGGGAAAAATTCGAAAATAGGAAAGGTCTCATGAAAAAGGTGGCAATTATCGGAATCGGCCAGGTGCCGGTTCGGGAACATTGGGATCAATCGATTAAGGCATTGGCAGTTCAGGCCCTATTTCATGCTCTGGAAGACGCCAATCGCGATGAGATCGACGGGTTGTACGTGGGAAACATGCTTAGCGGACGCTTGAGTGAACAGGAACATTTGGGTGCGCTAATCGCCGAGCAGGCAGGCTTTCCGGGAATCGAAGCTGTAAAAATAGAAGCCGCCTGCGCCTCGGGAGCGGCGGCATTTCGTCAGGCCGTGTTGGCCGTTGCCAGCGGACGCAAAAAATGCGTGGCAGCTCTTGGAGTCGAAAAGCTGACCGAATTATCTGGCTGGCACGCCTCGGACGGGTTAGCAATGGCAGCCGATGCCGATTTTGAAACATCTCTGGGCTTGACCTTTGTCGCCTTAAATGCAATGGTCATGCGACGCTTTATTTTTGAGCACAACGTTAAACGGGAACTGTTTGCTGCTTTTCCCATGCTGGCACATCGCAATGCCCGGTACAATCCCAATGCCATGTTTCAACACGAAATTAGTTTAAACCAGTACCAGCAGGCCAAAATGATTGCCGATCCCATTAACCTGCTGGATTCCAGCCCTATTGCCGATGGGGCTGCTGCGCTTATCGTGGTGCCCTGGGATGACGTGCGCGACCAGCACAGTGCCGTAGAAGTGCTGGCCTGCGAAGTGGCAACCGATTACGTGGCTTTGCACGATCGGACGAACTTGCTCCATTTGGCGGGTGTGGAGCAGAGCACCAAAAGTGCTTTGAAAACGGCGGGGCTTTCGCACCGGGATATCAGCTTTTTTGAATTGCACGATGCCTTCAGCATCATGAGTGTTTTGTCTCTGGAAGCAGCAGGATTTTTATCGGCAGAGGAGGCGCTGAAAAAGGTGCAGGAAGGCTATTTTGACATCGGTGGTACGCTTCCTATTGCCACAATGGGAGGGCTGAAAGGAAGAGGCCATCCGGTGGGTGCTACCGGCCTGTACCAAATTGTCGAGGCCGTGCTCCAATTGCGGGGCAAAGCGCCTACGCCCCTGCAGGTTGCGGAACCCCGTTTTGCCATGACCCAGAACATCGGCGGAACCGGCGCAACGGTTGTCACCTCAATTCTAAAAGGTCAGATGTAAGCAGGAAGGAAGAAACTTTATGGATATTCCCAGATATTGGCGTTTAAAGGATCAGCGATATCGCTTGCAGGGGACCGTTTGTTCCTCATGCGGGCATTATTCTTTCCCTCCGCGAATCGTTTGTCCCCGTTGCAAAAGCAAGGCACTCCGCCCTTATGAATTTTCGGGCAAGGGCAAGGTGTTTAGTTTTACCGTCGTCTACCAGACCATCGAACGCTACCAGGACAAAGTACCCTACATCGTGGCTTTAATCGATCTGGAAGAAGGCCCAAGATTAACCGCGCAGCTAACCGATGTGGATGCCGGTGACGTACAAATCGGAATGCCGGTTGAAATGGTAGTGCGCAAATATTACGAAGAAAATACCGATGGGCCTATTTTTTACGGCTACAAGTTCCGACCTGCCATCCCGTTTTAACTTACCTGATTCCTCGATCGCGCTTGCCTTAAAACATGGGCTTTTTTAGATTAGTAAAGGATTACACGAGGGCCTATGTTTACTACTCAGGATTACAGCGACCTGTCTCGTTCGGAATTTTATGCCTTACTCATTCAACAAGTCAGGGCCATGCTCCGTGACGAAAACGATCTTATTGCCAATATGAGTAATCTGGCCTCATTATTATTTGCCGCATTAAACGAAGTAAACTGGGTAGGATTTTACCGCTTATTAACCCCGGAAGAATTGGTGTTAGGGCCCTTCTTGGGAAATCCGGCATGTACCCGGTTAAAAGTGGGCAAAGGTGTTTGTGGCACCAGCGTTGTTTTGCGCCGCAGCTTGATTGTACCCAATGTGCATAAATTTAAGGGACATGTGGCATGCGATAATGCCAGTAATTCCGAAATAGTAATTCCCATTTTTAAAGGCTCAAAAATCATAGGAGTGCTGGACATCGATTCGCCCCGATTCAACCGTTTTGACGAGAACGATCGAGAAGTTTTGGAAGAAATTGTGCGGCTTCTCGTAGAATTTTCTCATTGCTAATTTTACAGATGGAACGCTAATATTTTGGGGAAAACGGACGAATTTTAACCCCGAAACGCAACATTCAGAAAAAATCGAAATGTACGTAAATTATTTTTAAATTAACGGCAATGTTCAAGGTGGAGAACAGGCGTTTCGCTTTTAAACACGAACAATCCTATCGGAATTTGCAAAAAAAACCAGGAGGCTGTGAATGCAAACGATTTTAGTGACCGGCGGAGCCGGCTTTATTGGTTCGAATTTTGTACGATACATGCTACACAAATATCCGGATTACCGGATTATTGTTCTGGACGCGCTTACCTACGCCGGAAATCGGGAAAATCTGATAGAATTTGAAAAGAATCCGCGCTACATTTTTTATCATGGGGACATTCGTGATACCAAGGTTGTGGACAACTTAATGAGCAATGTGGATGCCGTGGTAAATTTTGCCGCCGAGACCCACGTGGATCGCTCGATCCATGAAGCGGGGCAGTTTATCGACACGGATATTCACGGTACTTTTGTACTGCTGGAAGCCGCCAAAAAACACAACATCGAGCGCTTTTTGCACATTTCTACCGATGAAGTGTACGGATCGATCGAAAACGGATCGTTTAAAGAAACCGACCCGCTAATGCCCAACAGCCCTTATTCGGCCAGTAAAGCCGGGGGAGATCTGTTGGTGCGTTCTTATTTTAAAACGTACGGCTTGCCTGTGCTCATTACGCGGAGTTCGAACAACTACGGCCCTTACCAATATCCTGAAAAATTAATCCCTTTGTTCGTAACCAATGCTATTGACGATCTGCCCTTGCCATTGTACGGCGATGGTAAAAACGTGCGTGACTGGATTTATGTGGAAGACAATTGTTCTGCCATTGATCTGGTTCTGCACAAGGGAAAAATCGGAGAAATTTACAATATTGGCGGGGGCAATGAACGCGAAAATATTTTTATCACGCATTTTATTCTTGACTATTTGGGTAAACCAAAATCATTAATCAAACCGGTGGCGGATAGACCAGGGCATGATCGCCGTTATTCCGTGGACACGAGTAAAATTCGTGCTTTGGGCTGGAAACCCCGTTGGAATCTGGAAGAGGGGCTAAAGCAAACGATTGACTGGTATGTGGAAAATGAAAATTGGTGGCGTAAAATTAAGGAAAAACAGGAAGAATACCGTCGTTTTTATGAAGCACAATACGCTAATCGTTAATTAGAGAGGGGGCACCAGTGCGGCGTCCCCTTATTTAAAAAGAGTTAATTATGGCACGGCAAAAGCAACCTTGCAAAAATCATCCCGATCGCCAGACCTCACGGCGTTGCTATTATTGCAAACAGCCCATTTGTAGTGCCTGCCAGCACCATTTTGAACATCACATTTTTTGCGGAAAACGCTGCTATTACCGATGGAAGATCCGGCAGGTAGCGCAAAAGCTAAAGCCCGGAGCAAATTTCCAAAAGTGGGCATTTGTTGGGGGAATCCTTGTTTTGTTCGTTGCGTTTTTCCTTTATTTTAATCACCAATTGCAACAAATAAGGCACCAACTCAAGCGCACGGCAAATGTGTCTGTGCAGCACGTGGACAGCACCTGGTTTGTTCTGGATAGCACATTATTCAAAGCCGAAGGGCGATTGTCGTTTAAAATTCAAGGGCAGGGTCGGGCGGCCGTTTCGTTGTGGCAAAACGGCCGGCTTATTGCCATGAGAACAAACGATGCATCCCCCAATGCCTTTGAGAACATCCCGCTGCATTTCGGAGAAAATCGGTTTGTACTCTGGCAACATTGGCCCGATGGGAGAACGGTCTTGCTCGATTCGATTCACGTGCAATGGACCTCGGCCCGGCTGAAGTTTTTAATGCGCCCGGTATTTTACGTTCCATTGCAAGAAAAGAAGCTGGCTTTGACTTTCGACGCGGGCTCTACGGATCGGGGAAGTTTGAAAATCCTCCAAATTTTGCGGGAAAAAAAGGTGGCGTGTACCATGTTTGTGACCGGGCAATTCATCCGGCACTATCCGCAAGTGATCCGGCAAATGGTGTGGAATGGCATTGAAATTGGCAACCACACATTCAGCCATCCTCACCTGACAACATACGCACAGAACAATCTTCAGGAAACCCTTCCGGGAGTAAATGCGCTCTTGCTGCGTGAACAGCTGCAGCGAACCGACAGCCTTTTTTATTCTGTTACAAAGCGGCACCTGGCACCCTTGTGGCGCGCTCCCTTTGGTGAGTACAACAGAACTATTTTACAGTGGGCGGCCGAAAGCGGCTACAAGCTGGTCGGCTGGTCGCAGAAATGCGATGCCCTGGATTGGGTGGCTGACAGCACGGAAAAATGGTACCGTACTCCCGAACAAATTTTGGATCATTTTTTACGCTTGGAATCCGAAAAGGGATTGAAAGGAAAAATCATCCTGATGCATCTGGGCACCGACCGTTCCAAAGATTTTCCGTACACCATATTACCCGCTTTAATCGATTCGTTGCATCAAAGGGGCTATCAATTCTGTACGGTGAGTGCCCTTATTAATGCCAAAGCACGCCAATCGGGCCACAAGCGCAGAATTGTCCGTGAGGGGCACTAATGCGCATCCAGAATTTGGCGTACTTTTTTGGCCAGTTCCAGCGGAGAAAACGGTTTTTGAATGAAATTAATCTCCTTATTTTGCACGCCTTTTTCTGAAATTTGATCTTCGGTATAACCCGACATGAACAAAACTTTAAGGGCGGGGTGTTTGGCCCTGATCAAATCCACCAATTTGCGTCCGCTCATTTCCGGCATTACCACATCGGTAATTAACAGGTCAAAACGAAAAGAAGCGTTTTTAACCATCTCCAGAGCTTCACGTCCGTTGGTAGCGATGGCGACCTTGTAGCCAAAATATTTTAAAGATTTGGAAGTTAGCTCACGAACCGAAGGATCGTCTTCGACCAAAAAAATCGTTTCGCCGCCGCTGAAATCATCCGATTTTTCTTCATTGGTGGGTTTTGGGGAAAAAGAACTTTCCACCGCCGGGAAGTAAATGAAAAAAGTGGTGCCGTGGTTCAAACGGCTTTTTACTTCGATATAACCACCGTTCTGCTTGACAATGCCGTACACGGTGGCCAATCCCAAACCTGTTCCCTGGCCGGTGGGTTTTGTGGTAAAGAAAGGTTCGAAAATATGTTTCTGTGTTTCTTCGTCCATGCCCTTTCCTGTATCAGTAATTTTCAGCAGGACGTATTTGCCCGATTTGGTACCCGGATGGGTGGCTACGAAAGATTCGTCCACTACTACGTTTTGGGTCGAAATGCGCAATTGGCCACCTTCGGGCATGGCCTGACGGGCGTTAATGGCCAAATTCAGTAAAATTTGTTCCAGTTGACTTTTGTCCGATTCGATTGTCCACAAATTCTCATCGGGCCGGGTGACAATCTGCACATCTTCACCGATCAGGCGTATTAACATCTTTTCCATGTCGCGAATCAACGTATTGAGATTAATAATATCCGGCTGGCGGATTTGCTTACGGCTAAAGGTTAAAAGCTGACTGGTTAAATTTTTGGCCCGTTCCCCGGCTTGATAAATTTGCTCGATTTTTTTGTACAGTGGGTCGTCTTTGGGCATTTTGTGCAAAATAAGTTGGGAATAGCCGTTAATCACGGTGAGCATGTTGTTGAAATCATGCGCAATACCTCCTGCCAAACGGCCGATGGCTTCCATCTTTTGTTTCTGCAGCAAATCGTTTTCCAGCTTTTTCTTTTCTGTGATATTCTCTTTACTGGCCAAAAAATGGGTGATTTCACCTCGTTCGTTAAACAGGGGGCTAATGATGAGATATTCCCAGATGAGTTCGCCGTCTTTCCGACGATTAATCATTTCGCCCTTCCACACTTTGCCCCGGGTGATCGTTTCCCACAAATCTTTGTAAAGTTCGTCCGGCATTTTTCCCGATTTGAGAATACGCGGGTTTTGTCCGATAGCTTCTTCGTAAGTGTAGCCGGTAATTTCCGTGAAGGCCGGGTTCACATATTCGATGGTGCCCTTTGTATCGGTAATGACGGTTGCTACCGGGCTTTGTTCGATAGCTTTGGATAGTTTCTGGATGGTTTGAATGTTCTTTTTGCGTTCGGTAATATCTAAAATAACGCCCAAGACAGCCGGTTTGCCATTGTAGTGGATGCGTTTTCCGAATGTTTCTACGTCAATAAAACTGCCGTCTTTCTTTTTGGCCTGAAATTCATATTTCATATCGGTACCTTTGCCATCCAGCAAATAGGTGATAATTCGTTTGATCTCAGGCAGTGTTTTTTCGGGTAACAGGTCGGCAATGTTTTTATTGATAAGAAGTCGGGGAGAGTGGTAGCCAAAAATTTCAGCCAGCTTGGGATTGGCATAGACCAGTTTATCCTCCTGGATCAAATAAACACCGGTGAGTGATTGTTCCGAAAGAATGCGGTATTTCTCTTCACTTTCCTGCAGCGCTTTGTTAATCTGAATTTGCGATTTTTCCAGTTCGATGTTATACAAAGCAAAGGCAATATCATCGCCCAGGTCCTGAACAAGTTCCTGAAAGAAATCGATTCGGGTGTATTCTTCCGGAGACAGAATCATTATGACCCCGTATTGATGATTTTTGTAAAACAACGGGTAGCTGATCATTTTACTGGAGCGGTAGCTTTGGAAAAGCGGACACGATCGACATTCCGGATGAAAACTTTCGAAGACTACCAGCTTTTTTTGCTCCAAGGCCTGACGGGCACAATAGGGCAGTTGCCTTTCGGAAATTTGAGATTTGAATTTGTGTACCCACGGAGCATCGTCTGGTGCCAGGTAAACTTCGAAGGGACTATCCTCATTGCCTTGTAGAATGCATACACAGGAAAAGGCAGGTACTTCGTACAATAATGTACTGATTTTTTTTAGCAGTTGGTTTGGCGATTTATTTTTGAGAAACAATCGGTTAACTTTTTGGCGAACTTCCAGCACTTTGTTCGTAATGGTCAGACGCTGCTGAATTTTATGCCGATGTAAGCTTATTTGGATGTTGGAATGCAAGTCGATGCCGCGAACCGGTTTGACCAGGTAGCTAAAACTGTTGTTTTCCTGGGCCCTTTCCAGATAATATTCATTCGCAAAGGCAGTCAAAAAGATAATAGGAATGCATTTTTCGGCCCGAATTTTTTCTGCAGTTTCCAGACCGTCCATTTCTCCCCGAAGCCGAATGTCCATAATGATCAAATCCGGCTGGGTCTCTTTTATTTTTTTGATGGCCTCGGGGCCTGTAGCGGCTGTGCCGGCAATTCTGTATTGGTAATCGTGTAAAATCTGCTCCAGATGCGCGATAACCAGGGCATCGTCTTCTACAATAAATATTTTATAGGATCCCATGAACTAATCCTTTATTTTGTCGGGAGTTGAATGGTAATTTTCGCCCCATGATCATTCCGGAAAGTGCAACTTCCACCCAACTGATGTTCAATCCATAACCGAACCAGTTTAAGTCCGCTCGAGTTAGAATTTTCGAAATCTTTGTCTTGCGGATAGCCGATTCCTGTATCCGAAATTTCGATTTTTAAATGGGAATTTTGAACGTTCATCTCGATTCGGATGCGTTTTTCTTTGTTAAAGTTTTCGGGAAAAGCATATTTGTAAGCATTATTAATCAATTCATTAACGACCATTCCCAGCGGAAGGGCCTTGTCAACGGGTAAGGTAAAAGAATCGAAGGAATATGTCAATTGTACATCGTCACGGGAAAAGGATTCCTGAATGTGCCGTACCAGATTTGTCAGGTAAGAACCTATTTCTACTTCTGCCAGATTTTTAGTATGGTAGAGCTGTTCGTAAACCAGACTCATTGCTTCAATTTGATTTTGCAATTCCTCAAGGATTTCTATTTCGTTTTTGTCCTTTTGCGCTTTCAGACGTTGGATGCTTTGCTGGGTAAGGTACTCCAAACTTTGCAGATTGTTTTTTACCCGGTGGTGCACTTCTTGCAATAAAATTTCTTTTTCTTCAAGAGCACCCTTTAGGGTCAATTCGTTTTCTTTTGTTTGGGTTATGTCTCTGATAACCACAACAAAACGGGTTGGCTTTTCGTCGGTAGATATGCGCGAAATATTCGCAGAGTACCATTTTGTTTGGCCGTTTTTATCGGCCAAATAAAATTCGAAGTTCGCCACTGCTTTATGCTGCAATTGCTTAACAGCCTCTTCGCCGCGCCTGATGACATCGGAGGGAAGAATCTCTAAAACAGATTTATGGGTGAACTGCTGGAGATCGTAGTCTTCATTCATCGATTCGGGGGTATTGTAAAAAAGAATATGGCCCAGTTCGTCAACCAAAAATACGCGATCAGTCATCGAGGTCAAGATACTTTTCAGCATTTGTTCGGAGTGTTGTAAAGCTCTTTCGGCAACGAGACGTTGGGTGATATCGTGAATGATGACCAGAACTTGCCTTTTCCTTTGGTAATTTATTATGGTAGCAGTAACTTCGGCATCGACAACACTACCATCAAAGCGTAGGAATTTTTCATGGGCCAACGGGGTACTTTCCCCGGTATCCAGGGCGTTTTTAACCCATGTTTTTACGGTTGTTCGTGATTGCGGGTGCACCAGCTCGCGCAACGGTTTTTCTTGTAACGCCTTTAGAGACGGAGCTTTAAATAAATTAAGTGCTGCAGGATTGGCATAGACGATGCTATTTCCGTCGTAAATTAAAATCGGATCGGGAGAATTTTCCACGACGCTGCGGTAGCGGTGTTCGCTTTCGTTTAAATCCTGCTGATATTTTTTCTGCTCGGTAATGTCGATTTGGTGGAGAATGATGTACGATGGCCCGTGCGCTGGATCGGAGATAACCGACCCGGAGCAATCGATGTGGTGGGTTTCGCCGTTTTTAAACTTAAAGGCCCACTCCACGCGAAATTTTTTTGTGTTTTCAAGGTCGGCCAGAACCCTTTTAAAACGTGGTCGGGACGATTCGGTAAGAAAAGTGGCGTAATCTTTATTTACCACCTGTGAGAATGAAAGCCCACTGGCCGCCAGAAAGGCCGGATTGACATTTAAAATGGTACCCTCCGGAGAAAGGATATGAATCCATGTATTGGCCGCGTCGAATAGGGTTCGGAAATACGCCTCTTTTTGTGCGACCTTACGATTGCGCAAAATGAGGAGCCAAATTAAAAAGGCAATAATAAGACTAAAGGCCAGGTTAAAGAAAAAGAACTGATTATTTAAAAAGGACAACTCACTTCGCATAAAGGTCCGGGTGGGGTACAGGTTTACAGTCCAGTAGCTGTCTCCGATTTTGATGGTGTGCGAAGACAAAAAACGATTAAACGCCTCGTCTTTGCGCAAAATATTGCCTTTTTGAAAAATGATGTCGGAATTTTCGTTGACAATTAAATAATTGAAATGCGTATTTAAATAAGGGTCATGCAGGCAATAGTGAATTAAGGTGTCAATACGGAAAACACCGTTTACAAATCCCATGAGTTGGCTTTCTTTTTTAAATACCGGCACGTAAACGGTTAAACCGTGCCCGCCCTGCAATAATTTTATGGAAGAAGCGGTAGTCAGGCTACCCGTTTTCTTCGCCTTTTTTAAAGCCATGTGAACCGCGGGATTCGGATGAAAATACAAGTTTTTGTTTAACACCCGTTGGTTGGATTCAACCGGGAGCACAATACGCACGGTTCCATCGGCATCGATCCAATTTATGGCTTGGAATCCCGGATAGGTAATAATAAGGTTGTGTGCTTCTGCCTTGAATAATTGAGGATTAATATGATCGGCATAATTTAGCGATTTTGCCAGTAACTTGACCAAAGTGATCCGCGTGCTAATCCAGTTCTCAATGCGGATGGCTATTTGCTTGTTCATGACGGCCGTTAGCTCTTGCATCTTTCGGGCATTTTGGTGTAAAGCACGAAATTGAAAAATGCTCAATATGGTCAATAAAATTAAAAACAGTAAAATCGATGGAACAAGAGAAGGAATTTTATACCGAAAGTTTTTTATTTTCATGAAAAATTATGCCTAAAAAGTATCGTTATCGAAACTCATTTTCGGATTAAAAAAAGGCATCTTTAACATTATCATTTGAAGTTTTGGAAACATTACCATCTCTTTTTCGGGACTGGTTCAAACCGGGTAAAAAGTAGTGGAGCGCGCCTATTTGCCTTTTGCAAATTTTTGAGTATTTTAAAAATAAAATGCAAAGAATAGATTGATGAATTTTACCTGACCTTATTCATACAGGCAATGATCTTTTCAAAAAACGTGAGACAAAAAAGCAAACGGTTTAAGAAAAGATGGAGATGTGTATGAAACGGTATTTCAGATTCTTTATATTGCTGGGCTTTTTGCTTATTTTTACGGGACAAAGTAAAGCAGCATTTAAATGGCAGGTAGGTGAAAAACTTACTTTTAAAGTAAGGTGGTCGTTTGTTCGTTTGGGCACGTTGCAAATGCATGTGGTGGATAGCGTGCGCATTAAGGGGCGCTTGCTGTATCGCGTTAAGTTACGCATGGACTCCAACCCTGTGCTCATTTTTGTCCATTTGCACAATCGTTACGAATGTTTGATCGATTCTCTTTTTCGTCCGGTCGTTTACATGGTTAACGAGAAAAATGGTGAAACTCGTGATGTGATGATCTATCAGTTTGATTATGACAACAATAAGGTGTACTGGGATATTCTGGATGCCAACGACACAACAAAAGTGCTTCAACATAAGGTGTTAAAACTCGATCATTACATGTACGACGGGATCTCTTTAACCTTTTTCGCCCGGGGGAATGCAAAATTAGGCGCCTCGTACCGGGTGTATTCATTTATTGATGATCGTAATGGACCGGTGGATATGCATTTTTCGGATGAATTGCGACCCCTTTATTTTGAACCGGCTAAAAAGAAATTTTCGACATTTGAAGTGTATGGCATGTTTCATCTAAAAGGGATTGCCGGGGTAACCGGAAAATACCGGGGATGGTTTACCAATGACGAGCGACGTGTTCCGCTGAAAGCTTTAATGAAAGTTTTTGTGGGAAACGTGGTTGTGGAACTGGAAAAATGGGAAAAATGGGCCCCCTGAAGATGAGCCCTTAGGCCGATTCGGTTACGGCAACTTGCTGTGCTTCGACAATACCCTTGGTTTTTGGTGGGCGGCGATGGGCAGGAACCTTTGTTTTGGGTAAAACAACCTCGTGCGGGCCAATCATAGCACCGGGGCCAATTTCCACATTCCCCATAATGGTTGCCTTCATGCCAATGGTAACCCCGTCGTGAATTTTAACCTTGGAAAGCACCAGATATCCTTTTTGCCCGTAATGGGCAATAATGTGTGCCGAGCCACCAATGGTTACGTAATTGCCAATTTCAATAAGTCCCGGATCGGAAATGTTAGTTGTATTTATGTGCACGCCTTTGCCCATTTTCATGCCCATCATGCGATAAAACAGTGTGTTTAAAGGAGTGGGCGTAATGAATTCGAGAAAGGTGTAGCGCACAATGTATGTAAGCGCATTGTGGATGTACCAGGGGACAACTCCCAACGAAAAATAGTTGCCCCGGAACGGCTTAATGCGAAAGGGCATGATGAAATTGAAAAACGGAATGACAAAAATCAAAGAAATCCCATACAGAAAATAAGCAATGGGTACGGCAATTCCCACCGCTAAATGGTGGAACAAGGGAGCCCACTGAGCCGTAAAGGTATTGGTCCAATTGACAAGATAAATGCCTGGGGTTGCCGAAATGCCCATTGCTATCAGCCCCACCAAATACAACGGCATAAGAGCGATCAGAAAGGTGCCGTTGCGGAAACGCCGAAGCAAATATTCAAAAAGGCCGGCAAGTCCTTTTAAATTGGTCTTTGTAGTAAGAATATTTTCGTTGTAGGCTTTACGGGTGTTCCCTTCCATGTGCCAACTCCGTTTTTTATTTTTTAATGTTGATTCCAAATTTATACCAGTAGTGTTATTATAGTATTTCGACCGATCTTCTGAATTCTTCAACTGCTTGTGAAAATTAACAAAACATCTGGAAAGAAGATTGATCAACTTCACAGGATTTTTAATTTTTAATATTTGGGATGGGGAGAAAATTTAATTTGGTGCGCTAAAGCAAAGTTTGTTCGTTTGAAAAACTTAATTTATATTACAGAATTATTGGGAGAAGACGAGAATTAACTTCAAATGGCAAGATAAAGCTGGCCGGAAGGCAAATTTTTCTGGCTAGGGTGCATTGAAGCGAAGAAGAACGCATACATTTTATTAAAGTGGAGCGATGAAATTATGAATCTAAAAAACAATTCCTTCGGGGAATTGGAAAAAATGAAGCAGCAGCAAATCATCAAATTGGTTACGCACAGTTTTTATAAAGAATTGGTCAATTACGGAGTGGATACCAACGATATTATCAATGTTTCTTCACAACTTCTGGATCATGTGCTGCACAAGGATGCTTTTCAAAATAATAACGGAACCTACCGCGATGATTTCAACATTGGTCACGTGCAGGATTTATGGAAGGAGCAGCGGAAGCTTGTTTTGCGGGATGTGCATATCGAACCTTTGCAGACTGAGGATGTTCCTACCATTTGTGGTTGGCTGAAACAAAGAGAAATTTCTCAAACGTTTATTCGTTTTTTTCCGAAGGAACGCACCCAACTTTCCGAATACCTGCTAAAAGTGGAAAGTCGGCGCTATTTTGCGGTTAAATATCTCAAGGAACATCTGGTAGGAATTATTGGTGGAGAGAACATTGACGAAGAAAATATGAAATTGGAAATGAAAAAATTTATCGGGGCCTCCGATTTTCGTAACCGCGGCATTGGTAAGCTTTCTACATTTTTGTTTTTGTACTATGTCTTCGAAATTTTAAACTACAATAAAATCTACATTCATTCCTTGGACACTAACATTAAAAACATCAACTTAAATAGTAAATTCGGCTTTGAACTGGAAGGTATTTTGTATTCGGAAGTGCTTATTGACGGGAAACCCCGTGATGTACTGCGTATGGGGCTATTGAAATCGAGATGGCAAGCATTGTTTGGAGATGAATAGGCCGGCAAATGGGAAAAGAATTGCAGGTACCGCGCATTGCGGTAGGGGCGGTCATAAAAGAACACGGCAAGGTTTTGCTGGTAAAACGCAAGAGGCCGCCGGCAGAAGGTTTGTGGGCCATCCCCGGTGGCAAGGTAAAATGGGGCGAAACACTTGAAGATGCTCTAAAACGCGAAATAGAAGAGGAAGCCCACGTTAAAATAGAGATTGAAAAGTTCTTAAAAACGGTTGAAGTGTTTGCACGGAATGAAAAAAATGAAATCGTTTTTCATTATGTCATTCTCGACTACCTGGCAAAAATCAAGGAAGGGGAACCTTTTGCCGGGGACGATGCTCTTGAAATTCGTTGGTTTACAAAAAACGAATTGGATGAGTTTCCGGTAACCGAAACCACGCGGCAATTATTGCGTGAACAACTGGATTTTTAATTTTACGCTTTGTCCTTGTTTGTAAACAGGACAAGACCGGCCATAAAGAATCCTCCGAACAAAAAGCCTTCCAGAGAACCTAAAATCATTCGAGAGATTAAACCGAAATGTCCTTCCCCGAAAAGGGTGGTTAAGGCGCTCAGATTAATCTGGGCATTGGCAAAGGAACGGGTAATGGCGGCAATGCTTCCGCTGAATAGATTACCCTGGAGCAACGACAGAGAGATGGCTCCGATCATTGCGGTAACAGCCACAACAATGATTTTGGCCACTTTAGCCCGGGTAAAAAAGCGTTCGGCAATAACCACTCCCAAAGAAATGCAAAAGCCCAAAATCGAAGCTTCAAACGCCCCGGTAATTTTAATGAGCTGCTGACCAAACAAAGTGCGCAAAATGTCCATGCCAATTACATTAATCAGGGCGCCCATCATCAGGCCTCCGACCGTTCCGCCAATAACAATCCACCACTGGCTATGCCGGTAGGTTACGTAGCGCATTAAAACAAGACCGGTCGCAATACCCAGGCCTCCAAAAAAACTGGCAAACCCGGCCAGAGAAATCAGAGAAAGCAAGTAAGTTAGTGTTTCGAACGTAGGGGCATGACGCGCGATGGCCAGGGCCGCACCTAAAAACGAGCCGAACAATAACCCCGATCCTGTGGCACCTAAAGTGGCACCGCTGATTTCACGAATTATTTGCTTGCGGTGGCGCTGCAGGCGTACCAAAATTAAGCCGGTAACCACTAAAAGGGCGACCGGTAAAGGAAGTTTGCGTAAATAGACGAGATTAATATCGTGGTCGCGCACAAACGAAAGGCTGATGGCCCGTCGTACAAGCCCTGCCTTTCTGTGATTTTTTCCGCTGGCAAGCCGGGCTTGAGCCTCGTTCCCAAAATTTTTGACAAAAACGATGCTGGCTGCCTTCCGCACATTCCAGTCGGAGTCCCAAAGCGAAGTGTGGTTTAATATCTCTTTGATAGCAGGTCGGGTAATTCCCAAACACGATTCGACTGCGCACAAACGAATTCCCGGATCACCGCTGCGCATGGCTTCTTCGATCAGCTGGGGCAAATCGGGGGTTGCGTTTTTAATCCAGTCTGGTAGAACGTAACGCCTAAAAATAAGGCTCCGTGCCACAAACGGAATTTGTTCGTCCGTAAGCTCCAATTGCGCGCCAAAAGGTAAAAGAATTTGCAAAGAATCTTCGTCCAGAAGGATGCCGTGGTTTTTGTAGTTTTCCATAGCATTTTGCACCATCAGGCGGGCACGGCGTAGTTTTTGTTCCTCGTCGGAAAGCCATTCCTTAATTTTGGGAATCAAAAAATCGTGGCTTAATTCTACCCAATTCATGCTTTCTTGCCGTCCCAGCCGCACCAAACGCGCATCGGACAGCTCATTAATTAAAAAGCGGATGCGTTTTTGATCTTCGCCTTTTGGGGCAAGCTGATGAATGATTTCCTGCAAGGGAATAACCACCCGCTGAAAATCTTCCGAAATAAGCAACTTGAGAATTTTTTTGGCTAAAAGTGCGTCCCGAGCATCAAAACGATTCAGTACCCGTTCCATGTAGTTTTCCAGAATGCGGGAGGCACGTCCCAGCGTCTCGTATTGCTGGCGCGTGATTCCTTTTTGCGGATCACGTGCGTCGAACAGTGCATCGCACACAATTTGCAGTTGCGGCGGATCGATGTCGTTTTGGCCGTTGCTCAAATCTTGCAGAATTTGTTGTGCCAAAGCCTTTTCAAAGGGGCAGCCCACGGCCTGCGCCGGTTTTAAAATGGCTTGAATGGCCTGGTCGGCTGAAAGCTTTAAAAGCCGGAATTCATGATGGAAAATTTCGGGAATAACCGGTTTGAAAAAACTCATTTCGGCCAGCAGGTCTTCGCGTAAGACAAACACCAGGCGCACCGGCAGGGAAACGCTGGCAAAAACTTGTTGAATTTGTTCCCGGAAGTGCGCCTGCTGAGCTTTATTGAGCTGTAAAAAGAAATCTTCGAATTGATCGAAAAAGAAGATCAAGAGTTTGTCAGACGAATCGTCAGCAATGCGGCGCATTAACGAAACAAGATCGTCCTCTTTAAAGGTGGCCGGTAGCTTGCCTTTTTCGATGAGCTGATTGATTAACTGTTCCAGCGGATCGGAAAAGCTGCGAATGATGAAGGTTTGATGTCCCAGCTCTTTTAAAGCCGGAATGATTCCCGCACGAATCAGAGAACTTTTGCCTACGCCACTTCGTCCGTGTAAAATGAAATTGCGGTGTGCCAGAATTTTGGACGTTACCATTTCCACCTCGCGCTCACGGCCGAAAAAGAGATTCTGGTCGTTTTCGGAATAGTAGTCCAAAAATTTGTACGGACGGATTAAAACCGTGGTGTTTTTTTTCGGTTTGTCTTCGGCAAAAACGGGAGTAACGTCGGCGATAAACATGTAGCCATGTTTGGCAACGGTTTTAATAAAACGTGGATTGTGGGCCTCGTCGCCCAGGGTTTTACGAATATCTTTAATGCACTGGCTCAAGGCGGAATCGGTGACGATGGTGTCCCGCCAGACCTGATCGAAAATGGCCTGTTTACTGATAAGTTGATGGTGGTTTTTAACCAAAAGCACCAGCACGTCGAAATATTTGGAATTCAGGGGAAGAATCCCCTGAGACGATTTCAACAGGCGATTTTTTAAGTCGATCTCAAAACGATCGAAACGAAATCCGGTTATCTCTCCTCGAGCCGACATTAGAAATTTCTCACAATTCTCTCAAGCAATCAATGGATGCAATTTTTAATTACATTTAATTTAAAACAGTTGATTTGTGCTTTCTCATCGTCATTTCGGAAAAGACATTTGCTTTTGGTAGTATCACAGCTTCCGAAATGACGGTGTCTTTTTCGGGGCATAAATTAAATAAATCTTTAAAGTTTACCAAATTCAAATTAAGGATGGATCTATGAGCCGCCAATTTTCTTTGAACGTTACTCCACGTAAAAAGGAAGATTCTTTACATGTCGCGATTATTATGGACGGAAACGGGCGCTGGGCCCAACAGCGTGGAAAGCCTCGTTTTTGGGGGCATCGTCAGGGAGCGGAAACTGTGAATAAAATCATTGAAGCAGCTCCGGACTACGGAATCTCGATTTTGACGCTTTATGCCTTTTCGGCCGACAACTGGAAACGCCCCAAACAGGAAGTTTCGATGTTAATGCAACTGTTGCAACGAAAGCTGCAAATGGAGGTGAAAAACAGCATTAAAAACGGTGTGCGGCTCAGTTTTATCGGCCGGAGAGATCGTCTCGATCCCAGACTGGTGCGTCAAATGGAAAAGGCCGAAGAAGCTACGGCTCAGGGTAAAACCATCCATGTCCGTCTGGCGGTGGATTATTCGGCGCGTGATGCGCTTACCCGGGCGGCACAAATTGCCGCGCAGGAAGGTGATTTTTCCCGGGAACGTTTTAAGGAATATCTGGCGCGTGCCATGCATTGCAAAGAAGCCGTCCCTGATGTAGATTTGCTGATTCGCACCGGCGGCGAGCAGCGCTTAAGTGATTTTCTGCTCTGGGAATCGGCCTATGCCGAGTTTTATTTTACCAGCACCATGTGGCCGGATTTTGACGAAGACGAATTGGCCCGGGCCATTCATGAGTTCCATTCGCGTGAACGCCGCTTTGGTGCTGTGCCGCAAATGCAGGTTTCGGTGGGATAATTCCTTTAAAAAATATGTTGATTTACCTCCTTTGGGCGACGGATTCCGTCGCCTTTTTTTGTGGAAAGATAAAGTTTGTTTGCATGCGAATTTTTTATATTTTTGCTGAAACGGAATTTTTTTAAGCCGGAGTGCACATTTATGCCTAAAGTTGTCGGACAAATTTCTTTACCGGGTGACAAATCGATTAGCCACAGAGCAGCCCTGTTTTCTGCCATTCGTTCCGGTGTTTCTACCTTTCGAAATTTTAATTTTAATCGGGATTGCAGTGCCACGCTTTCGTGTTTGAGACAATTGGGCGTTGAACATGCTTTTGACGGACGCGAATTGCGCATTTCGGGCAAACCTTTGGAAAAATGGCAAGCGCCCGAAGATGCTTTGAATGCTCAGAATTCCGGGACAACTTCCCGCTTAATAAGCGGTTTGCTCATTCATTTGCCGTTCGAAACCCGCCTGCTGGGTGATGCCTCGCTGTCGCGGCGTCCCATGCAACGCATTATCGAACCGTTGCAAAAGATGGGAGGAAACATCGAAGCGACGGACGGGCATTTGCCGCTGAATTTTTACCCTGCTTCCCAAATTCATGGAATTGAGTACCCGCTGCCGGTGGCCAGTGCTCAGGTGAAATCGGCGGTTCTGTTAGCCGGATTGTTTGCGGAAGGTCAGACGGTGGTGGTGGAAAAAACACCCACGCGCGATCACACCGAGCGGTTGCTCCGCTTGCCGGTAGAAGAGGACGCGCAGGGGCATAAGCGCATTTACAGTTCTCCGCAAATGGAAATTCCCGATATTTCCATGACCATTCCCGGTGATTTTTCCTCGGCGGCGTTTTTTATTGTCGCGGCGCTCATTTTGCCCGGTTCCGATTTGCGCATTCAAAACGTATCGCTGAATCCGACCCGCACCGGTTTACTGGATGTGCTCCGGAAAATGGGAGTGCAGGTGGAAATTCGTGTGACGCAAAAAACTCCGGAACCAATGGGCGAAATACGCATTGTCCATCAGAATTTCAAGAACATTACCATTCCACCGGAACTCATTCCCAATATTATCGACGAAATTCCTGTTTTAAGCATTCTGGCCACGGCCGGTCAGGGAGTGCTGGAAGTGCGCAATGCCCGGGAATTGCGCGTTAAAGAATCGGATCGGATTCGGGCAATTGTGGAAAATTTGCGCAATGTGGGCGTGCGCATCGAGGAGCTGGAAGACGGCTTTATTCTGGAAGGGCCGCAATCGTTAAAAGGCGGACGTGTAACAACCTACGGTGACCACCGCATTGCCATGTCGTTTGCCGTGGCCAATCTGGCTGCCGAAGGCGAAATTTTGTTGGACGATCCCCGGTGTGTGGATGTGTCGTTCCCGCAGTTTTGGGAATTGTTGAAACAGGTCGTGCAAGTTTAGGAGTGTGGTGTTGGCGGAAAAACAACGCTTTGCCATTCTGGGATTTCCTTTAGAGCATTCCCGGTCGCCCCAAATCCATCAACGGGCGTTTAAAACCTTTGGCATGGATGCGGTGTACCTAAAAAGGGAAATTCCGCCGGAAAAATTCGAGCGGGAAATTTCGCGGCTAAAAGAAGAGAACTGGCGCGGCTTTAATGTAACCATTCCTTTTAAAGAAAAAATTTTGCCGTATCTTGATGAAGTCCATCCCGTGGCCCGGAAAATCGGGGCAGTCAACACCATTCTTGTCCGGGACAAACGCTGGATAGGATTCAATACCGATTGGCAGGGCTTTTTGCGCCCTATCGAAAGCGCTTTGTCCCGTTTTGAGCGTTGCCTGATCCTGGGCGCCGGCGGGGCGGCCCGGGCCGTGGGTTTTGCCTTGCTGCAAAAGGCTTCGGCTTTGCAAGAATTAACCGTTGCCAACCGTACATTGTCCCGGGCCAATGCTTTGGTGGATGTTTTACAGGCAAACAGAAAATTGCAGTACCGGGTGCTGGATTTGCCAAGTGCGGATCAGGAACACCGTACTTACGATCTGATTGTGAATACCACGGCGCTGGGGATGGGGGCAATGAAAACAATGCGTCCGTTGGATTTGCGCGGAAAGTGCCATGAACACACCGTGGTTTACGATTTGATTTACAATCCTGCGGAAACGGTGTTTCTGCGTCAGGCGCGCATGCTGGGGGCCAGTGCCATTAACGGCCTGCCCATGCTGATTTTTCAGGCAGAGGAGGCCTTTAAAATCTGGACGGGGCAACCGTTTGGCGAGGCCTTAGTCCGCGAACTGACGGAGACAGTAGGAAACTAATTCTGTAAAGCATTGCGCTTTAGAAACGGAGAACAAAATGCGTTTTTTAGGGTATCTTTTGTTGACGGTTGCCTTACTTTTTTCTTGCCAAAAAAAAGAGCCGCCAAAACAAAAACCGGGGCAGTACAAAACCTACACTCTGTTGCCAAATGGCTGGCGCCTGACCCCGGTTGGAAAATCGATTCCCGTTGGCGAATTGCCGCTTAATCTGGTAGTTTCTCCGGACGGTAAGTTTGCGTTTACCAGCAACAGTGGGGTGGGGCCCCATTCCATCTCGGTCATTAGGTTGGACAGCCTGAAAGAAGTTCAGCGCATGCCCATTCCCAAAACCTGGCGCGGATTGGCCCTGAATGCGGATGGCACACTTCTGTTCGCATCGGGGGCAAATGACGATTGCATTCGTGTTTATTCCTTTAACGGAGACTCGCTGACCTACCGCGATAGCATCGGATTAAAGACCCAGGGCTCTAAAGAATGGATTTCGGTAACGGGATTGGCCTATCTTGCACAATCCAATGAATTGTTGGCTGTTTCCAAAAAAAGCAATACACTCTACCGCATTTCTTTGGATGAAAAGAAAGTGGTTGCCACCTTGCCCATGAATGGGGAGTGCTTCGATATTCGTCTCCATCCTCAAAAGCCGTTGGCCTTTGTTTCGGTTTGGGGTAAGGGAGAAATCGCTGTGGTCGATCTCTCTGCATTTGCCATTGTCCGGTCCATTCCGGTTGGCGATCATCCGTGCGACATGGCCATTAACCAACAAGGAACGTTTCTCTTTGTAGCCAATGCCAATTTTAACACGGTGTCAGTGGTCGATTTGGTGCAGGGCAGAACCATCGAAACGCTTAACACGGCGCTAAAACCTAACATGCCTTACGGAAGCACACCCAATAGCGTGGCTTTGAGCCCCGATGAGAAAACGCTGTTTGTGGCAAATGCCGATAACAATTACGTAGCTGTGTTTGACGTCTCTGAACCCGGTGAATCCCGAAGTCTGGGTTTTATTCCGGTCGGATGGTATCCGACGGTTGTGCGCACACTAAAACCCGATCTCCTGCTGGTTGTCAACGGGAAAGGCCTTGCTTCGAAACCCAATCCTTACGGCCCGAAACCCGGAGTAAAAGATGCCAGAAGCGTAAACAAGGGAAAGAATCAATACATCGGCAGTCTGTTTAAAGGAGCGTTGTCTTTAATTCATTTCCCGGACGAAAAAACGCTGGCCCGCTGGAGCCGTCAGGTGTATCGCAATACGCCGTTTACGAACAAAGAAGAACCCCATGCTTCGCATCAATCGGTAGTACCGGCCCGGCACAACGGACAACGCAGTTCGGCCATTAAACATGTGTTTTACGTGATTCGGGAAAATCGCACGTACGATCAGGTGTTTGGCGATGTGCCGGAAGGCGAAGGCGATTCTACGCTGTGTCTCTTTCCGGAAAAGATTACACCTAATGCGCACAAATTGGCGAAAAAATACGTCTTGTTCGACCATTTTTACACTGATGCCGAAGTGAGTGCCGATGGCCACAACTGGTCTACGGCGGCCTACGCCACCGATTACACCGAAAAGACCTGGCCTACCTATTACGGGGGCAAAGGGGGTACTTACGATTACGAAGGCGGACCGAAAATTGCCAGCCCGAGCAGTGGTTACCTTTGGGATAATGTGCTGGGTCACGGGCTAAGTTTTCGCACTTACGGAGAGTTTGTCTGGCACGACCGCGAGCATCCCGGAAAATTTAAAGCCAATCTAAAACGCTTACAGCCCTTCACGTGTACGACGTTTCCTTGCTTCGATTTGGCCATTCCCGACACGGTACGTGTGCAGCGCTTTATGGCCGATTTTGACAGCCTGTTGGCGCACAATGCCGTCCCCGATTTGAGTATTATTCGCCTTCCCAATGATCATACGGCAGGCACCCGACCTGATTTTCCTACGGTTCCGGCGATGGTGGCGGAAAACGACTACGCTCTGGGACTGTTGGTCGAGTACATCTCGCACACGCCAATCTGGAAAAACAGCGTGATTTTCGTTCTGGAAGACGATGCACAGAATGGCTCGGATCACATCGATGCCCACCGTTCGGTATTGCTGGCTATTGGCCCCTATGTAAAACGTCATTTTGCGGACCACACCATGTACAGCACCAGTTCCGTAATAAAGACAATGGAATTGATTTTGGGTCTAAAGCCGATGACGCAGTTCGATCTTTCGGCCACGCCGCTTTTGTCTGCTTTTACGGATCAGGCCGATACCAGTGCCTACACCCACATCCGTCCCGCTGTGGATATGGCACAGTTGAATACCGAAGACATGTACGGGGCAACGCGATGCGAAGAGTTTAATCTGGCGGTGGAAGATGCCATCCCGGATGTAGAATTTAGCGAAATAATCTGGAAGGCGGTTAAAGGGAAAGACAGCCCCATGCCACCTCCGGTGCATAGTGCGTTTGTGCTGGTAACGGAGGATGAATAGGCATGAAAACATTTTTATTCGGCATTTTGAGTGTATTTTTGCTCACCGGATTTTTTTCTTCCTGCCACAGGCAGACTCCGCCCGAAGATTGGGTTGCCCAGGTAGGAAATACGTACATTACGTTAGACGAATTTCGTACGTTTTACGAAACCGATCCGAATTTTGCCCTGGATTCCCTTGGATTGCCGGCGTTGTACGGTGAATTACAAACATTGATCGATCAGTATTTGGCGGTAAAACAGGCACAGAATGACGGATTAGCCAATGATCCGATTTTGCGTAAAGCCATACGCTGGGAACGCAAACAGGCCATGTTGCGGGCTTTGTATCGCCAAATAATCGGTTCACAAATTCAAATTACCGAAGAAGATTTGCGCCGGGCTTACCGCCAGAAAAACGAAATGGTGCATGTACGTCATTTATTTACGAAAGATCGGGCTCAGGCCCAACGCTGGTTCGACCAGCTTAAAAGCAAAAATGCCAATTTTAAAGAATTGGCTGCCAAAGCCTTTCGCGACAGCATTTTAAAAACGAATGGCGGCGATCTGGGCTGGGCCAAAGTCGCCGAATTAGATCAAGATTTTGTACGCGGGCTGGATACGCTTCGTCCCGGAGAAATTTCCCGTCCGGTCAAAACCCGGTGGGGCTATCACATTATTCAAATGATTGATGCCAAAGTGCCGGCTATCGTCAGAGAAAGTGATTTTGCGCGGCAACGTCCGGGCCTGGAGCGCTGGCTAAAACAGCAAAAGGGATTGGCACTCTCCAGAAAGTACATTGCACAAACGCTCGGAAAATTGAATCCTCAACCCGATGCCAAAGTATTCATGCGTTTGTGGTATCTGGTAAGTGGTACACAAAATTTGGAGCAATCGCGGACCCAACGTACTTTAGCTCTGGACAATGCCACTATTTTCCGTCTTGAAACGGAAATGAACGATTGGTTGGATCGGCCTTTTATTCATTTTAAAGGGGGCCATGTGACATTACGCCAATTTTTTTCGGGGATGAAAGAAGTCCCGATTTCTCATCGGCCGGAATTTCGTACGGCCCATCAATTGTCGTTGCAAATTGCACGCTGGTTCCGGGATGAATATTTGTTTAAACAGGCACAAGACAGAGGACTGCAAAATGATCCGCAGGTGCAGAAAGAAGTAGCGGCCTTCGAACGCCAGGAGATTTATTATTACTACGTGCAGCAAATGGTCGATACTTTGTCAGTACCTCCGGCCGTCAAAACTTATTTTCAACAAAAGGATCGCTCTGCACCCCCCGATCGAAATTTGCTAAAATTTAACACCCTTACGGAGTGGAAATGGAGCCGGGCGCAGCGTTTGTTGCATTTGCGGTTACGCACCCTTCCGGTGCCGGTGCATATCCGGGAAGAATTGCTAAAAAAAGAGAACAAGCAAATCGATTGGCGGGGACGCGTGCGCATGTTCATGGTACGGAAACCTTCCTAAAAATTCGGAGAAAGCGTTTTGCCTGGGAGAAAGGCGTATTTGAAACAATTGCTTTTAAGCGGGATTCTGGCCACTTTTTTGCTGCTTTCTTGTACGGCAAAATTGGCAAACAAATCGACGGACTCCGTTCCGATTCAAAAAGAAGAAAAGGCCCTGCGCTTGATTGATCGGTTGTTGCAGCAAGGTGCCTACCAAAAAGCGCATCGTTATTTGCTGGCCTTGCAAAGTGCGGATGCGCTTTCACCGTTTGCCGACGATGTGGCTTACCGTCTGGCCTATTTGCA
>Ga0256914_1001115_pt1 | contig 25437 bp, 13 predicted proteins | sample HulkmetaG_FD_191571 | JGI IMG/M metagenome (GOLD analysis project Ga0256914, IMG submission 191571) | Hydrothermal chimney microbial communities from Main Endeavour vent field at the Juan de Fuca Ridge, Pacific Ocean - Hulk | ecosystem: Environmental > Aquatic > Marine > Hydrothermal vents ... | reverse complement strand
CGGCGTGTCATCCATTCTATCTTTCCTATTTTTCCAGCGCAGTGGGAGGACCCTGGGAGGGTTACCGATATCTCTCGGACTCCAACCTGGACTGGGGCCAGGACTTGAAACGACTGGCCCGGTGGTCCCGTCGGGAAAACCTGGACGGACTCCTGCTGGGTGTCTTCTCGGGGGCCGATCCGGAAGCCTATGGTCTGCGGTTCATGCCGGTCCCGGGGTTCGGCGCGGTCACCTACCGGGAAAGACCCTGGTCGTCCCTGCCTCCCCGAGTGGTGCTGGCCATGAGCGCCATGAACCTCCAGGGCGTCTACTTCGCCCTGCCCGGCCTTTTCCACACCCGGCTTCCCATCGACCAGACCCTCTACCGGTTCCTCCTCGAGAAACCACCGCTCACGCGACTCACCCCGGCCATTTGGACCTGGGACCTGACGCATGACCCCGTCTCCCTCTACCGCCTGGGCGCCATCTATCTCAACTTCGGATGGAACCGCTCGGCAGTCCTCATCCTCAACCGTTACCTGGAGCTGCGCCCGGACGACGAAAGGGCGCGTGCAGGCCTGGCCCGAGTGGAGCAGGCGATGAAAGAACAGGGGCGCCCCTCCCCTGGAGGAGAGGGCCTGAGCCGCCCCGGAGAAAGCCGGGACCCAGGGGTGTTTGAAGAGACCCATCCTTGACGCTCACTTCGTGCTCCGGTACCATTCTACCCTGCAGCGGAGCATCGGAGGCAACAGCGCGGAGCAGGCTGGCACCTCGACCGGCGAGATGCGGCGGTGGAGAAGCGCGACGGCATGGGGAAGGTGGGAAGTGGGAAGTGACACGGCAAATGCGGGGGCGACGACCGTGGTGGTCGGTGCCGGGGTGTGTGGACTTTGTATCGCCCACCTGCTGGCGGAATCCGGGCGCAAGGTGGTGCTCCTCGAGAAACTCGGCCAGGTGGGCGGCCTGGCCCGAAGCTTCACCTACGGGGACTACACTTTCGACATCGGCCCGCACCGGTTCCACACCGAAAACAAGGTGGTGGAAGCATACATCAAACGCATCCTGGGGGACGAGGCCATCACCTTTCCTCGAGCCTCCTCAGTTCATTTCCAGGGCCAGTATTACCCCTGGCCCGTGCGGCCCGCCAGTTTGATTCGTTTCCCGCGCACCCTGGCCCTTCGTATCGGACTCGACCTGGTGGCCAACGCATTCAGACGCTACGGACAGGATACGTTCGAGGAATACGTACTCAGTCAGTACGGCCCGACCCTGTACCGGCACTTCTTCCTGGACTACACCGCCAAGTTCCTCAAGATCCACCCTCGAGAAACCCACGCCGATTGGGCCAAGGCCGGGATCAACCGAGCCATCATCGACGACCGCATGCAGATGCGCAACCTCCTCGAACTGGTCCAGAGTATCGTGCTGAACGCGGGAAAAGAAGACCTCCATTTCCTCTACCCGCGAAACGGAATGCAGGTATATTGCGACCGGTCCGCCGAAGCATTTGTGGCAGCGGGAGGCGAACTGCACACGAATGTGCACGAGATAGGTCTGGAGCACGACGGCCATCATATCCACACCGTATCGGCCAAGGGGCGACGTTGGGCTGTGGATTCGGTGATCTGGACGGGCGGCCTCCACAAGATCTGTGAATTGCTCGGACAACCTCGCCCGGACCTCGAGTACCTGGCCATGGTGATGTACAACGTCGAGGTCAAGGCGACAGTAAGCCAAAAGTTCCAGTGGTGCTACTTCGGCGACAAGGACATTTTGTTCAATCGCATCAGCAACACGGTCAACTTCAGCGAGGCGCTCGCCCCGTGGGGCTGCAGCGGCCTGGAGGTGGAGGTCACGTGCATGCAGGGCGACGATGTCTGGTTACACCCCGAACGGTACATCGACCGGGTGATCGCGGATCTGCGCAAGGTCGGCCTGGTCCACCGGCGCGACCAGATCCGGGATATCCACATCGAGTGGATCCCTGCGTGTTATCCCATCTACGTGGCCGACTACCGTGAGCGGTTGCGGCAAGTGCTCAAACCGCTCAAGGCCTGGGACAACCTCATACTTGCGGGCCGCACGGCGCAGTTCTGGTACAACAACATGGACCATTCCATCGGACGAGCGATGAGTGTGGTGCGCCGCCTGCAAGGCGAGGAGGGCGATGTGGACGGGGCCAGCTTCGGACGCGAGGAGGAGGCGTTCTGAACGGAGGTCATGCGCATCTGCTCCGACCTTCCGAACAGGCCACGGCGTCCCTACAGGGTTTTCCCAAAAGCACTCCCCACATAGAGCAGGTGTGTAATCGGTCCATCGAACGCCGGGTCTTCGGTGGCGCCCTTGACCCGGACCTGTATGGTGTAGCCCAGCCGGGTTCGGAGGCTTTCCACGCCAAGGCCTGCGGTGAGGTATCGGGCACCTGTCTGGTTCTCGGTGTAGAAACCCACCCGAAGGGGGAAATGCCGCCCCAACATGGCCTGAAGGCCCGCGTGCACGTCCAGCAAGGCGGTCTCGAGGAAAGAGCCGGTGGCATCGCCCAGGTCACGGGCGCTCGTCAAGTCCGCCACCAGGTCGATTGTCCCGACCACCAGGTCGGCGGCCACTCCGGAAACCCCCAACCCCACCGTGGTGGGGTAGGCCGGCATGTGGGTTGGAACCATGTTGGTCCCCACCAAGGCCAGGCGCACCGCCGGGGAAACCAGCACCAACGTCCCGACCGAGAAACTGAAGGCGGAGGAGAACGCTGTGTCCTCGAGCACAGGTGCACTGGCTGTCTTCTCCCGGTACCAGGCGAGGGTGGTCCCCAACAGCACCCGCTCATGTACGGGAAGTCCGAAACCGAGCCGATAGCTTCGGGCGCGATACTGGGATGTGTCTCGAGAAGTGTCCCCGACCACGGACCAGCCCACCGGCGGAGGTCCGGGCAGATTGTTTGCTCGAACCATTTCCAGACGAAAGCCCGAGGCCACCCGGGAGGTGAGGGCGTCCACGAAGGAGAGCGTGCCCGCGTGTGCAGCCTGAGGTGCAAAGTAGCGGTAGTCCGCTTCGACCAGGTAGGTGGAAAAACCGGCCATTCCGGCAGGATTGACATCGACCGCTGTGCCGTCGGTCGGGAAGGCCCGGACAGCCCCGCCCACGCCCAGAGCGCGCGCGGAATAGACACCCGAAGCGTTCTGGGCCGAAGCCGACCCACCCGGCCAGACGGTGCAAAGCGCGGTGAACAGGCAAATCCAGCGCCACGGTATGGAAAACAGTCGGCCCCCGGCGACCTTCATCATCACCTCTTCGTCGGCAGCAGGACGTGTCGACCCGGGTGTACCCGGGGACAACGAGGCAATTCTGGATGTGAACGGGCAGAATGTCCAGCGCTTTTCTCAGAATCGACTTTACAGACACCGTGTCAAAAGGTATGATTTCGTGCTTCGAATATGCCAGTATGGATCAAAGCACACTCAATCACCGGGCGGAGGTCGGAAATGACCCCTGAAAAGCTTGAGTTCTTTCGGAAACTGCTGCTTGAGCGACTGGCAAGGCTGCAAAGCGACGCAGAAAAGACGCTCGGCGACCTCACTCAGGAAAAGGAGAATCTGCCGGATTCCATCGATCTCGCGTCGGAGGAATCCGAGCGTGACTTCAACATTCGAATCCGGGACCGGGAACGTCGACTGGTGGTCAAGATCCGCGACGCGCTGGCCCGGATCGACGATGGGACCTTCGGGATCTGCACCGAGTGCGGCGAGGAGATCTCCGAAAAACGCCTGATCGCCCGTCCGGTGGCCACCCATTGTATCGATTGCAAGACTGCTGCCGAGCTTATCGAACGACAGCGGGGTCTCTAGAAGCAGGATACTCCCCGGGTCGATTCAGCCAACGGCCGACGCTCCGGGGGGTCGACCGCGATCGAAACGGTTCCTCGGCTCGAAGGTGGGTTCCCTCGTGACGACCGGTACCAGATGCCCATGGTTGGCTGCGTTGCTCGGCTCGATCCTTGTGATCCCGACCGCGGTGGCTGCGTTGCTGCCGGCCACGTTCGTCATCCAGCAAGCGGAGCTTCGCTGGAAGGAGGCCAGCAGCCTGGTCGTGGACCGGGAAGTGACGCGCCAGGACGCGGGGGGTGCGTTCCACGAGCGGGTCTGGTGGCGCGGAGGACGTATCCGGGTGGACGGACCCCATGGGGCCTGGGTCTATGCCATTGGACGCCCGTCTCCAGCGGTGGACCACCGGCCCGGGATCATCGACGCGATCTTTCTCACTCCCCAAGGCCAGCTCGAACGGCTGGTCCGCAACATGGGCGTGGATCTGGATAGCGTCGCCCTCGACCGTATCCCACGCGCCGATGGATCGTTGCCGTTCGATGTCATCTATCGCCTCGGCAACACCGCCAGGCGATCTGCGCCTCACATCGAGATCACCAAGGACACCTGGACCATCCGGGCGCTCCAGTTCAGCGACCCCATCGACGGTCACCTGTGGCGCGCAGAGTATGACGGTCACGGTCGATCGAGCCTGCTTCCTCCGTGGCTCCCAACGCACATCCTGGTCTTCCGAGACGGCATGCTTTTCGAGTCGGTCCGCGTGCTCCGACTCGTGGACATGCCCGTGCCCATGAGCCTGTTCGATGTGCCCGCGGGGTCCGGGCAGGCACCGCGGAACACGTCCACTGATGAGCAATGACAGCCCGCACTACGCCGTCGTGGCGGTGGCTTTGCCTGTCTCCCGGCTCTATCACTATGCCATCCCTCCCGTTCTGAACGGGATCGAGCCAGGGCATGCGGTGCTGATCCCCTTTGGCAAGCGCACGGTCAGTGGGATTGTCGTCCACCTGACCCGGGATTGTCCGGTACCCGAGTCCCGCGTCAAGCCCATCCTCCAACTGCTCATGCCCACCCCCCTCTTCTCACCCTCCCTCCTCGAACTTCTTCGCTGGGCCGCAGACTACTACCACCACCCCCTCGGTGAAGTCGCCCGCACAGCACTTCCGCCCGGCATACTCGTCCAAAGCAGCCTCACCGTCTCCATCACCCCTGAAGGTGAAGCCTGCCTCAACCTCCATGCATGCCCCGACGCCGAAACCAGGAAACTTCTCGAGCACATCCGCGCCAGATCACCCAAACGCTGGTCCGCCTTGCTCGAGGACCTTGGGGGCGAAAACACCGTCGGGTTGCTCCGGAAAGCGGAGCGGGCCGGCTGGATTGCCGTATCCCACCAGGTGGATCGTCCAACCTCCCGGCCCAGACAGGTCCGCGTGTTCAGGCCCGGCGCCCCGGTCCTCCTCCAGGCGGTGCGCGGACGGGCCCAGCGGGCCGTCCTGGAGATCCTGTCCGCAATGGGAGAATCCGACCTCCCCGGCATCAGAGATGCCATGCAGGCTCGAGGTCACGCCGTGTCCTCCCTGTCGGCCGTCCTGAAGCGCCTCGAGAAAGCCGGATGGGTGGAGGTCTCGCTCCAGGAGGCCTGGCGCGACGACAGCGTCGTGTTCGACTGTGGCGACCAGGCCGTGACGTTGACCGATGAACAGAGTCATACACTCCAGGCACTCCGCCAGGCCATCGGCTCCGGGCACTTCACTTCCTTCCTCCTCCACGGAGTAACCGGGAGCGGAAAGACCGAAATCTATTTGCAGGCGGTGGAACACACCCTCGAGCAGGGCCGCGGCGCCCTGGTCCTCGTGCCCGAAATCGCGTTGACACCTCAACTCGTCGGCCGGTTTCGCGCCAGGTTCGGCGAACAGGTCGTTTGCATGCACAGCGGCATGAGCCCGGGGGGTAGATTCGACGCCTGGAGAAAGCTCGAACGCGGTATGGCCCGGGTGGCCATCGGCGCGCGTTCGGCCGTTTTCTCACCCGTAACCGATCTCGGCCTCATCGTGGTGGACGAGGAGCACGATGCTTCCTTCAAGCAGGATTCCGGCTTCCGATACAATGCCAGGGACCTGGCCGTGGTCCGGGCCAAGTTGATCAACGCCGTGGTCCTCCTGGGTTCGGCCACCCCTTCCGTGGAAACCGAGTCCAACGCCCGTAACGGCAAGTACCGCCGCCTCACCCTCGTCTCCAGGGTCCAAAACCGCTCGATGCCCCAGGTCCACATCGTGGACATGCGCCATCCCGAAAACCGCCCCCAGGAAGACGCCGGCGGACTCTCCGCCCCCCTCGAACAGGCACTCCAGCAGGCACTCGACGCGGGCGAACAGGCCATCCTCTTGCTCAACAGAAGGGGGTTCGCTCCGTTCGTCATCTGCACCCGGTGCGGGGGCGCGTACCGCTGCACACGATGCGACATCTCGCTCACCTACCACCGCAAGCAGAACGCCCTCCTCTGCCACTACTGCGGTCTCACTGTGCCCATCGCGTCCCGCTGCCCACACTGCCATCATCCCACCCTCACGTTGCTCGGACAGGGCACGGAACGCCTCGAACAGGCCCTCGCCAACCGGTTCCCTCAGGCACGGGTGGGACGCCTCGACCGCGACACCACCCGCACACGAAATGCACACGCTCGTATCCTGGATGCCTTCCGAAAAAGAGATATCCAGATCCTGACTGGAACACAGATGGTGGTAAAAGGCCACGATTTCCCAGGTGTCACGGTGGTCGGTATCCTCGAGGCCGACCACGGCCTGAACCTGCCCGACTTCAGAGCAGCGGAGCGAACCTTTCAACTGGTCACCCAGGTGGCTGGACGGGCCGGACGGGGCAATCGGCCCGGCTCCGTATTCGTCCAGACCTATTCGCCGAACCACCCTTCCATCCGCCTGGCGGCGCAGCACGACTTCAACGGCTTCTTCCAGGAGGAGATGCGCGTCCGAAAGGCCTACGGCTATCCACCGTTCGCCAGGCTCGCCCTGATTCGGATCAAGGCCAGGCAGGAAGATCGGGCTGCCCACGTCGCCTCGGACGCATCTGCCACGCTCCGAGAACTCGTGAAGAAAATGCCGGACGCCAGGCTCCTCGTCCTCGGCCCGGCTCCTGCTCCCATCTCGAGGTTGAAGCAGTGGTACCGGTGGCAGATCCTCCTCAAGGCCGGATCGGCTGGAGCGCTCCATGCTCTGGTGGCGCGCTTTCTCGAGGTTCTGGGAAAGCAACCGGGGCGACCGGACGTGCAGGTTGCAGTGGACGTGGATCCGCAGCAGCTTTTGTGATGATTGCCCGAATATTCGGCATATTTCATGATATTCGCCGGGTATCCTGGCAATTTTCATGTATTTTGCCGGATATCCCGGCATTTAATATCATTTTTGGCCATGATTTTCGGCGGATCGAAGAGGAGCGCCTTCCCGGGGGCTGTCTGAATGTCGACCTCGGCATCCGGGTGGCCACGGGTCCAGGAAAAAGTTGCCGGAATTATCGGCGTATGTCATGATATTCGCCGTATATATCGACGATATACCTCCAGGGTCGCCGAATCTCCCGGCAATCTTGTCCACGGAGTCTCATCATGCACGTACCTCGAGCCCTTCCTCTCCGCCAGCTCCTCGAAAAAAAGTCGTTCTTCCTGTTTGGCCCACGCCAGACCGGGAAGACCTGGCTCATCCGTTCCTCCCTGTCCGACTGCCGATTCTACGACCTTCTGGACAGCCGGACCTATCTCAAGCTGAACCGTTCTCCGGAACGGCTTGAACAGGAATTGAGGCCCCGGGATCGGATCGTGGTTCTGGACGAAATTCAGAAGGTGCCGCACCTTCTTGACGAAGTACACCGACTTATCGAGACTCGAGGAATTCACTTCCTGTTGACCGGGTCGAGTGCGCGCAAGCTTCGGCATGGAGGGATGAACCTATTGGGAGGTCGTGCACGTATTCGGACGTTGCACCCCTTCATCTACCGGGAGCTGGGCGAGCATTTTGATCTGCTGCGTGCATTGAATCACGGACTGTTGCCGGGGATCTACTTCTCTGATGATCCGGGCGAGGATCTGCACACCTACACGGGAGCCTATCTTCAACAAGAGGTTGCCGCGGAGGGGCTGACGCGCAACATACCGGCGTTCAGCCGTTTTCTGGAGGTTGCGGCGTTGTGCAACGGCCAGATTCTGAACTACACGAAGATTGCCAACGATGCTCAGGTAGCCCGGACCACGGTGCAGGAGTATTTTTCCATACTCAAGGACACGCTGCTTGCGTTCGAGCTTCCCGCGTGGGGCAAGTCTGCGAAGCGCAAGGCGACGGTCACATCCAAGCTATACTTTTTCGACGTAGGGGTTGCCCGTTTTCTCCAGGGTCGTCGGCATTTGACCGATGTTTCACCCGAGCTGGGAGAGGCGTTCGAGAGCTACATTTTCCATGAACTGCGCACCTACCTGGACTACCGAGGGGGAGGGGATTTGCGGTACTGGCGTTCGACCTCTGGATTCGAAGTGGACTTCATACTGGACGAGGCTGTGGCGGTCGAAGTCAAGGGTGCGCACCACGTGTCGCCCCGGGATCTCCGAGGGCTTCGGGCCCTTCGCGAAGAGGGCAAGATGCGGCGCTACCTGCTGGTATGCCGGGAGGAGACGCCGTTGATGATGGATGGCGTGGAGGTGCTGCCGTGGCAGGAGTTTCTCTCACTTTTGTGGGATGGTGAACTGGCGTGAGTCATGCGGTGTGCCGGGGGGTTCCGGGCGGACGGGGGAGGCGGTCAGGTTCGAGACCTTCTGCGTGACCAGAGAATCCACCCGAGACCGGAGAAGGTCCAGAAGAGGGTACTGAGCGGCATACCGGAGTGGGGGGTTCCGGAGCAGGTGCAACCTTCGGCCTCGTCTCCTCCTGCCGGGGTGGGGCTGACGGTCTCGTCCGGCGGTTCGTCGGCGGGCGTGGTATCGTCATCATCCCCGGCGGAGTCATCGTCGCCGACCCACGGGGTGGGGGTCACCTCTCCGGGAGTGGGTTGCGGCGTTTCCGACACCTCGGGTGCCTCCACGCCGATTCCTTCCAGTGTGATGGTGAGGGAAGGGGAGTCCGGGTCGTCGGTTTCCACGGTCGCGGTGGTGGACAGGGCGCCTGGCGCGTCCGGAGAGAAGACGAACCAGAGGGTGTAGTTGGCGCCCACGGGGACGAGGATTCCGCCGTTGGAGAGGACCTGGAACACGCCGGACGTATCGTCTACCGTGACGTCGATCACGGTGAGAGTATCGGTTCCGAGGTTTTCGAGTGTGACGGAGCCGTTTTTCATGGATCCCACGTAGACCTCGCCGAAGGCGATGGCCGTTTCGGAGAGCTGGGCATCCGGCTCGAGGGCTCCGTCGCCGGTTTCATCGACGATACCGTTGCAGTTGTCGTCCACGTCGTTGTCCGGGTACTCGGTGGCGCCTGGATGGACGTAGGGGTTGGTGTCGTCGCAATCGCCGCGGTCCTCGGAGTATCCGTCTCCGTCATCGTCCCCGGCGGTGGTTCCCTCGTCGATCTCGCCGTCGCCATCGTTGTCCAGGCCGTCGGGTATCTCCTCGGCGCCTGGGTAGGTGTTGGGATTGGTGTCGTCCGGGTCGCCGTCGGCTTCCGAGTACCCGTCGCCGTCGTCGTCGGAGTCATCCACGTCCTCATCGATCTCGCCGTCGCAGTCGTTGTCGAGCCCGTCGTTGAACTCGGGGGCGTCCGGGTGTACGTAGGGGTTGGCATCATTGCAGTCGCCATCCGCCTCGGAGTAGCCGTCCAGGTCGTCATCGGCCGCCTCGGTGCCCTCGTCGATGTGGCCGTCGCAATCGTTGTCCACGCCGTCGGCGGTTTCCAGCGCGTCCGGATGGGCGTCGGGATTGGTGTCGTCGCAATCCCCCTGGGCCTCGGAGTATCCATCTCCGTCGTTGTCGTTTTCGTCCACCTCCTCGTCGATCTCGCCGTCGCAGTCGTTGTCCACGCCGTCGTCGATCTCGACCGCGTCCGGATGGACGTTGGCGTTTCCATCGTCGCAGTCACCCTCGAGGTCATTGTAGCCGTCACCGTCGTCGTCGAAGTATTCGGTCCCTTCGTCGACGATCCCGTCGCCGTCGTTGTCGAGCCCGTCGGGGGCTTCGGGGGCACCGGGGAACACGCTGGCGTGCTCGTCATCGATGTCGGTGCAGTTGAGGGTCATGCCTTCGGGCGGGGAGCAGGCCAGGGTTGCGGTGTCGGGGTCTCCGTACCCATCTCCGTCGGCGTCCAGGCAGTAGGTTCGCTGCACGTCCTCGTCGATTTCGCCGTCGCAGTCGTTGTCCACGCCATCACAGGATTCGGGGGCACCGGGGAAGTTGTCCGGGTTGCCGTCGTCACAGTCGGCGGGGGTATCATCCAGGGCGCACGAGAAGAAGCCGTCGCCATCCATGTCGAAGCCCTCGTCTGTTTCCCCGTCGCAGTCGTTGTCCAGGCCATCGCAGACCTCGGTAGCCCCGGGGAAGACGCTGGCGTTGGTGTCGTCGCAGTCCGGCGGGTCGTCGCAGCCGGTGACGCCGTCGCCGTCCTCGTCCACGGTTTCGTCCACGGCGCCGTCGCAGTCGTTGTCCTTGCCGTCGCAGTACTCGATGGCGCCGGGGTACACTTCGCGGTCCGAGTCGTCGCAATCCGGGGCGAGGCCGTCGACCGAGCAGGTGAGGGAACCGTCGCCGTCCATGTCGAAGCCCTCGTCAGTGGCCCCGTCACAGTCGTTGTCCCTACCGTCGCAGACCTCCTCGGCGTCGGGGTTGACTGCGGTACGGGTGTCATCACAATCCCCCGGCGTTTCGGAGTAGCCAGACGGGAGACCGCTGCAGGTGGTCTCGGTGGCATCGGTGAGGCCGAAGCCGTCGCCGTCGTCATCCAGGTAGTAGGTGACCATCTCGAGGCCTTCGTCGATTGATCCGTCGCAATCGTCGTCCCTGTCGTTGCATGACTCGGTCACACCGGGGTGGACTTCCGCGGTCAAGTCGTCGCAGTCGGTGTTGTCGGTCACGTATCCGGTCGGCTGCTCGCACGCGGATTGTGCGCTGTTCGGATCGCCGTACCCGTCGCTGTCCACGTCCTTGTAGTAGGTCTGGGCGAGGTTTTCGTCCACGACCCCGTCGCAGTCGTTGTCCAGATCGTCGCAGACCTCGGTTCCCTCCGGGTTGATGTCGGCTCGAGTGTCATCACAGTCGTTGGGCCGCTCTGTGTAGCCGGTGGGTGCCGAGCATGCGACCTGGGTGACGCTGTTGTTGCCGTACCCGTCCTGGTCGGCGTCCTGATAGTAGGTGTTGGCAAGCCCCTCGTCCGTGGCGCCGTCACAGTCGTTGTCCAGCCCGTCGCAAGTCTCGTCGGCGCCTGGATGGATGTCGGATACGGAGTCGTTGCAATCCCCGGCGGTTTCCACGTACCCGTCCGGTGTATCGCAATCCAGTCGGGTCCGGTCCGGGTCGCCGTATCCATCGCCGTCCGCGTCGGCGTAGTAGACGGTGGCAGCGCCCTCATCCACGACCCCGTCGCAGTCGTCGTCCTTGCCGTTGCAGACTTCGGTGGCTCCAGGATTGACCGCTGGATCGGTCTCATCGCAGTCTCCGCCGACTTCAGACGTGCCTTCGGGCTGCGTACAGCCCTGCTGGGTCAACTGGGAATCCCCGTAACCGTCTTCGTCTGCGTCCACGTACCACGAGGAGGCGAGTCCTTCGTCCACCTCTCCGTTGCAGTTGTTGTCAAGGCCGTCGCAAACCTCGGCGGCCGAAGGCTTGACGGAGGCGTCTGTGTCGTCGCAATCGGCGTCGTTGGACGCATAGCCGGTAGGTTGGGAGCAGGCTTCCACCTGGTACGAGGCGCTCCCGTAGCCGTCGCCGTCGTTGTCCAGGTAGTAGACGTTCATCGCGCCCTCGTCGACCTCACCGTCGCAGTCCTGGTCGATGCCGTCGCACCGTTCCACCATATCCGGATTGATGTAAGGGTCTGTGTCGTCGCAATCTCCGGAGGTGGGATCAAACCCGTCACCGTCCTTGTCCGAGAACGGGTCGTCCACCACGCCGTTGCAATCGTTGTCCTCACCATCGCGAATCTCGATGGCCCCGGGGTAGGTGTTGGCATCCGAATCGTCGCAGTCCCCGTTGAGATCCGTGTAGCCGTCCCCGTCTCGATCGAGCATCGGTCCGCCAGAGCCCCCGAAGGCGCCGATGTCCGAGGGGGAACCGTCGCTGTCGAGGATGTAGGGGTCTCCCGCGTCGATCATGGGACTGCCTTCAGCCAGGTGCTGGTCATCATCGAACGGGTCGCCGTTCTGGGTGTAGTAGACGAACTCGGGATCCACGAACTTGTTGGAGATATCCAGGGGCGACATCCCCGGCCCGGCGGTGTCCCCGTCGAAGTTTTCGTAGAAGTTGTCGTGCCGCACATCCTCGGTCACGCCGCTCTCCACGTAGAGCCCTTCTCCGTTCTGCTGCCACGCCACAATGTTGTTCACGAACTGAATGACCGCGCTGCCATAGGCGTACACGCCGCCACCCTTGCCCCCGGAGTGGTTCTCGATGAAGTTGTTGTTGATGATGTGGTCGGTCTCTCCGGAGTTGACATACATGGCTCCACCGTGACTGGTGGCGGTGTTGCCCTGGAAAATGTTGTTGCTGAGACTCGCCTGCCCGTTTCCAGCAAAGTAGGCTCCGCCATAGGTCGCTGCATTGTCCACCAGCAAGCAGCCGTTCATGGTCAGCACGGAGCCCGAGTCGTGGTACACCGCACCACCATGGGTTCCCAGGTTGTCGTAGAACACCGTGTCGGCGACTTGCAAGGTGGAGCCGCTCGAGTAGATGGCGCCACCGTACCCGCTCGTGGCCTGATTGCTGGTGAACCAGCTATCCGCCACGGAGAGATCCGCTCCAGAAACGAGATAAATCGCACCGCCGTGACGCCCGCTGTTGTTCCGGAACGTCGACGCCGTGATGGTGCCCTGGGCGCCGGAGGTATAGTAAACGGGATAGCTGGTGGGGTTTTCTTCCACGATGGTGCGCGTGAGATCCACCGTGGCCCCCGTGACGTAGATGGCATGGGAACTCATGCAGTACCGTATCGCCGAATCCACCAGGCTCAGGTGCCCGTTGGAGACATAGACCGCGTAGGATCCATTGCTGGTAATGGTGAGGCCGGTCACGGTCATCGGGGCCGAGGCGCTTCCCTCACCCTGGTCCAGGTAGAGTCCCGAAGAAGAGGCGGCCATGACGGTGAGTGCATTCCCGTACACGCCGGTCAGGTGGACGGTGAGCGAGTTGGGGTCGACATCGCCGTAGTAGACACCCGGGTAGATGGCGATCCGGTCCCCCTGGCTCGCCCCTGCCACCGCGTCCACGATGTTGTAGTGAGGACTTCCGCGGAACGGAGACACATACGTGTCGTAGCCGTCCACGCGCGCGTCATCGTCACCCCCGCCGACCCCGATGTCGGAGGGGGAACCGTCCTCGTCCGGGAAAGTGGGAACGCCGTGGTCGATGAGAAGGCTGGTGGACTTCAAGGTGAAGTCGTCGTTGGCCAGGTTGCCGTCCCGGGAGTAGGCCACGAAATTCGGATCGACGCTCAGGTTCCCGTTTCGGGCACTCTGATCGGTGATGGACCCGCTGTAGCCTCCGTCTGCATTGTCGAACACGTCGGTGTAGGTGACAAGCACTCTGGCCGAGGTGGCGGTTGTGTGAATGCCGGTTCCATCCAGGGAATAGGCGATGATTGAGTTGGCGATCAACGTATTGGACCCCGAATAGATGTAGAAGCCGCCCCCCAGACTCCCCGTATTTCCGATCACGTTGCAGTTGACGAACGCACTCCGGCCATTCGAGTTGATGTAGACGCCACCCCCCTGATTGCCGAGGTTTTCCACAATGGCCACGTCGGCAAAGTACGCTTGCCCGCTGTTCACGAACACGCCCCCGCCGTAGGTCGCCTCGTTGTCAAAAAAGACCGTGTCCTTCACGGTGGCGTTGTAGGACCCGGGTTCCACGAACAGCCCTCCACCATGGCTCGCGCTGTTCCCGGTAAAGGTGGAGTTGCTCAGAAAAATCCGGGTCGAGTAGGCGTAGATACCTCCGCCATAACCGCTCGTGGCCTGATTGTTGTTGAACGTGCACCCATCCACCACCGATTCACCCGCGCCGTAGAAATAGATCCCCCCTCCATGAGAGGCGCTGTTGTTCTCCCATACCGAACCGGTGATGTTGGCCGCAGACCCGGAATCGAAATAGGTCCCATAGGACGTGTGGTTGTCCTCAAACCGGACCCCGATGTACGTCGGGGAGCCACCATGGTGGTAGGCAGCGTAGGAGCTGGACCCGTACCGGAAGTGACACCGCTTGATCGTGGGCGAGGCACCATTGACGTAGAGGCCATAGGAGCCGGTGATCAGGACGGTCATACCCTCCAGTATCGCCTCGCTCGTTTCCGTGTTCTTCCAACTCGGTCCATAGGAGGTCCCCACCAACATGGTGGCCTCCGGTCCGAACACGCCAAGAATGTGCAAATCCTTGCCGCCATAGTCGATGTCCCCATAGTAGACGCCGGGATAGACATGCAGCGTCTGCCTCGTCGACGCAGCATCAATCGCTTCCTGCAGGCTGTGATAGTCCGCTCCGTCAAGAGGAGAGACCACCAGGTCGGCGCCGGTCAGCATGCGATCGTCGTCCCCGCCACCAGCCCCCAGATCCGAAGGAGACCCGTCCGCGTCCACGAAGGTCGTGGAACCGGCGTCAATGCAGGGACTCCCCTCTTGCAAGGTGAAGTCGTCGTTGCTGAAATCTCCATCATACGAGTAGTCCGTAAACATCGGATCGGCCTCGATGTTGCCGCGAACACCGATCACGTCCTCGGCCGCGTTCCCGAAGTTTCCGTGGTAGTTGTCATAAAAATCGTTGTACCATGCCACGATTCGGGCCGATGTACTGTTGCGGTTCAGGGCCTCCCCCATCTCGGTAAAGGCCAGGATGTTTTGAAACAACAAAGTGTTCGAGCCCGAGTGAGCGTAGATGTGGCCCCCGGTCGGAGCAGCGTTGCCTACAAACGTATTGTTCAGAAATGCGGTGCGGGCATACTGGTTCAGGTAGATGGCACCACCTGTCGTACTCGCCTCGTTCTCCACAAAAATGTTGTCGATGAAGTGCCCCTGTTCCGGTCCGTTCAGGTACATGGCACCACCGTAAGTCGACGAGTTCCCTTCAAAACGGGAGTCCCTCACCAGGACACGGCCCCCGCCGGTGTCCACCGCAATCGCGCCCCCATACCCGGCCCAGTTTCCGGTAAACCTCGAGTCGTACACTTCCAGCCAGGAGCCGTTCATGTAGATCGCGCCTCCCTGGTACGATGAGGAAGCAGCCGTGTTGTCCTCGAACACAGACCCGCGGACGGTCGCCGAGGTGTTGCTGGAGATGTAGATCGCCCCGCCATGGTTGGACCGGTTTCCGACAAACATGCACCCGTTGAACGTGGGGCTCGACCCGGAGTCGAAATAGGCGTTGTAGCTGACCGAATTGTCTTCCCATCGGACATTGGTGAACACCGGCTGGGACTTCGTGAAGTAGACCCCATGGGAACTGGAGCAGTAACGGATGTGGCAGTTCCGGATGGTGGGGCTCACCTGATTCCCGTACATGCCGTAAGTGCTCAGACTGGTTATGCTCACCCCGTCAAGCACAGATTGTTCTGTCTCAGAACTCGAATAGTAGACTCCATAGCTGGTGCCCACGATCAGGACCGTCTCGGGACCAAACGCTGAGGCGATGGTGACGCCTTTCCCCGAAAACGAGATGTCCCCGTAGTAGAGGCCGGGGTAGACCTGCAACACCTCTCCGTTCCGGCTTTCCGCGACCGCGTCGTTGATGGTCCGAAAGGCGTCGTCCTTGAGGGGGGAGACGATGTGGTCGGCGTCGGTTTCAAACGCGGTGTCATCGCCCCCGCCCCGACCGATGTCGGAAGGCGATCCATCCGCGTCGAGGAATGTGGGAGATCCTGCGTCGATGAGGGGACTGTCCGAAGCGAGGGTGAAGTCGTCGTTGGTGAAGTCGTCGTCGTTCTCGTAGGCGACGAACCCGGGGTCGGCCGAGATATTTCCGCGCAAACCGGTGGGGTCGTCCATGTTGCCCCAATCGCCCTTGAAGTTGTCATAGACATCGTTGTACCAGGCCAGGACCCGGGCTGAGCTGTTGTAGGCATAGACCCCGTGCCCATTCGTGGAACCCACGATGATGTTCTGAAGCAGCAACACGCCGGTGGATCCGTACAGATAGAGGCCGCCGCCGGTGGGGGCGTCGCTCCCCACGATGGTGTTGTTGATCATGGCCATGTAGGTCCCGGAAGCCAGGTAGAACGCGCCGCCCTGGGTGGATGCCACGTTTTCCACGAAGAGGTTGTCGGCGAGGTAGACCTGCTTGGGTCCGTTTGCGTAGATAGCACCGCCATAGGTAGCTGAATTTGCGTAGAATTCACAGTTTCGCACGATGGTCCGGTAGGTGCTGGTTTCGATCCAGAGTGCCCCGCCGTGGCTGCCCTGGTTCCGGCTGAAGGTACACCCTTCCAGCTTCAGTTCCCCTGCCCCTGAAGTGTAGATGGCGCCGCCATAGCCAGATGATGCCTGGTTGTTTGTGAAGGTCGTATTGGTGATGGTCGCCGTGGCGCCGGAGGTGAGATAGATTCCTCCTCCGTGCCTGGAGACGTTGTTGGAAAAGCTGCTTCCCTCGATCGTGATCCTCGAGTTCTTGTCTGCGTAGAGCGTGTAGCTCATGTGGTTGTTCTGGAACGACGTATCCTGGAACAGGACGTCTGCGGCGTTGGTGGCATAGACGCCGTAATTGCCGCTCCCGGAGGAAATGACGCACTCGAGGATCCTGGGGTCGGATGCGGAAGCATAGATTCCGTAGGAATTGCTGGTGATGGTGAACCCCTGGATCACGGTTTCCGAGGTTTCGCCACTGACGGTTCGGATTGCGTAGGAACTCCCCTTGATGGTGGTGACCGGGGCACCTCCGGTGGACCTGAGAGTAAGTGTCTTGCCATTGAAGTTGATGTCTTCGACGTAGATACCAGGTGCCACAAGGATCGTGTCTCGATTTTTCGAGGCGTCGATCGCGGCCTGAATGGTGGTGAAGTCCGCTCCCGAACTACCGACCGTGCGCGTCGTGGCCCAGGCATGCCCGGCATCACACATGGCCAGGACTGCCAGCGCCACGGCCAACAGGGTTCCTTTCGACATTCGCATCCTCTTTCGCCCTCCAAGTCTCACAGTCTCCGCTCTGCGCAGCCACCCGCGCCCTCTGGCACGTCTCCTGGGACCACACGCAATGGTAATTCCTATGTTTACCTTTTCTCGTGTGTCTGTCCAAGGAAACTGATTCCAAAGTATCCGCATGGGTGGGAACCTCACTGCGGGCAACGCCTTTCTGGACCGGGCACCGCCATCCGGATTTCCGCCCGTGGTCGACGAGCGCCATTCCCGCCCGGGTGCTCGAGCGTGGCGCGGGTCTGCCACCGCCTGGCAAGTCTGGACGAACCGACCGACTCGAGATATGGTTGGTGCATTCGAGGAGAGGATCGTTCACGGACTGCGGGAACCAGGGGTGGTAGGCATGAAAGCTTTCGTCACCGGTGCCTCGGGCTTTGCAGGACGCCGGCTCGTCGAGCGCCTTTCCGCCGGCGGGGCGGCGGTCACCGCCATGGTTCCGGAAGGCGCTGCACCGTTCTCGGACCTGGAGGAGGTATCCACCTGTTTCGGGATGCCCGAACTGGTCGACCCGGGTCTTCCGGAGCGGTTGCAGGATGTGGACGTCGTGTTTCACTGCGACGCCTACTTCGACATGCAGGGGACGGCGGAGGCCTTCCGCCAGGCCAACGTGACCGGAACGCGCCTGGTGCTCGATGCTGCACTGAGCGCGGGCGTCCGTCGTTTTGTCTTGCTGAGCAGCCAGGCGGCGGGATGGGACGGTCACCGACTGCTGGAAGCGGGGGAGAATCCACGCTACCCGGCCGAATATGCCGATCCTTATAGCAAGAGTCGGGCCGAGGCGGAGCGCCTGGTGCTGGGAACGGGCCGCTCCGGAAGAATCGAGACGGTGGCGTTGAGACCGGGCTGGATCTGGGGACCCGGCGATACCGAAATTCTCCCGATCCTCGTCCGCCGGGCTCTCAAGTCTCCACTACCGCTCGTGGGGGAAGGCACGGCACCGGTCACCACCATCTACGTCGACCATCTGGTGGACGCGCTCGTGGCCGCTGCAACGGCGCCCTTGGCCAAGGGCAAGGCTTACTACGTGAGCGATGACCGCGGATTGACCCTCCGGGAGTTCCTCGACCTGTTGCTCGGCGCGGTCGGAATCGTGCCTCAATACCGGCACATCCCGGGCACCATGGCGCGTGCTGCGGCGGCGGTGATGCAGGCAGCCGCTGCGCTCGTCGGCCCGCCGTCGCCCATCATCCGGCTCCTCGCAGGCATGGCCGAGGCGGGACTGACGCATGACGTGCAACCTGCCCGGAGAGATCTGGGCTACCGAACACGCGTAGATCTGGACGAGGGGCTTGCCAACCTGACCGCCTGGGCGCAAACGCTCGGAGGGGTGTCCCAACTCGCAAGACTCCGGCTCTCCAGGCCTGCACCAGAAGATGGCTGAGCCCAGGTCCAACATGAGCGAACCGGTCACCATTCGTTATGATCAAGGGTCTCTCGTCGTTCACTGGCCCGAAACGGTGGCCTTCCACCAGGAAGGTCTGCCCTCTCCCTGGGTATGGGATGACCGCGTGGGTGCGTGGCGCGCCCCAGCCCTGGCATACCGCCCGTTCATCTTGCACCTGATGGACCGTGGTATCCCGTTCGTGGACGAGGCCCGACGGTACCCCGACTTGGACGTGGTGCACCGGGCGGTGAAAACCCCTCATCCGCACCAGGCAGAGGCCCTCGAGGCCTGGTGGAACGCGGGCCGCCGGGGTGTGGTGGTGCTTCCTACCGGTGCGGGGAAAAGCTACCTGGCCGAGATGGCCATTGCGCGCGTGCGTCGTCCCACACTCGTGGTCGTGCCCACCATCGACCTGCTCAACCAATGGTTCGATGGATTGTGCAGCGCCTTTGGTATGGAAATCGGCATCATTGGCGGGGGGCACCACGTGGTCCAGCCCATCACCGTCACCACCTACGACTCGGCCTATCTCCACCTGGACCGGTACGGAGACCGCTTCGGCTTCCTCGTGTTCGACGAGTGCCACCATCTGCCGGCGGCCTCCCACGCCCAGGCGGCCGAGTGGGCGATTGCTCCGTTCCGACTGGGCCTCACCGCCACGCCCGAGCGGCCTGACGGCAGCCATGTCTTGCTGGAAACGCTGATCGGTCCCGTGGTCTACCAGCTCGATGTCAAGGCATTGACCGGCCGCTACCTCGCCGAGTACGAGGTGGTTCGGGTCGACGTGGACATGAACGAGGAAGAACTGTCCAGATACCGTGCCGCCCGGCGCGTGTACCGGGCGTTCCTGGACTACCACCGCATTCGCATGGGAAGCCAGGACGGATTCCGACGGTTCCTGTTTCTCGCATCCAGAACCCCCGAGGGCCGCAGGGCGTTCGCTGCCTACCGCACCTCGAGGCGAATCGCGCTCGCCCCGGTATCCAAGCTGGACCAACTCGAACGTATCCTGGTGCGCCATCGACGAGACCGGGTCATCATCTTCACCCATGAGAACGAAATGGTATACCAGGTGGCCCGCCGACTGCTCATCCCGGCCATCACGCACAGGACCGAGCCCCGGGAACGCCGGGACATCCTCGAGGCCTTTCGCACCGGGACCTACCGCGCAGTGGTCACCTCGAGGGTCCTGAACGAAGGGGTGGACGTACCGGCCGCCAACGTGGGCGTCGTGCTTTCCGGCTCTGGATCGGTGCGGGAACACGTTCAACGACTGGGACGCCTACTCCGTCGAGACGGAGACAAACAGGCCGTCCTCTACGAGGTGGTCACCCGAGACTCCCTCGAGGAACGGGTCAGCGAACGAAGGAGAGAACACCGGGCCTACCACTGAAACGGCCCGGCCCGCACCCGGAGCGCACCCGTGCTGACGTCCAACTTGCTCAACGCTCGAGTCTACCGCGGGGTCGTCCAGCCGTATTACGTGGACCCCACCGATCGGGTCGCCCGCAGGATGGCGGAAGAACTGATCGCCGTGTTCGGGATGTTCAACGGCCGTCCCCGCTCCGAACTGGACGAAGCCCTGCAAGCTGCCGTGGGCGCCGGCCGGTCTGCACGATTCGGCCGGGGCCTCGTCAAGCTGCTCGAGGACCGGTGCACGTTCGAAGTGGTCAGCCCGATGGACCCGGTGGAAATTCGTCGGCGCCTGTTCGTGGCAGCGGCGGATCACTTCCCGGTCACCCCGACCGGGCGCTTCCGGACGACGCCACGAACCGAAATCCTTCGCCAGGTGGCCGAGCAGCTCGAGATCACCCCGGACCAGGTGGATCAGGCCATGTTCGCAGACCTCCCGTCCGCCCGAGTTCTTCGATGTGACGCCCTCCCATCGGCCGGATGGCTACTGGACCGCTACAATGTCGCCCTGGCCCAGGCGGTTCTCCTGCGCGCCACCGATGTCCAAATCCGCCTGCAAGGCGGTTCGCCGGGGAGCATCCGGCGTTTCTTCCAGTACATCAAGTTCTTCCGACTCATGTTTCGGGTACGCTCCCAACCCAACGGCGGATACCTGGTCGAAATCGACGGTCCCCTGAGCCTGTTCAGGTTGAGCACCAAGTATGGGCTCCAACTGGCCGAGATGCTGCCGGCCCTGCTCCTGTGCGACAACTGGTCTCTCGAGGCGTCTCTCCTGTGGGGCCGCCGTCGGGAAAAGCGCCGCTTTGTCCTGGATTCCTCCGAGGGCCTGAAATCCCACTACTCCCGGCGCGGTACCTACGAACTTCGTGAAATCACCTGGCTCCGAGACCGGCTCGCGAAGCTCGAAACACCCTGGTGCATCGAGCCGACGCCCGCCATACTCGACCTGGGAGGTCAAGATCTGTGCATTCCGGACGCGGTCCTCCGTCACCCGGACGGCCGCACGGCCTACCTGGAAGTCGCCGGTTTCTGGCGTCGCCAGCGGCTCGAAAAACGCCTGGCCCTGCTACGTGCCCACGGTCCTCCCAACCTCATTCTGGCCGTTTCGAAAAACCTCCGCGCGTCGGCCGAGGAGCGTATCTCTGGGGAAGTGGCCTGCACCTTTTTCCGGGACATGATCAATGCCCGCGAAGTGGTGAAACTGGCGGAAGCAATCGCCACGGCGCCCGTTGCAAGTACGGGTCGAACGGCGGCGAGTTCAGGAAAGGACAGGAAGGTCTAGCGGAGGGGAACAGGAAGCAGCCTCAGTCGCAGGAATGCAGTCCATAGCTCTCGGCGGTGTCACGCCAGGCGTCGATCTCGATCGCCCCGACGTCGTAGTCGGTGTCGGGGATCGTCAACTCGCGATTCGGGACCTCGAACAGACCCATCGCAAAGTCCTGCGGCGTCCCATCATCGATCTGGAGCGTGCACCCCGGGTAGTCCGCTTCCTGGTCGCTCATGAAGTTCTTCTCACCCTCGGCCCAGGCATCATCGGGATTGCTGGTGGTCTTGGCGAACTTGAAGAGGATGGTGCTTCCCACCGTGAATTCAAAGGTCCCGGTGTAGGTGCCGTCGCCGTTGTCGGTCAGGGCATAGGCCGGGTCGTTCGGATTCCATCCACAGAAGTCGCCCACCACAAAGACCTGCTCGCCTTCCTTGACCTCGTTCAGGTTGGTCGCCGGGTCACCGTCGGCGTCGATGTTGACATCCACCGTGAAGGTCACGGAGACCTTCTGGGGTGCAGGCGTCGGAGTTGCAGCGGACTCGGGCGTCGGCGTTGCAGACTCGGGCGTCGGGGTGGCCTGAGTAGAGGTGTCGTCATCGCCCGCGGGGGACGTGTCGTCGTCGCCCACCGGGGAGGTGTCGTCGTCGTCATCGCTGCCGCAGGCGGCGAACTGCGCCGCACCGAGCACGAGGAACAGGGCTGCGAACAGAGTCATCCAGGAATACGGTCTCTTCAACATGTGTTGCATTAGCTCCTCCTTTGATCAATGGGTCGGAAGTGCATGCACTCCCAGGGTTTGATGTACCCCTTTTCCACCCCGTCGAGCGGGGACCTCGGTCATCTGGTGGCCATCATAGGCCAAGTTCTTGCCAGGCACAACCAATCTATTGCAGGAAACTCTGATCTGCTGGAAAAATTCCATCTCAACTCGAATCAACTCAATTCGAATCGCCTCCATTCGACTCACCGCACGGCGTGCTCGTGGCCCGCGTCACCAGCGGATGACGGATCCATGCGTCGTAGGTGCACTGTCCCGCCAGCTCCACGAGATTGTTTTCCTCATCCACGACACTGATGGACAGCGGGTGTTCCTGGGCCTCCGGAATGCCGTCTCCGTTCAGATCGGTATCCCAGTCGATGGTTCCACTGCACCCGCCGAACACTGGATTGCAGTTGTTCTTGTCCTTGTTCGTGGTCTCGTCGGTCACGTAGTCGTCCCGCCAGACGATCCCGTCTCCGTTGAGATCGACGATTTCCAGGATACGCTGGTTCCCGGGCCACTCCTCGGTGCTGTTCCACCCGTCCCCGTAAGCTCCGTAAGTGTACTTGTAGCCGATCCTCAGTCCTTCGGGAAACCGGAAGGTGATGGTGTAGATCTGGTCGCCGGCGACCACATCACCATGGGTGCCGTCGTCATACATGGGCAGGATATTGGGTGTCCACTGCGCCATCATCTCGTCGAATGTGACGTCCTGGATCGGGGAATCCTCGTGCGTGCCGCCGGTGAAGTAGAGGCTATCGCCCTCGTCGCAATGGATCCACTTGCCGGAGCAGGCGTTCTCGGTGGTGATGCAGGTGCCATCTTCCATGTGCGCGGTGAACACGACGGTCAGGTAAGGGTGGGCCACACCGTCGGCGTCCGTGTACTGGGCGAGCGGCACGTCTTCCAGGATGGCCTGACGCTGGGCGTCGGCGAGGGCGAAGGCGGCACTGTCGAACACGTCAGGTGCAGTGTCCTCCACGCCATCGCCATCATAGTCCACCGCCACGGCGGTGAGGAAATCGGCCTGAAGGAGGCTGGGGCCGTCCACCGGAGAATGGAACATCAGGGGTCCGTCGGCGGTTTCGTCTCCAGCGCCCAGGATGGCGGTGACCATGGCGACAAAGGTGCCCATGTCGCTCCCCGGGGAGTCCAGTTCAGCGCCCAGATTGTCCATGGCCAGGGCCAGTTCATCGGCAGCGAACGTCTGAAGCATGTATCCGTAGGGAGCGAGCGATGGGTTGTCCACGGCATCGCCTCGAAAAGCACCGAGCGCCTCGATGACGATGGCCACAGCGGTGGTTCGAGCATCGAGGTCCACGGTGACGCCCTGGTCGAGGTCCTCTTCCGTGAGGCAGGGGAAGACGGTCTTGAGCACGATGTCCCCGGCCACGGCATCAAGGCGGACCGGACCCGCAGTCAACTCGGTCACGTCCTCGACACTCAGGAGGTAGGCTCCCGGCGTGTCGGTCTCCTCCCGGGTACTCGGAATCTCGTTTCCAAAGACATCATAGAGGTGGAACGCGGGTGCGGTGGTCAGTCCGGCCACGGAGGCGATGGTGATGGCCCCGGGCACGGCGACCACAGGCGGCGGACTCGGTGTTGGGGTCGGGTCCTTGTTGAGTGCCTCCACGATTTCGGCCTCGAACAGGCAACCGCTGACACTGGCGGCCATCATTCCAGCGATTCCCACCCCGAGAATTCCTGCATGGCGTCTCATCATTGTTCTTGCCCCCAGGTTGTCGAACAGGCGCCGGCGAATCCAATCACCAGGCGGTCTCGAAGGTGGCCTTGGTCCGTATTCGATTCCACCCATGATAGGCGACGTTGGTGAACGGATGCGGCACGATGTCACCGACAAAGAAATCAGGAAGCGGATTCCAGTCCTCGTCTCGATCCTGGTCCTTGACCAACCACTCGGCCACATAGGTGAACTTCACCCCCCCGAAGTTGTACTCGAAGCCGGCATACAGCCGGTTCTTCCGGGTGATGTACCCGTAATATCCGCTCGTAAGGCTCGCTGTCAGGGGGGAACGGTTGGTCTCGCGCCAGTAGTTGATCTCGTCCCCCAGGAACCCGGTCCACTCGTTGGTCAACTGGTAACCCGCCCGCACATCGACCTGGTAGATGTCTCCGGCGTAGTCGTCGTTGGTAAGTGTGAGATCCCGGAGGTCGCGGTCGCGAATATACTTGGCCTTGGTGTTGAAGTCGACCCCACGGCCCACGTCGACGATGGTGTTGAACCAGAGGACCATGATCTGGGTGTGCCGATCCTGGTTTCTCTGGTAGACGGCGCGCAGGTCCCGACCGCGGTCGCCCACATTGGCGTAGTCATAGAAATCGGTGTCCGTGAATCCGTCCGGATAGAGGAATCCCGGGTAGACGTGGTCCACGTCGCGCCCCTGCATGTTGGTGTTGTAGGTGAGGTAGGTGTATTCTGCCTTGATCTCGCTCATGCCCAGGAACTGGCTGCCGACCAGTGTGATTCCGTGCCATCCAATACAAGATTCGAACCAGGGTTCATCGAAGTCCTGGAATTCGTTGGCAATATTGAGTGTGGGCAACTGTCCTCCGCTGACGAATCCGTCGGTGAGGAGCACGTCCGCCTCGCGCCGGGCTCCCAGGATGGCGTTGTAGTGCTGACCGATGTTGAAGTACTGGGCGGTGAGGTTGAGGCCGACGCCGAAGGGGTCGGAAGCGTCCGCCTTGAGCACGGCGGCGAGCCCCTGGACGGGGAGGAGATTGCCGTCCGCGTCGGTTTCCCCCCAGACGACGGGGAAGAAGCCCTGGAAGTTTTCCACCCCGTTTGTCGCGTAGAGGGGATTGATGAGAGACCAGGAATAGGCCCCAAGGCCGTAGAGCCGGAAGCTGTCCAGACTCGCATCCAGCTCGAGCGTGCTGTTGACCATCTGGAACCGGGGCGAGGTGTCCACGGCATAATCGCTGTCGCCGTCGGGGACCAGGGTATTGGGGGTATCCGGGTCGTAGATATTGAACTCACGGTCGATGAGGTAGGTACCGATGGCGGTGACGCCCAGGCCGGTCAAGGGATGGGAAGAGAGTTTGAGTCCGTAAGCCCAGTCCTGGGTGATGAAGGGGGTGTCCAGCGCCGGGTCGTTGTTGCCCAGGTTCCAGCCGATACTCCCCCATTCCTTGGAAGGCGCGGTCACCACGGCCACATACTTGACCGGCACCGCATCGAACCCGCCCCAGACGAAAAAGCCTCGAGCATTGTCCCGGTCGATGTAGCGCACCTTGCCAATGGTCCACGGATTGAACATGCCCAGGTCACTGGACCCGGCGCGGATCACGTGCACGGTCCGAATGGGAGGGTCCCGCACCTCGATCCAGAACCCGCGCAATTTCATGTAGGCCGCGTGGTTCATACCCAGACTCTCGCCGGATGTATCGCCCGGGAAGGGGACCGGACTTCCGGTCTCGGTGAGCTTGAGATCCCCGTTCTCCCACCAGTCGTGCCAGTCCATTCCCCATCGGCTCTTGA
>Ga0256914_1001114_pt1 | contig 25439 bp, 24 predicted proteins | sample HulkmetaG_FD_191571 | JGI IMG/M metagenome (GOLD analysis project Ga0256914, IMG submission 191571) | Hydrothermal chimney microbial communities from Main Endeavour vent field at the Juan de Fuca Ridge, Pacific Ocean - Hulk | ecosystem: Environmental > Aquatic > Marine > Hydrothermal vents ... | reverse complement strand
CCTTAACATCCTGGGACGACATTGCAAGGTCCAACCCATTACTTCTCTACTCTACCGTCAACGGGCAAAAAGACCCCCTTATGGGGTATTGGATACCTCCAAATTCACCCAGATGACAGGACACCGTCCCCGCCCATGGATAATGGCCCTTAGAGAGTTTCTATTTTCTTCCTTATAAGAAAAGAAAGGAAAAGGCCTGCTGGAGGCTTCAATCATAAAAAAAGGAGGGGAAAATGAGGGAATATGTGGTGCACCAGATATTAGATAGGAGTATAAGGATCTCTCCTGGTCAAGAAATAATCTCGGAAGGAAATAGCTATACTTTTGAAAAATTTTATTCCAGAGTAATACGCCTTGCATATAGTCTTCACCAACATGGGGTAAAACAAGGAGAGGTTATTGGTGTTTTGGATGTAAACACTCATCGTTTTTTGGAGCTACACTACGCCCTCTCCATGCTAGGCGCCATAATACATACCATAAATTTTAGACTTCCCCTGCAACAGTTACTCTATACCATGAGGCATGCTGAAGATAAATGGATATTTTTCTCAGAGAGATTTTTAGAAGAGGTAAGGCCCATATTAAAAGAATTCCCTAATTGGGTAATAATGAATGACAACAATGAGATTCCAAAAACAGAAAATATTAACCTACTCAGTTATGAAAACCTCATTGAGGAAGGGAAGGAGATAGAACCTCCATCTGCTTCAAAGGTATCAGAGGGGGATATATACTCTATCTTTTATACTACGGGAACCACTGGTAAGCCAAAAGGAATAAGATATAAACATAAGGAAATCATTCTAGGCACACTTCAACTCTTTCATCACCTGGCCCTTCATAAGGGAGGGGCAAGGGTATCCAGCAGAGATGTCTTTATGCCCCTTATTCCTTTTTTTCATATTCATGCTTGGGGAATGGCCTTCTTTCCTATATATATTGGTGCTAAAGTGGTCCTTGCAGGGGCCTCTACTCCCTCCATGCAGGTAAGGCTTATAAAAAAACACAACGTCTCGTGGCTGAATATGGTGCCAACTCAACTCCATATGCTCCTGCAAGAAAAGGGGTTTAAAGACGTAAAGGTCCTTACAGGAGGCAGTCCTTTTATCTCTGGAGTTGCAAGAGCCGCAACCCAAGCAGGAATCCACTATAGTCTTATATATGGGGGATCGGATCAATTGGGAACAGCTATATCTGTTATCCCAGAAAATGTGGAGCTGCATAGTAAAGAGGCCCTAGAATGGCTAAGGGTGGGTATGAGGCCTATACCCATGGTAGATGTATCTCTAAGGGATGAGATGGGTAGAGAGGTTCCTCGCGATGGCAAAACACTCGGAGAAATATGGGTAAGAAGTCCCTGGCTCCCTGAGGGATACTATAAGGATGAGGAAAAAACAAAAGAGGCTTATATAGATGGATGGTTTAAAACAGGAGACATTGGGATATATTATCCTAATGGCCTTTTATATGTAGCAGATAGAGTGAAAGATGCCATAAAAAGTGGAGGAGAATGGATTCCCACTGGAGCGCTAGAGGCGCTTATATCTGAACATCCCCTTGTAGAGATGGTGGCTGTAATTCCCATGAAAGACAAACAATGGGGAGAAAGGCCATTAGCTATTATAAAGGTAAAGGAAAATTCTCAAGGCCTCTGTGAAAAGGAGATAAAGGATTTTTTGCTCTCAAAAGTAAAAGAAGGCTCTCTGGCCAAATTCTGGATACCAGACAAGTTTATTTTTGTAGATACCTTCCCTATAACTAGTGCGGGGAAGTTAGATAAAAAGGTCCTTAGAAAGAGATACTCCAGTGATAAGTAACGCCTGGCTTTTCTGTCTCAAATACAATTGAGCATACCTATTCCCTCTAGGGGGATATTGCTGGTTTAGAAAAAAAAGGAAAGATAAAACCTGCAACAAAAGAGAACTTCACTAAAAAAATGCCCTTGTCATTACACAAGAATAAGGGAGTATTGCACCCTCTTCACCCTATATGGTCCCTAATGGGAGGAAGATTTAGCAGGCTTTTGACCAAGAGGTGATTTTCTCTATCTTTTTTGCGGGTAAAAAGTCCCAATATATTAAAATAAAAACTATATCTAAATCTTTCATCACTGGCAAAATATGGCTCTATCTCCTGCATCTTGAGTTCCAGAAGACTACAACCATCACTTACTGCCTTAAAGGTGGTCTTGTAGCCAGGGGGTAAAATAGAGGATAGACCAAAGATATCTCCTCCATTGGCTTCATATATTTTAAGCTCCCTCTCCTTTATAGGTACCACAAACCTTACTTTTCCCTTAGAGAGAATATACAAGGTATCAATCTCCACATCATAATCAAATATTACCTCCCCTTCTCTATACTCCCGAATCTGGGCCACCTCCTTTACCTTATCCACATAGTTACTCTCAAGTCCCTGAAAAAAAGGAAGTTGTGTAAACAATTCCATATCCTTCATAAATTAGGCTCCATTAACTTTATTAACCAGAATATGCCAGAAAAGACAGTTCAGGCAACTCGCCCATATCCTCCAAATGGGATTCCATGGCCTTTATAATGTTTAGGGTCCTATTCTTTATTATTCTATGATAAAACTTTAATAACTCATAGATAAATCTACTTCCAAATCCAGGGACCTCTTCAAAATATTGCCTCAGACTATCCACAGGAAGCGCCAATACCTCTGAAGGACTATTGCATACCGCATTATTAAAGGTCTTAATACCAACGAGAGAAGATATTCCAAAAAAGGTACCTGGTCTCAATTTATCCATAATAATGGTTACATCCTTATTTACCTCACGGGTAATAGAAATATCTCCACTTATCATGATGTAAATATTATTTATTCTAGTATCCTGTGTAAATATCTTGGTTCCCTTACTAAATATATGAAGCTGCCCAATCTTTCCAATCCTCTGAAGGTCTTCCTCTATAAAGACCTTGAGGTTCTCTATCCTCTTCAGCTCTTCTATATTCACCATATTTCTACTCCACCTGTTATCTCAATAGAAAAAGCAGGGCCAAAAATAGGCCTGATATCGCTGCCCCTATACCCACAGGGATAGAATCTTCTTTTATGTCGTAATAGAGCGTTTCCTTTTTGATCTCCAATTTCTTTCCGGAAACTCCCTTTAACAACCATAAATTTACAAATAAAAACAAGGCCACATTAGCAACAAAATCTGAGAAAAAGGATGCAAGGGTCTTCACTAGCCCCATTACAAATCTATCTACCACTGTATTTATTCCATTTAAGGCCCAATCAAAAAATGCATATAATAATCTCCCTCCCTTTCTGTAAAACCAATCAGTATCTAGGGAGATAGTATCGGTTCTCTTGAGAAGGGGTAAAAAGAGGAAAAATACCAGGGCAGAGAACATAAGGAGTTGTAGTTGGGTAATCACGTGGATTGAAGTATAGGCATGATAGGACTCCATCTTATAGGGAAGTATGTGATATAAGGGCTTTGGATAGATCCCCAAAAAGATACATAGAAAAGAGAGGATACCCATTGCCAGGAGCATAGACTTATTAGTTTCTCCAGGTCTAAGGCCACTATCCTTTGCAAAAAACACAAAATATGGAAACTTAATCCCTGCATGTAAAAAGACCCCGGCAGATGCCACCTCCAAGATAAACCATGCCCATATGAGGTGCTGATGTACTGAACTCTCTATTATCATAGACTTGGTGGTAAATCCACTGGTCAAGGGAAAGGCAGAAATAGATAAGGCCCCAATACAGCCAAATAAAAGGGTAAGTGGCATGGTCTTATAGAGTCCTCCCAGTTCCGTACACTTGCTCTTACCTGTCATATAGAGAACGGCACCAGCAGACATGAATAAGAGACCCTTATATATAATATGAGCAAAGGCGTGGGCAGCTGCACCATTTAATGCCATGGCCGTACCAATTCCTGCCCCTGTAATCATAAATCCCACCTGATTGATGATGGAATAGGCAAGGATTCGCCTCATATCGTTTTCCAGTAATGCATAAAAAATACCATAGATGCTCATGAAACATCCTATATAAATAAGTATCTCCCATCCTGGAAAACCCCTTAAAAGGGTATATACCGCTGTCTTGGTGGTATAGGCACTTAATACCACACTTCCTGCGGGAGATGCCTCAGGATAGGCATCTGGAAGCCAGGCAGACATGGGGGGTGCTGCAGCATTTACCAGTATCCCCAGTAGGATAAGATAGGTGGAAATACTGTGAAGGGTAAAAGAATTAAAAGCAATAGAGCCTGTATGTTTAATATAAAGCACCATTCCAGCAAGTAAACACAGCCCTCCAAATATATGGACAAGCACATATCTATACCCAGCGCCCAGTGCCTTTTTGGTTTCCCGTGCGAGGATAATTATCACAGAGGCTATGGCCATGATCTCCCAGTAAAAATATAGGGTAATAATATCGCCAGCAAAGACCACCCCCAGGGCCCCTCCCATATAGATAAGGGAGGCTAGTTGTTGTCTCATATCCTTTAGATAGTAACTATATATCCCTGTAGAAAATCCATATATGGTAAAGATGTATCCAAATATCTTTGCCAGCTTATCCACCCTCAACAGGGTAAGGTGAAAACCAAAGAAAGAGACCTTCCAGTATTCCCCTGGATGCATATGCAGAATATAGAAAAAGGCAATCGCAGGAAACACAATTACAATCCAGTTCCTCGCCTTTGGAAGCAAAAGGGGAATCAAAAGTGCTCCCACAAATAATATCCATGCAGGAGGGATATAATTCATAACCATTCCTTATAATTTATTTAGTTTAGGTTAACTAAAAAGTTATCCTTGTCTTCCTTCCTCATCCCTGTCCCAGTAATCAGGACTCCTCTTTAAAAATAAGCCTCCCAATTTTGCTATAAGAATAAGGGCCAAACATGAAAAAAAGCCCAGGATGGCATAAAATCCAAAAAAACCATCAAAACCAAAGAGACCATGTCTGTGGACAAAAAGTTCAGCCACTACAGTGAGGCCACAGGTAATATATAATAATCTCCACAATAACCTGATGGTCTCTGGCCGTTCCAGAAAATCCCTTTTATTCATATCTCCAATTACCCCTTCTTAAAATTTCAATCCAATAGATATAAGTCTATAAAAAACCCCTTGATAAAAGAAGAGCAGAATAGAAATCACCGAAGTTACTATCATAGGAATCACACAACACTTTGGGGCTTCTCTTACACCTATTTCTTCATGGTCAGAGGGGGATCCAAAAAATGCTCTAAAAACAATGGGTAAAAAATATACTGCATTGAGAAAAGAACTTAAAAGAAGCACTATCAAAAGCCCTATCTGATGGGCATCCACACATCCAAGTACCAAATACCACTTACTATAAAAACCCCCCGTGGGTGGCAGGCCAATGACACTTAATGCTCCAATAAAAAAGGCAAGGAAGGTAAGAGGCATCTTTTTACCCAGTCCATCCAGTTCACTAATATACTTTTTTCCTGTTGCCACAAATATAGCACCTGCCCCAAAAAATAAGGTTATCTTTCCAAAGGCATGCATTACAATATGAATTATACCACCAATCATACCACGTGGAGTAAGGAGAGATATTCCAAGCACAATATAAGAAAGCTGACTTATGGTAGAAAAGGCAAGTCGCCGCTTTAATTCATCCTGAGACATTGCGATGAGAGAACCAACTACAATGGTAATGGCACATATATAAGCTATAACTGTACCCATATGGAGCGCTTTTATAAGAGATACCCCATAAACTCCTGTAAATATCCTTATGATACTAAAGACACCCACCTTCACCACTGCCACTGCATGGAGAAGGGCACTCACAGGGGTAGGTGCCACCATGGCCGCAGGCAACCACGAATGAAGGGGCATAATAGCGGCCTTTGCAAAACCAAAGACAAACATCAACAGCAAGATGGAGAGAAGCAGAGGGGAAGCCTTCCCTGCCAGAAATCCTCCATGGGTAAAGTCCAGGGTCCCTGCAATATGATAGCATACTATCATTGCAGGAAGGACAAGGCCAATAGAGGTGGAGAGGATATATGTAAGATATTTCCTCCCAGAGATCTTTGCCTCTTCATCCTGATGGTGTGTAACCAGGGGATAGGTGGAAAGAGATAATAATTCATAAAATAGATACATGGTCAATAGATTTGAAGCAAACGCCACTCCAATAGTGGAGGAGAGGGCAACTGCAAAAAAACTAAAAAACCTTGTCTGACTGTGTTCGTCAAGACCTCTCATATATCCAATGGAATAGAGGGAGGTGACTATCCAAAGAAAAGAGGCCACCAGCGCAAAGGTGAGTCCCAATCCATCTACCCTAAAGCCAATGGATAACCCTGGTGCGATCTTTACAAGCCTACAATAGTATATATGACCCTTTAAAACCCCTGATACCATTGAGGCCACGATCCCAAACTTGATAATGCCCGCGAGAAATGTCCACGCCTCCCTCCAATTTGGCCTGTTCCCGCTGGCAATAATAATGGGAACCACCACCAGAGATATCAACACTGCAATCAACGGTCTAATAGAGTATATCTGTTCCATATTAACCAAGTCCCTGAGGTATAAAAGGAATGATAAAGGTGTTTACGATATCACCTGCATACAGCCCCAAAACCACCAACCCCACTGAAATAAGGCCCAGACATATAATCATATTTACCGGAGCCTCTTGTATTTCCCCCCTTACAGACACATGATGGCCACCTCCTCCAAAGAGCCCTTTTTCAAATATCCTGAAAAACAATATGGCATTTACAAGACTGCTCAATATAAGGGCCACAAAAAAGAAATATTGCCTCGCCGCAAAGGCCCCTAAAAGCAGATACCACTTGCTGAAAAAACCACAGGTAGGAGGAACACCTATTATGGAAAGCCCTGCTACCACAAAACCCGCCATGGTCCATGGCATCTTGGAAAAGATGTCATTAAAATTATCAAGGGTAAGCTCCCCCAGCCTATAGGCAAAATTTCCCGCGGCCAGAAACAGTGCAAAGGTCATAAATGCGTCATTTATTATATGAAGAATGGCCCCTGTAAGTCCCAGTTTATTGCCCAGCCATGCCCCCCCTACCATATAACCTATCTCCGAGACGATTATATAGGTGAGCATCTTTTTGAGATTGTTTTGACTCAAGGCCATGAGACCACCATAGATAATCGCAACGCTCGCAAGCCATACCACAAACTGAGATATATGAACCACCTTAAAGAGATAGGTAATCCCAAAGACCGTAAACATAAGTCTTATCATCACATAAACCATAACCTTCGTCATCAAAGGGGCAATTACCCTCCCACTGGCAGTAGGGGCATAGGTGTAAGCATTTGGCAACCAGATATGGAGAGGGAACAGGGCCATCTTTATCCACACCCCCACCATACAGAAGATAAATGCCACAAATATGGCCTGGGAATAGTGAAGCCTTGTGAGTAAGTGAGCCACATCCGCCATATTAAGGGAGCCAGTCATTATATAGATATATCCCACTCCCAATAAATAAAAACTGGCACCAATTACCCCTATAAAGATATAATTCAAACTGGCAAAAGGGCCCCTCCTCACATCTCCAAGAGCGATCTGGGAATAGGCGGATAGGGAAGTTATCTCTAACAATACATAAAGATTAAAAAGGTCACCTGTCACCACCACCCCCAACAAACCAGTGAGAAAAAGGAGATAAAGGCTGTAAAAGGTGCCCTTTTTCTCTGGTAACTCCCTGGAGATGTCATTATAGCTGGCAAATAGATTCACAAGCGCCACTGTACTCACAATAACCAGGACCACAGCATTCAACAGGTCTATCCTATACTCTATCCCAATAGGAGGGCGCCACCCACCGAGCCTGTAGTGGATAGTGCCATGCTTAACCACTGATATTAAAATCTCCACTGCAGAGATAAAAGAAATTCCATTGGCAATTACCGCCAAGGGATAACACCACCGCCTGTCCACCCAGTGAAGGCCCATCACAAAAAAGGCACACACCAGAGGTGTTACTACCAAAAGTACTGCAAAAACATTATCTGTGGTCATCATCTCTCTCTCAACCTCATTCTTATTTCATCTTCTTCCAATGTATTATATTCTTTATATATCTTCAACGCCACTGCCACAGCCACTCCAAAGGTAGCCACAGACACCACAATAGCAGTAAGCATTAATACATGAGGAAGGGGATTTATATATTTATCAATATCTATAGCCGCAGGGGAAATGCTATGATGTCCGTGGGGAATCTCTATAATAGGGAGAGTACCTCCCTTTTTGTAACCAATGGAAATATAAAAAAGAATAATAGCTGTCTGAAATATATTCATTCCAACCAGTTTCTTTATAAGATTGTTCTTTGCTATCATCCCATAGAGTCCTATCATCATAAGTACTATGTAGAGCCAATAATTATACTTTCCCATTATCTCTTGAAAAATATGTTGCATCCTATCCCCCTTTATAGGCCCTCGTCATGACGCCCTGCAGAGGCAATATTTATGTAGATAATTATCATTACGGCCATTACTGCAATACCCACTCCTATCTCTACACCCAACATCCCAAGGGCCCTAGCCCGTATGGGATCCACTGGAAGAATAGATGCAAGTCTTCCGTAATCCAGAAAATTGCCTCCCAACAACAAACAGAGCCAGCCTATACCAGCATAGATAAATACTCCCAGGGCACTGAGTATCCCCAAGAGCTTCTCATTTATCTTTTCTATGGCGCTACGCAGATTAAAGGCTATTGCCAAAAGTATAATAGATGCTCCAAAGATTACCCCTCCCTGAAATCCTCCTCCAGGACTAAAATCTCCATGGGCCACCACATAAAGGGCAAATAGCTGAATAAAAGGAATAAGTACTCTGCAGGCGGTCTTTATAATAAGGTCATAGGGCACTAACTTACTATCCACTACCTCAAAATCCTTATGCCTTATCTCCACGTCCTCCTTTTTAAACTGGATCACTATACCCGTGGGAAGATGTCTATAAAATATCCCCTTCTCTTCCTCTGGGGTAAGCTCATCATCCCGACCAAAGACCCTGAGAAGGAGAAAACATGCAAGACCAGCACAAAAGATCACCGTGGTCTCAAACATGGTATCAAAACCACGATAATCAGCCAGTACTGACGTAACTATATTAGGTACATCTGTCTCTTCCACAGAATACTTGATATAATGGGGAGACACATGGAGACTGGCAGGAGAGCGCACCTCTCCCCATCTGGGGAACTCTCCTGTAGCATATAAAAGGATAGCGCCACAGATTATAGTTACAAAAAGTCCCAGCTTCTTCAATCTCTTGTCCTCCGTGTGGTTCTAAAGATTGCACCCACAAAAAAGACCGTACTCACCCCTGCTCCCACAGAGGCCTCAGTAAAGGCCACATCCACTGCCCCCATAATGGCCCATAAAAGACACATCATGAAACTATAGGCACCAAATAAGATGGCTGTCCCCAGAAGATCCTTTATGGAAAGGGCCGCAATAGCACAAAATATAACCATTGTTAAAATAACAACATCTAAATAATGCATCTATCCCTTCTCCCTCATATCTTTAGTCCATGGTCTAAGTCCTGCCCTGATCCCTGCATCAACTATTGCATGTGTAGCTGTAGGGCTGGACAAAAAGACAAAAAAGACTATTAAAAACATCTTTAAAGAGATAAGTAAATTATTCCACGTGAAATGTTCCAGATTGTAAATAGCAAGACCAGTTACCATACACATGAGCCCCATTGTATCCAACTTTCCTGCAGGATGAAGCCTACTATAAAAATCAGGCATTCTGAGTATCCCCACAGTTCCACCTGTAAAAAAGACCAGGGCAATCAGAAACAAAGCCACTACTATTGCATTTATAATCATAATACAATCTCCCCTACCTTAAAACTTTGACTGCTCATAAAGTCCTTTTTTCTTATGAAAATAGCGTGCTGCTGCCAATACTGCAATAAAATTTAACAGTGCATATGCCAGGGCAATATCTATAAACATATCTATTCGTTGGTATATAAAGCCAATAAAAAGTAAAAGCACAACAGTTTTACTCCCTATGGCATTTACACCTATTAATCTATCCAGTACAGTAGGTCCAAAAATTGCCCTGTACAAGGAAAAAAACATCAAAAAACATAAAAATCCACTTACATAAACAAACACGTCTGTCATGGTCTATTCTCCAAATATTTTAGCTACCCTTTCTTCCATCTCTCCAGGAAGTTCTTCTGCACACGCCTTATCTATGGCATGAACCCTGAATTTTCCATCCAGGTTTGCAGTGACTGTAATGGTACCTGGAGTCAGGGTAATGGAATTGGCCATGGTAAGGATGGAAAAGTCCTTCTTCAGTCTGGTGTTAAACACAATTATGTGAGGATCTATCTTGTCCATCATATCCGGGGAAAATACCAGCTTCAATACATGCCAGTTTGCCAGTATTATCTGGAGCAAAAGCCAGGGAATATAGAGAATAAACCTAAAAAAGGTCCCTGGATAATCTGAAGAAGGGTTGGAAAATAGCATATTCCCACAAAGCAGGCTCACCAGTGAGACTGAAACAAAACCCAAAAACAAAAGTAGGGGTTCAAATTTCCCAGATAGGACCACCCACAAAATGGCCATAAACAAAAAGGTAAGTATAAAGGAAACAAGATTTTTCTTCATGGTCCTGCCTATTCTATCATTTATTTGGAAAGATTATATAAAATTCACTCCCCTTTCCTGGCTGTGTGGAAAATCCAATCTCCCCTCCCAGCTTATTCATTATCTCTTTACAGAGGGGAAGTCCCAGCCCTGTGCCCTTACCCATAGGTTTGGTGGTATAAAACATATCAAATATCTTATTTGCCACCTCAGGGGGAATCCCACCTCCATTATCCTCCACTGCTATCCTTATCCTATTACCTAGATTCTCTGTCTTGATTATCAAACGACCCTCCTGGGCCCTGGTTCCCCTTATGGCGTCTATGGCATTGGAAAGGAGATTTATCAGTACCTGTTGGAGCAACCTGAAATCAGACCTGATGGGCTCTTCCCTGTGTTCATACCTCTTCTCCACCACTATCTCTGGAGATTTTAGTTCTGAGCGTAATAGCTTTAGGGTATCTTCAATGAGGTTGACCACACTAAAATTCCCCTTTTCAGGGGCAGAATCCCTTACAAAGGCCAGTAATTCATTGGTGATATCCCTGCACCTCAGCGTCTGGTTCTCTATCTCCTCAAAGACCTTCTCCAGCTCATCTCCATCTTCCCCCAGCACCCCTTTATTATCCCCAACCAGTGTCTTACCCCAGCCCGCCGCCTGATTAATAACAGTAAGGGGATTCTTCAATTCGTGGACGATCCCTGCGGCCAGTTGTCCCACCTCTGCCAACCTGTTTAGCCGAATTAATTCCTTACGAAATATCTTAAAACATAAATGTACGTCAGGGACCCCCATCCACAGAATGCCCCTTTCCCCCTCTCCCTCCACATAACTATCCTTTACCACAAAATTCACCCTGAACCTCTGCACCTGTCTGGAACGGGATATAAGAGAAATATCCACTGTTCCCATCCCCTTACTCCTCACAATCCTCTGAAGCTCCGCACCTTGCTCTCCCACAAAATTCAACAGACTTTTCCCTGCCACCTTTTCCCTGGAAAACTCCAGGACCTTCTCCATCTCATCATTGATGAAGATAAAGGAAAAATCCTCATCAGTTAGGAATATTATCTCCTTTGAAAGGGCAAGCACATCCTCTAATAACTCTTGGTAAAACAATGTCCTCTCCGCCACTGATTCCACTTACATTAAGGTTTTATGAGTGTAAAAATCTTTGAGGGAATAAAATATAGAAAAAGCTATTCCAGCGCACCTAATCTTCTATTCCGTATATCTTCTTAAGTTTTTGAATGGCCTTTTTTATTCCCTTGGGACCCATGCCTGATTTGTAGATATCCTCCACCTCTTGTTTAAATTTCTCGCTCTGGAGTTTCATCTTGTATTCATAGGCCTCTTTGATGGTCTGAACAAGGGAATCATAGTCTATTGGTTTGAGGAGATATTTATAGGCATCCTGTTTCCCACTCTCTAAAGCGCTTTCAATGGAGCCATGACCTGTGAGAACTATACACTGCAAAAATGGCTGAATCTCTTTGAGCCTCTTCTGGGTCTCCACCCCATCCATCCCTGGCATCTTCAAATCCACTACGGCAACATCAAAGTTTTCATTAGTTGCCGCCTGAACCGCCTCTTCTCCAGAAAAGGTGGCCTTTACCGTAAAGCCCTCTCTCAATAGCCTCTTGGCCAAATATTCCACCAGGGTTTGCTCATCATCCACCAATAAAACTTTAATGTCCTGTTTTTCCTGCATTTTTGGCTCCTTCGTGTATTAAGTGATACTGAGCTTAATACACATCAAAAAATTTTGTCAACAACTTATAGACCTTGGGGGAAAAGTTTTCTCTTTAAGAGTTCTTGGGCGATCTGAACCGCATTGAGGGCCGCCCCCTTTCTGATATTATCCGCCACAATCCACATATTGATCCCATTCTCTATGGTATCATCATCCCTTATCCTTCCAACAAAGACATCATCTTCTCCTGCAGCAAAAATGGGCATGGGATATATCTTTTCTCCAGGATTATCCAGGACCTTTACCCCTGGGGCCTGGCTTAAAAGGGCCCTTACCTCCTTTGCAGTTATCTTTTTCTCGGTCTCTATATTTACGGACTCACTATGACCATAAAATACAGGGACCCTCACTGTAGTAGCAGTTACCCTTATAGAATCATCCCCCATTATCTTCTTAGTCTCATTCACCATCTTCATCTCTTCTCTGGTATAGTCATTCTCTAAAAACACATCAATATGGGGAAGACAATTAAAGGCTATTTGATAAGGATAAACCTTTGCCTCTGTCTCCTTCATATTGAACAGATCCCTCACCTGTCTCTCCAGTTCCTCAATGGCCTTGTGGCCTGTCCCTGATACCGCCTGATAGGTGGAGACCACTATCCTCTTAATCCTTGCCACATCATGAATAGGTTTTAAAGGCACAACCATCTGAATAGTAGAACAGTTGGGGTTTGCTATTATATTCTTGTGTTTTTCCAGGTCATGGGGATTTACCTCTGGCACCACAAGGGGGACCTCCGGCTCCATCCTCCACGCGCTGGAATTGTCCACTACTACACATCCACATTCTGCCGCCACAGGGGCAAACTCTTTTGAAACACCCCCCCCTGCAGAAAACAGGGCTAGATGCATCCCCTTAAAAGAATCCTTTGTCAACTCCTCTACTACAATCTCTTTACCTCTAAAAGGGAGCCTTTTTCCTGCAGAACGACTGGACGCCAAGGCCCTCACCTGTGTTGCAGGAAAATCTTTTTCTTCTAATATCTTCAGCATCTCCCTTCCCACTGCTCCTGTGGCACCCACTACACCTACAATAAATTCCCTTTCTCCCATACCAATCTCCTTCCTTAGTTATTAAAAATATACTAATTTTAGATTAGATTATCCTTGACCAGAAACCACACCTGCTATCTTAAAGATAGGCAGATACATACTTATTACAAGTCCACCTATCACAATACCTAAAAATACAATCATCAAAGGCTCTATTAGGGAAGTCAGGGCAGAAACAGCTACATCTACCTCATCATCATAAAAGTCCGCTATCTTTTGCAACATAGAATCTAGGGCCCCTGTTGACTCTCCAATAGATATCATATGAATCACCATTGGGGGGAATACTCCAGTATCCTCCAGGGGTTGACTCAGGCTCTGGCCCTCAGAAATGCTCTTTTTGGCCTCCAGAACTCCCAGTTCTATGGTCTTGTTTCCCGCTGTCTTTGCCACAATATCCAGGGCATAGAGGATGGGTACCCCACTTGAAATCATGGTGCTAAAGGTGCGGCTAAATCGGGCAACCGCCACCTTCCTAAGGAGAGGGCCAAAGACAGGTAAGAACAATACCCATCGGTCCACAACCCTTTTCACCCTCTCTGACTTCTTATACAAGAACCTAAACCCCATAATAAATCCCACTATTCCCCCAAAGAGATAGAATATATTGGCCTTTACCCATCTGCTCAAGGAGATCACTATCTGCGTAGGGAGGGGAAGGGCCGCCCCAAAATCCGCAAACATCTTTTCAAATGTGGGTATCACAAACAGGAGAATTATAGTTATAACCACCACTGCTACTGTGACCACCACAGCAGGATATATCATTGCCCCTTTGACCTTTGACTTTAGACTAGCCGCCTTTTCTATATACCCTGCCAGCCTCTCCAGGACCACGTCTAGCACTCCCCCTGTCTCACCGGCATTCACCATATTGATATAGAGATCATCAAACACATCCCGGTGCTTGGAAAGGGCATCATAGAGGGAACTTCCAGACTCCACGTCATTTTTTATCTCATACAGCTTTCGTTTGAGTTTGGGATTCTCGGTCTGTTCAGAAAGTATTTGCAAAGACTGAAGGATAGGGACCCCTGATTGTATCATCGTGGCAAACTGCCTGGAGAATACCACCATATCCCTGGGCTTTACTGCGGCCTCTAAAAAAGTCCCTTCAAAGATGTCCTTGGGCTTCGGTTTTACCTTTATCTCGGTATATCCCCGCCGTTGTAAAGCGGTTTCTGCCAATTCCAGGGAAGGGGCCTCTAGTTCCCCTTTTACTTTTCTTCCTGCCCTATTTTTTGCCTTATATACAAAGAATGGCATGGCTCTCTCCTAATAAGGATCCATTAACTATTCATCTATGGTGACCCTCATCACCTCTTTCACAGAGGTGAGGCCAGCCATGAGCTTCACAAGGGCACTTCTACGAAGTGTAAGCATCCCCTGCGATATGGCCATCTCCTTAATCTCCTGGTAAGTGGCATCCTTCAGAATGAGTTCCTGGATCTCTGGAGAATTTAAAAGAAGTTCATATACCCCCAACCTCCCCTTATATCCAGTATGGTTACAATTGGAGCATCCCACGGGCTCATAGATGGTATGAGTGGCTATCTCCTCTTCTGTCATTCCCAGACGTTTGAGGAGTTTCTCATCCTTCTCTGCCTCCCGTTTGCACATAGGGCATAGCTTTCTCACTAGACGCTGGGCCATTATACCATTTATCGCAGATGCAAGTAAAAATTTCTCTACTCCCATATTAATCATCCTAGCAATAGTACTGGGGGCATCATTGGTGTGAAGGGTGGAAAGGACCAGATGTCCTGTGAGAGCCGCCTTTATGGCTATCTCAGCAGTCTCTAGGTCCCTTATCTCTCCCACCAGGATAATATCAGGGTCCTGTCTCAAAAAGGAACGTAGGGCAGAGGCAAAGGTAAGTCCTATCTCCTCCCGAATATGTACCTGATTTATCCCCATTATACTGAATTCCACAGGGTCTTCAGCAGTAACAATATTAACCCCTTCTTGGTTGAGTTCCAAAATCGCAGAATAGAGGGTGGTGGTCTTTCCACTCCCTGTGGGACCTGTTACCAAAAACATCCCATAGGGCCTCTTAATACACTCCTCCACCCCCTGCAAAGTACTCTCCTCAAGTCCCAGCTTGCTCATATCCAGCATCAGGGCAGATTTATCCAGTAGTCGCATTACTACCTTTTCCCCAAAGAGGGTGGGAAGGATAGAGACCCTGAATTCTACCTCCTTTCCCTGCTGGAGTTTTACCTTTATCCTGCCGTCCTGAGGGAGCCTCTTCTCCGCAATATTTAGATTCGCCATTATCTTTATCCTGGAGATAAGGGCATTTTTTATCTTTAAAGGGGGTTTCATTATCTCCTTTAACACCCCATCCAGTCTAAATCTCACCCTCATCTCCTTCTCATACATCTCAATGTGAATATCCGATGCCCGTTTGGATATGGCCTCCATGATGATTAGATTAACCATCTTCACCACTGGGGCCTGATTGGCCTCTTGCATAAGGGAGATCTCATCTCCTTCTTCCTCCTCATCACTTACCACATCCACGTCCTCTGCATCCTCCATCCCCTTTAAGAGGTCTTCTACACAAGAGCCCTCTGACACCTGTTGTTCAATCTCATCCAAGACCTGTTGGACCTGGGTGGGGGTACTTACGTGGATCACAGGAGTAAGTCCTGTACAAAACCTTATATCATCAAAGGCAAAGATATTATCTGGCTCCCCCATGGCCACAAAAATGGACTTGTCCTTTATATAAAAGGGGACGCACTTATATTTCTTACGAATAGGGGCAGGTAATTTATCTATCACTCCCTGGGGGATCTCCAGCGCTGTGGGATCAACCGCTGGCAATTCAAGTTTTTTACTCAATATATCTACATAGCGAGACTCCTGCATATAATTCCCCAGGACCGCCGCCCAGGCAAAGTTCACCTTTTCCTTCTTCTGAATGGATTTTATCCTTGCAATGTCTTCCTCTGAGAGGGACAATAATTCTTGTATTTCACGAATAAATGTGGCACTAATCATACGCTAAACCTTTTTATCTTAATGTTGACGATAGGCACTTACTATAAGCTAGTATTTTCCTAATTTCAATGGATTTTATGAGGTGACAAAATGTCAGAGAAAAAATTCATTGGCATTATTCCTGCGAGATACGCATCCACCCGATTCCCAGGAAAACCTCTTGCCCCTCTCCTTGGGAAACCCCTATTCTTCCATGTATATGAGAGGGCTTCCAGATGTAGAGAGCTTCATGGTCTCTATCTTGCCACAGACCATGAAGCTATCCAAAAAGAGGCCCAGCGGCTTAACGTGGAAGTGATTATGACCTCCTCTAAACATCCCTCAGGTACAGACAGGGTGTTTGAAGCGGCACTCCACCTTGGAGCAGGCGAAGAAGATGTAATAATAAATATTCAGGGGGATGAGCCACTACTGGAGCCTGAGATGATATCCTCCCTCATTGATTGTTTTAAGGACCCTCACATAAAGGTAGCCACATTGGCCAGGAGGATCTCCTTTGAGGAGGTGATAGATCCAAATATAGTAAAGGTAGTATTAAATGTAAGGGGGGAGGCCCTGTATTTCTCCCGCTCCCCCATCCCCTATTACTTTAATTCCTATTCAGGACAATTCCTAGGACATGTGGGGATGTATGCCTTCAGGTTCTCTGCCCTAAGAGAATTTACCTCCCTCTCCCCCTCTCCCCTGGAACAGGCAGAAAGGCTGGAACAACTGCGTCTCCTGGAAAATGGCATCCCCATCCATGTATCCATTACCCCCTACAGTGGCTGTGGGGTTGACACCCCAGAGGATTTGGCTAAGGTAGAAAAAATTTTGCGTAAGGAGACGTGTCCATGTCAGTGCCAGCTATTTTAGCCCTTGAAGATGGCACTTATTTTCAGGGGTTATCCTTTACAGGGGAAGGGGAGAGCGGGGGTGAGGTTATCTTTAATACTGCCATGACAGGATATCAGGAATTGCTTACAGACCCCTCTTACCGACACCAGCTGGTGACCATGACCTATACCCATATAGGTAATTATGGGATAAATCCTGAGGACGTGGAGTCCAGGGGTATTCACCTCTCAGGTTTTATTGTGAAAGAGTGTTGCAAACTTCCCTCTAACTGGAGAAGTACCCTCTCCCTCCCTCAATATCTAAGGGAACACAATATAATGGGAATAGAGGGCATAGACACCCGCGCCCTTACCAGACATATAAGACTGCACGGTGCCATGCGCGGATATATCTCTACCCTGGAGGATGATCCCACAAAGGTGGTGGAAAAGGCACGCTCTATCCCCCCAATGGAAGGGCTTAATTTGGTTGGAGAGGTAACAACTCCCAGGCCCTACAGGTGGGAAGGAGGACCTCATCCAGTAGAACTCCACAAGGGAAGATATAAGTGGAAGGGGAGCGGACTCAAATTGGTGGTATATGATTTTGGGGTAAAGTGGAATATCCTCAGGCTACTGGAAAAGGAAGGTTTTGAGGTCCTGGTGGTACCCTCTTTTTTTACTGCCTCCCAGATAAAGGAGCTTTCCCCGCACGCCATATTTCTCTCCAATGGACCAGGAGACCCAGCGGCCTTAGAGGATATCCTCCATGAAGTATCCCTACTCATAGAAGACTTTCCCACAGGGGGAATATGTCTGGGACATCAAATACTGGGACTTGTATTGGGAGGTTCAAGCTATAAACTCAAGTTTGGCCATCATGGAGCAAACCATCCAGTAAAGAGGATAGACCGGTCCCACGTGGAGATAACCTCTCAAAATCATGGGTTCTGTGTGGATATATCCCGCGTAGATTACCTCAAACAGACCCACATTAACTTAAACGACAACACCCTAGAAGGGTTTGTGCACAAAAAACTTCCCATCATGGCGGTGCAATATCATCCCGAGGCCGCCCCTGGCCCCCATGATTCCCGGTATTTTTTTAAGGATTTTGCAGAAATGGTAAAAAGGGTGAGTTAGGTTATGTCAGAGATAAGCAAGGCCCGGTCCAAGTTAAGTGCAGTGGGGATGCTCTTAAAAAAGAAAAAGTTCCTCTCTGCCCTTATAAGCATCCATGAGGCACTCACCATATATTTAAAGACCCCTCTCCTGAAACATGAAAAAAAGGACTTTATCAACAAATTAGAGGAGTGCCTCTATCTCCTCAAGATAGATAAGGACTTTATTCAACAATATCCCATCTCCCTGGAATATAAACCAGGCCATGAAAGGGAGCTATGGTCCCTCCTTCAACAGGCCATCCTGGAATTCCAGACCTCTGCTGTGGATGAGGCCAAAAGACAGATGGAGGAGCTGGAGCGGTTAAAACACCGGGAACTGGAAAAAGGCCGGGGACTTTTAAAAGACAAAAAATATAAAGAGGCTGATGAGGTCTTTAAAAACCTCATCCATACCTTTAAGGAAGATACAGACCTCAAGATCTCCATCAGTGATATTTACATGGAAGAGGGGATGGTGGAACAGGCCCTCCAATACCTTAAACATGCCTATACCGATGACCCCTCTGCCATCCATGTATATAACAAGCTGGGCATAGCCTTGAGAAGGGCAGGCAAACTGGAACTGGCAGAAAAGACCTTTAAAGAGGCCATCTCCAGAAGCCCTGACGACGAATATCTCCTCTTTAATCTAGGGAGGGTATATATTGACATGAAGGAGTGGGAAAAGGCCGCAAGGGTGGCAAAACAGGCCCTGGAGATAAATCCATCCTTTAAGGAGGCAAAAAAGATGCTCCATTATGCAGAAAGTAGGCTCAAAAGATAGGGAGGATGCTCCTGCTATCCCAGGGTCTGAAGTACAATCTTTGCAGTCTCAAGGGATGCCCTCTTTTTCCCAAAGCTCTCTCTTAACAAAGAGAGTCTTTTTTTTATCTCCCTTAGGGAGGGGGGCGAATTTCTCCATGTTACAATGGGGCGAGACATCTTTTCAGCCTTAACATCTCTCTGAATAAACTCCGGAAATATCCCTTCCCCAAGGATAATATTTGTCATGCTTATATGGTTTATATGGACAAATATCCTGGCCATAATGTATGAAGCAAGGGATATGCGATAGGCAACCACTGCTGGGGTCTTCAACAGGCCACATTCCAATGAGGCCGTTCCAGATGCCACAAGGGCAAATTCACTCTGGGCCATTGCCTCATATCTCTTCTCAAAATTCACCACCTCATAGGGAAGGGAAGAAGCCCAGTGTGATCTTATAAGGGCAGGGTCTATATTGGGGGCAACTACCAGCCTTATATGCCTTAAGGGGAAATGGGCATTTATTACATCACATGTCTTGGAAAACTCAGGAAGAAGCGAAGATATCTCTTTCACCCGACTTCCAGGCAATATCACCAGGGAATCTTTATCCCTCCCCATCTTATCCAAAGAGGAGAAATCCAGATACTCCATAAGGGGATGTCCCACATACTCCGCCTCCACCCCCCATCTAGCAAAAAAGTCCTTCTCAAAGGGAAAGATACAGCACAGCTTAGAGACGTACCTCTTTAAAAATCTTATCCTCCCTTTCCTCCACGCCCACACCTGGGGGCTTATATAGTAAATCACGGGGATTCCTCTTTTGTAAGCCATGGAGGCCACTTTGAAATGGAAGTCTGGGGCATCTATCAATACCACTGCCCCCATCTCCTCCCTCTGAAATATCCTGGCAATTCTCCTATAGGCCCCTACTATACGGGGAAGATAGGCCACCACCTCCCATAGCCCCATTACAGAAAAATCCTCTGCCTTCAATAGTGCACGAAAGGAAAGAGACCTCATATTCCTCCCTCCAATACCCACAAGTCCAAGGGAGGGTTCCATCTCCCTCAGCCTCCTTATCAGAAAGCTCCCATGGAGGTCTGCAGAGGTCTCCAGGGCACTTATCCACACCTGTCTCCCCTTCCCCATAACCTATTTCCCTCTCCTCCCTTGAAGGAGTTTTTCCACCTGATGATATAGGTCCTGGATCTTGAATGGGGAAGCCAGAAGGGCATTCACATTTTTCTCCCCAATGAGTTCCCGAAAAGAGGATATGAGGAGAATAGGGATGTTGGCTCCCAATATCCTCTCCAGGATATAGTGGTTGGTCTTCTCTGGGATATGGTGAAATATTATCAAATGGGCCCTCCTCAGGTCTGTCCCCTCCCCTATTACCTCCACCTGATAATCTCTATCCCGAAGCAGGTCTTCCAACATAGTGCGCATATATGGGTCTTCAGAATAGATGGCAATCGTGCCCCTCTGGAGGGAATGCTCCAACCTCTCTCGTATCTTACCAGCGGCATCCTCTAACATAGCAAGGGTATTCCTCATCTCCTCTTCTGAAACCTGGTGTGAGGACATTCTATGAATAAAATGGGAAAGGGACCTCTTCAGACCCATATGGGCCCCTCCAGAAACATTGACCCTGGAGACAAACTGGATAATGGATTGCTCTATAAATTCATCCATGGAAGAATAGAATATGTCCTTGCGTGGCCTATCCAGTATCCTGCGGGTGATTATCCTAAAACATCTACCCGCTGTAGAATCAGGGGCAAAAGCGCACAATGGCGCCTTTATTTCCATCTCCTTTTTAAAGATCCTATCCTCAAAGATGGCCCCCAAAAACAAAAGTGGCAATTCCAGAAACCTCTTGCACACCTCGTTTAACCTAAAGACCACCTTTTTTATCTGTTCACGAGAAAGGGTCCTGTTTAACACAAAAAAAGGGGGATATCTCAGGCCATTCCTCTTAAGACTCTTTATAAGGGCATAGGCGTCAGTTATAGAGGTGGCCTCAGGAGTAGAGACCACAATAAGCTCAGGGGCAGAAAGACAAAAGGAAAGCACCGACGGGGCTATGCCAGGAGAATTATCTATTATGATAAAATCATAGCCCTTGAGATGGGAGAAGCCTTCTATAAATCTTTTCCGTCTCTCATGGGACAGGTCTGCTAGGGCAGGTATTCCAGAGCTTCCTGGAAGAATATCCAGATTTTCATATATGGAGACTAGCACCTCTTCAATGGACTTTCCTCTGAAAATAACATCTTCCAGGGTAAGATGAGGTTGTATTCCCAGTATCACATCTATATTTGCAAGACCCAGGTCTGCATCAATCAAACAGACCTTTTTCCCTTCTTTGCAAAGACAATAGGCGAGATTAAGGGCGCAAGAGGTCTTTCCCACTCCCCCCTTCCCACTGGCCACAGAAATTATCCTAGACCTCGTATTCTTCAAAAAAGCCCTCCTGAGACAGGACCTCCCTTATATCCCTGAGGAGGGATTTTATATGGAATGGCTTGCGAATGCATTTATATACACCCTTACTTATGGCCTCCTTCATTTCTTCATGGGTGGCCATCCCTGTAATCACGATAATTGGGATATGCATATCCCTACTACGAATGGCGTTTATAAGAGAAAGGCCATCCAGTACAGGCATCTTCATGTCCAACAATAAGAGATCAAATCTCTTCTTTTCAATGAGTTCCAATGCCTCCATACCATTGGAACAGGCAGTGGCGGACATAGACTCAGACTCAAGGGTCTCCATAAGGATCTCCTGAATATGGGTCTCATCATCCACAATCAGGATATGGGGCCTTATGTTAAAAGAGTCCCTCTGCACCGAGATAGAGGAAAGGGAATCCAGTTCCCTGAGTTCTTCTATATTTATGGGAAGGGTTATAATGGCCTTTGTACCCTCTCCTTCCTTACTTTTTATCTCAAGTCTCCCATAATGATTTTCCACTATGGAATTGGATATGGAGAGTCCCAGACCTGTGCCCTTTCCCGGGGGCTTAGTAGTAAAGAAAGGGTCAAATATAGTCTTCAAGTGCCTGGAAGATATTCCGCATCCATTATCTTCTATCTCCACAATGACCTTATTCTGAGATTTATGATGTCTGGTGGAGACCCTTATTCTAGCCTTTTCTCTCCCCTCCAAGGCATGTTGGGCGTTTATGAGAAGATTTAAAAAGACCTGCTCCAGTTGACTTGGGTCTGCCTTTATAAGGGGAAGTTCCCTATCATAATCTTTTATTACTTCAATACCTTGTTTTCTGAGACCTGGGGCCACAAAGTCCAGGACCTTATCCAAAAGAGAAGATACATCCACCATGGAAAGAGCAGGGGGTGCAGGTCTGGCAAAATCCATTAATCTGGAAAGTATATTACTTATTCTATCAATCTGTTCTGTTATCTGAAGAAGATGTTTCTGTTTTTTTGGATCCTTTTCCTTTAAATGTAAAAGTTGAGCACGGGCATTAATAACTGCCAGAGGATTATTTATTTCATGGGCCGCACCTGCAGCAAGCTGACCAGCAATAGCAAGCCTTTCAGTATGTAGCATCCTTTGCTGAAGTTGTTGATTTTTCCACAGGGCAAAGGTGAGCTCTTCTGTCTTCTTTTCAAGTCTCTCTCGCAATAGGACATTTTCCAAGGAAGAGACAATGAACTTTACTATATTATAAAATACCAATCTTTCCCCTTCAGCAAAGAAAAAGTCCACATCTGCAGGTGCAAGACACAATTCCCCTTCAAGGGGGATGCGCTCACAACATAGAGGGAGTGTATAAAATGGCCCCTTCTTTAGAGGGGCATCTTTGAGACCACATATATCCTTCTTCAGACCAATCCTATCCTTATAAGAAGAAAAAAGCTCCTTTAAAATGGGAGAAAACTTAGAACTGTGACTATCCCATACAGGGGAACCATCTTTATCCAGAAAACACCTTATGGCACGAGCACCCTTCTCCAGGTGCCATATATACCCATCCAGGAGCCAGTTATCCCTATCCAGGACATAGATCAAACCAGCTCGAAACACAGGATACCCCAAAAAGGCATCTGCAACCACCTTAAATACATCAGATGTGGAGCTGGCCTTACTTACTTCCAGCCCTATCTTATTGACTAGTGCCTGGATCTCCGTAAGTTTTTTAAGTTGCTGACGCCTTATATTTATATCCAGGGCAAGTTCACTTATCTTTAAGTTGGCCCTTTTGATGGTGGAAAGGTATAGCTGACCAAAATCTGCCTCTAATTCAAACAGACGGGCCTTTTCTGGATAGCTTTTTAAAAATTTCTCCCTTATACTTTCCATCTCCTGGGGAGAAATCCCCAAGGCCCTTCTTATACGATCTGCCTCCTCTTCTTCCTCAAAAATAATTTCACCATTATCTTCAACAAAAAATTCATGGGCAAGGATATTACCCAATTTCACCACCAACAAGATCTCTCCACAGGATGGAAGCTCCCTTAGAGAAAATGTGGTGAGATGGTGATAAGACATTACATCCTGAAACTTTTCAGGAAGATTCCATTGACTAGCCAGCCTCTTTCCCAAAAGGGTATGATCTACCTGAAACACAGAAAACTCTGCATCAATAGAGCTATTTTTCCTGGGAAGCCTTTCTAGGACCTTCTTATAACTGGAAGGCTCTGCCACAAGAAAAACCACCTTACCCACATCATGGAGGAGGCCCGCGGCAAAGGCCTCCTGATGTATTTCAGGATAACAACACTGGGCCACAAGCTGAGAAAATATTCCACACGCCAGACTATGGGTCCAGATCTGACGTTGAATATCATAAAAGGAGGAAGAAATAGACTCCATTATGCCACAGGAAAGTGCCCCTGCCAGGATACATTGAAGATTGGTAAGTCCTATATAAGAAATGGCCAGAGGTAGAGATGTTATCTTTGAAGAAGGAAGATTGGAGAGATTATTGGCCACCCTGAATATCTTCATAGAGATGGCCACATCTCCTTCTATTATCTTTCCCAGCTCCTCCAGATCCACATCTCCCTCCAGGGAGAGAGAAAGGGCGTGGATGGCTATGGAGGGGAAGGAGGGTAGGTCCCCTATCCTGGAAAGAATGCTCTTTACCCTCCTATATGTATCTTCTGAATATCTTTTTAAACGGGACAACCCCCACCTCTCCCTTTTAAGACACTATAGGGGGAAAGAGTAATCTGGAAGACACCGTATTATCAAGTCCTTTTTTTAAAAAAACCTCCCCCCTTCCTGGGGCCAGAGGAACGGTGATGGGAGCGTACATTCCTGGGCATATAGTCCCTTTTGCCCTGTTCCTCCAACAAGACCGCCTTACGGGAGAGTTTTATCTTACCAGTTCCCTCTTCAATCTCTATCACCTTCACCTTTATCTGTTGTCCTGGAGAAAAGCTCTTGTAGATATTGTTTATCCTTCCCAGGTCAAGCTGAGAGATATGGACCAATCCATTTACCCCTGGCAGGATCTCCACAATGGCACCAAAATCCTTAATAACCTTTATCTTACCCTCATATATCTTTCCAAGCTCTGGCTTTTGATCAAAAAAGAGTATCTTTTCTATGGCACTGTCCAGGGATTCCTTATTGGGGGCAAAGATGGTTATCTTCCCGGAATCCTCAATATCCACTGTGGCCCCTGTCTCCTTCACTATTGCCTTTATGGTCTTCCCTGAGGGACCAATGATATCCTTTATTCTCTCAGGAGAGACTTCAATAATCTCTATCTTTGGTGCATACTCAGAAAGGGATTCCCTGGGGCGAGCAATAACCTCTTCCATCTTCTGGAGTATAGAGAGCCTGGCATCCCTTGCCTTTTCCAGGGCCCTGACCAGTATCTCTTTGGAGAGCCCACTCACCTTTATGTCCAGTTGAATGCCTGTTATCCCCTCCTTTGTGCCTGCCACCTTAAAATCCATATCTCCAAGATGGTCTTCATCTCCCAGGATATCAGTAAGGATATAAAACTCATCTTCTTCCTTTATAAGTCCCATGGCAACCCCGGCCACATGGGCCTTTACTGGAATCCCAGCATCCATAAGGGCAAGGGACCCTGCACATACTGTTGCCATGGAAGAGGACCCATTTGACTCCATTATCTCTGAGACCAACCTGATGGTAAAGGGGAAGTCCTCTGCAGAGGGAAGGATAGGAAGCAGTGACCTCTCTGCAAGAGCTCCATGACTTATCTCCCTCCTGCTTGG
>Ga0256914_1001113_pt1 | contig 25447 bp, 26 predicted proteins | sample HulkmetaG_FD_191571 | JGI IMG/M metagenome (GOLD analysis project Ga0256914, IMG submission 191571) | Hydrothermal chimney microbial communities from Main Endeavour vent field at the Juan de Fuca Ridge, Pacific Ocean - Hulk | ecosystem: Environmental > Aquatic > Marine > Hydrothermal vents ... | reverse complement strand
CCTACGGTGGTGTTGGCCTCTCGGTATGCAAAATGGCGCAAGCGATGGCGTTTGGCTTCATAGCTCGGGCGGGCTGGGGCGGGGTCTGGCTGGCCCTGGCCAAAAACCTCACATAAAGGTTGAATATAAAGAAGTTGTGAAAAAAACACGATGTCTGGGGCGCACACCTTGACATGGTAAAGTTTCCGGTTAAAATTACCTTGTGTGTGCAGAGCGGGGTTGCAACAATTGAATGGGAAAGTAGCGGCTGAGTCTCACGCCGAGGTGAAAGCCCGCCTCAGCGGTGTGAGATGACGAGGTGGAGGTTCCACCCCGCGAGGGGTGTGCTAACCTTGGGCTCCAGGGGAAAATCGGGTAGATCAGCGGATGCCTCCGAGGCCTGGCCACGGGCCTCCTTTCCCCTTCCAAGGCAAGGGCAAGGCCGAAAACCATCCGGTGACGGGTGGGACAAGGATTGCCCAGTGGCACGGAGACGCATGGCGCCTCCGTCTTTGTCGTTTATGGAAGGGAGCCTGCTTGATAGGTCAATAACCTCGCTGGGCTTCCCGGCGGGGTGTTTTGTTTAACCCTTGCTTATAAAGGAAGGAGGATGACGATGGCGAAGCACGCGTTGTTGGAGAAAGTCCGAGCCGATGGGGTCAAATTTATTTCTTTGCAATTTGCCGACGTAACCGGGGCAGTCAAGAGTGTGGATATCCCGGCTGAGCGCCTTCCCGAAGCGCTGGAAGACGGGGTATGGTTTGACGGTTCGTCGGTGGAGGGCTACGCCCGCATTCAAGAGAGCGACATGCGGCTCATTCTAAACCCTGAAACCTATGCTGTTTTGCCGTGGTCGCCTGAAGAGCGCCGCCGGGCCCGGGTGTTTTGCGATGTCTATTTGCCCAACGGCGAGCCTTTTGAGGGCGACCCGCGCGGGCGGCTCAAGCGCTACCTGAAGCGGTTGCAGGAAGAGCGAGGGTGGGTGTTCAACGTGGGCCCCGAGCCGGAATTCTTCCTCTTTCGCCGCAATGGGAGTGAGACCTTGCACCCTGTGCCCCACGATGTGGGCGGTTACTTCGATTTCTCGGCCGACGACGCGGCGGTGCGGGTGCGCACGGAATTGATGGAAGCCCTCACCAGCATGGGGCTCCAAGTTGAGATGGGGCACCACGAAGTGGCCTTGGGGCAACACGAAATTGACTTCCGCTTTGACAACGCCCTGACCACGGCCGACAACGTGCTCACCATGAAATACACCGTCAAAGCCATTGCACACCAACACGGTTTGGTGGCTTCTTTCATGCCCAAGCCCATTTTCGGCATCAATGGCTCGGGAATGCACTGCCACCAGTCGGTGTTTGATACGCGCGGCGAGAACCTCTTTTACGACCCGCATGACCCTTACCACCTTTCCAAGTTGGCTTACGGCTTCATTGCAGGCCAATTGAAGCACGCGCGGGCTTTGGCCGCCGTGGTGGCGCCGACCATCAACTCTTATAAGCGTCTGGTGCCTGGGTACGAAGCGCCGGTGTATATCGCCTGGGCGCAGATCAACCGCTCGGCGCTCATCCGCATTCCGCGCTACACGCCAGGCCGCGAAAAAGCCACTCGCGCCGAACTTCGCTTCCCCGACCCGTCGGCCAACCCCTATTTGGCCTTTTTGGTGATGATTGCGGCCGCCATTGATGGCATTGACAACGGCCTCCCATGCCCGCCCCCCATGAACAACGTCAACCTCTATGAGCTCACCCCCGAAGAGCGGGCAGCCAAAGGCATTGGCGAACTGCCAGGCTTTTTGGGCGAGGCCTTAGATGAATTGGCCGCGGACACGGTCTTGCAGGAAGCCTTGGGCGAGACCCTCTACGAGGCCTTCATGCGCGCTAAGCGGGCTGAGGTGGAGGCCTATCGCATGAGTGTGACCGACTGGGAAGTGCAGCGCTATCTGGAAACCGCCTAACAGCAGCCCTTGTGTGGGTTTCTCTCCTGCCCCAAAGGCTTCCCCAGCCTTTGGGGCAGTGGTTTTGGGGCGGCGGGGGGCTCGCGATGGCATAAAAGTAGGGTCAAAAGACGGTGGTAAAAAAAGCCAGGTTAGGGTAAACTTACTATATGGCGTAATGGGCGTAGTGCCTTACGCAGGAGATTTTTACCTTGTGCTCGTTCAAGGAGGCAAATGATGAAAATTGGCCGACTCCTTATTTTGCTGGCGTTGATTCTTATCGTGGGTGTTTTGGCCGCGTTTCTGTGGCTGCGGCGCATGTCGGCTGCTCCCAGCGAGGGAACAGGCGGCGAGGCAACCACGCCCAGCGTATCGCAGAATATGATCCCGGTGGTGGTGGCTGCGCAACCCATTCGACGGGGCACCCGCATCACCGAGAATATGCTGACCGAAGTGGATCTCCCCGCGGATCGTGTGCTGGCGACCCAGTTGACCGACCCTAAAGATGCCATCGGCAAACTGGCCGTGCGCGATTTGGCGCAAGGCATGTTCCTGACCAAAGGGGATGTGGCTGAACATTTGGCCGCGGGGTCTGAAGGCTCGTTGGCGTCGTTGCAGATTCCGCCGGGATACGTGGCAATCTCCATCCCCATGACGCGGCTGAGCGGCGTGGCCTACGCTTTGCGCCCTGGTGACCATGTGGCCATTTTGGCCACCTTCCCCTTTGTGGATGTGGATACCGATTTCCAGAGCATTTTGCCCAACAAAGTGGCCGTCGTCGCACCGCCGCAAGCGACGGACCAAGGGCAGACCATCACCGCGGGGGTGACCCCCACCGATGCCTGGTTTGGCCGCAGCATTACGGACAACAACCTGGGGATGCCGTTCTACGTGGTGCCTTCTGAGGCGCAGCGCTCTCGGCTGGTGAGCCAAATGTTGATTAAAGATGCAGTGGTGCTGTATGTGGGCACCTTCCCCTTGAGCGATCAGCAGATGGCCGTTCCCACCCCGACCCCCGAGGAAGGGCAGGCCGCGCAAGGGCAACAACCGCCCCAAAATCAGCCCCAGCAACCAAACACCCAGCAGCCTCAACAGCCCACCACGACCCAATCACCTGACATCATCACGCTGGTGGTTTCCCCGCAAGAGGCTGTGACCCTGAAATATTTGATGGACCGCAAAATCGTGATGACCTTGGCTTTGCGGGCTGGCGGCGACACCACCGATATTGCCACTGATGCGGTCACCCTTTCGTATGTCTTGGATACCTATGGCATTGTGGTGCCGGCCAAATTGCCTTACGATGTGGCCCCGCGTATTGACACGGTGGCACCCCCGTTGTTGCCGGGCGATATGACCCCCACCCCCATGCCGTAAAAGGGAGATTTTATGGCTGACGCAATTCGGGTGCTTATCGTTGACGACATTGCCGAAACACGCGAGAACATTCGGCGGTTGTTGCAATTTGAAAAAGGGATTGAGGTTGTTGGGTCGGCGTCCAGCGGCAAAGAGGCTGTGGCCTTGGCCGACAAATTGCGGCCTGATGTCGTCATTATGGACATCAACATGCCTGACATGGACGGCATCACCGCCACGGAGCATATTCGGCAAAAGGTGCCCTATGCTCAAATCGTGATTCTGACCGTGCAGGATGACCCCAACTACATGCGGCGGGCCATGCTGGCTGGCGCGCGCGACTTCCTTTCAAAGCCGCCGACCATTGACGAGTTGGTCGCCGCGGTGCAGCGGGCGGGCCAGTTTGCCCGCGAGGAATTCGAGCGCTTGGGCAGCAGCACCTCGGGCGGCGCAGCAGTGGAACGGCAAGCCTTGGGCGGCATGCCCGGCGCCCGGGGCAAAGTGGTGACCTTCTACACCCCCAAGGGTGGGCTGGGCACCACGACCTTGGCCGTCAACCTGGGCGTTGCCCTCCACGCCGACGACACCCCCGTGGTGGTGGTGGACGGCAAACTCCGCTTTGGCGACGTCGTGCTCCTGCTCAACGAGCACGGCAAACACACCGTGGCCGATTTGGCACCTCGCGCCAGCGCGTTGGACGCCGACGTGGTGGAAAGCGTCTTGATTACCCACGAAACCACGGGCATGAAGGTGTTGGCCGCCCCAGCCCACTTGGATGAGGCCGACCAGGTCACGGGCGAGCAATTTGGCCAAGTGTTGCGCTTTTTGAAGAGCCTTTTTGAATACGTCATCGTGGATACCTCTTCGGCCTTAGACGAAATTACCCTGGCCGCCCTCGACGCCAGCGACCTGGTGGTGACCCTGGTCGGGCAAGACATCCCTTCCATCAAAGACGCGCGGGTCTTCTTGGATTGGATGCGTTCCCTGGATGTGCCCGACGAGCGGGTTTTCCTGGTAATGAATCGGTTTGACAAGCGGATTGGCATCACCCCCGAGCGCGTAGGGGAAAGCTTTCGGCACGACGTGGACGCTGTGGTGCCTGAAGACTTTCGGCATGTGCTTCCTGCCATCAACAAAGGGCGGCCGGTGCTGGAAATTAGCCGTAGCGCCCCCATCTCGCGCGGCATCATCAAAATGGCCGAATTGATCCGCCGCCGCCTGACCGAATTGGATACCGTCGAAGACGTCGGCTAATTTCGCAGACGCGTTGGTCGTTGTGGAGGTTTTTCTATGTCGCTTCTCAAGCGCATCGAACGGAGTGGTGAAACTTCCTCGGAAAGCAGCAAAAACAAAGGTTTGGGCTCGCTGCAATCGCGGCGCACAGCGCCCCCCAGCGTACAAACCGACCAAAGCACCTTGGCTGATTTGAAGGCTCGGGTCCAACAACGGCTGCTGGCCGAGTTGGACCCCGCGATGGACATCTCCCAAGCCTCGGAAGTGCGCCGCACCATTCGTAACCTTTTTGAGCAAATCTTACAAGAAGAAAACATCGTCCTCTCACGGCCCGAACGCCACCGGCTGTTTGAAGCCATCGCAGCCGAGATTTTGGGCTTTGGCCCCCTCCAACCTCTGTTGGAAGATGACAGCATCACCGAAATCATGGTGAATGGCCCCAAAAACATCTACGTGGAGCGGAACGGTAAACTTCAGCGGGTGCCCGTGACTTTCGAAGACGATGAGCACGTCATGCGCATCATTGACCGCATTGTAGCCCCTTTGGGACGCCGGGTGGATGAATCCAGCCCCTATGTGGACGCCCGCTTGCCTGATGGCTCGCGCGTGAATATCGTCATCCCGCCGATTTCCTTGGTGGGGCCGGTGGTCACCATCCGTAAATTCTTCAAAACCCCGCTGACCATCGAAGACCTCATCCGTTTTGGCTCCATCACCCCCGAAGCCGTCCAATTCTTAGAGGCCTGCGTCAAAGCCAAACTAAACATCGTCATTTCCGGTGGTACGGGTTCTGGTAAAACCACGCTGTTGAACATCCTCTCAAGTTTCATCCCCTCAGACGAGCGGATTATCACCGTCGAAAACGCCGCAGAATTGCAACTGCGCCAAGAGCACGTCGTGACCTTGGAATCGCGCCCGCCCAACATCGAAGGCCGGGGCGAAGTGACCATCCGGCAATTGGTCATCAACACCCTGCGTATGCGCCCAGACCGCATCATCGTGGGCGAGGTGCGCGGCGCCGAAGCCTTGGACATGCTTCAAGCCATGAACACCGGTCACGAAGGGTCCATGACCACAGTGCACTCGAACAGCCCACGAGACACCCTGGCCCGTTTGGAAACCATGACCCTCATGGCCGGGATGGATTTGCCCGTGCGCGCCATTCGCGAACAGATTGCCTCAGCCATTGACCTGATTGTGCATCAATCGCGGATGCGTGACGGCTCCCGTAAGGTGGTAGCCATCAGTGAAGTCTCGGGCATGGAAGGCGACGTCATCAGCATGACCGACCTGTTCGTCTTCCAACATGGTGGCTTCCGAGAAGGCAAAGTGCACGGCCGGTTGACGCCGACAGGCTTGCGCCCCAAATTCATGGACAAAATCGAAGCCGCAGGCATCCATTTGCCGGCTTCCATTTTTGGCATTGGGAGCAAGCGGCGCTAAGCAGGCGCGGCGCTTCAGGAGGACAGTATGGCCAACATCAATCCGATGTTGATTCTGGTCGTCGGCGGTGGTTTGGCGTTTCTGCTTTTGCTGGTGGGCGTCGTGCTCACGTATCGTTCCAGTCGCTCGCTGGTCGAAGAGCGCCTGGATAAATACCTTGGCGAAGAAACGCTCCAAGCCATCGAAGAAGAGCGCAAAAGCAAGCGCCGCGAGGGCTGGGTGGATAGCCGCCTGGCAAAGACCACCTGGTGGGACCGTATCTCCACCGACCTCGCCCGGGCTGATTTGCGCCTCAAACCGATGGAATACATCCTGGCCCGCATTGCCCTCACCATCATTGGCGCCATTGTAGGGTATGCCGTGGGCGGGGGAACCATGCTGTTTACCCTAACCGGGTTGGTGTTGGGCTATTTCGGCTTGGGAATGTTCGTGCGCTTTCGGCAGCGCCAGCGCCTCAATCGGTTCAATTCCCAACTTTCGGATATGCTGAACCTGATGGTCAATGGTCTGCGGGCGGGCTATTCGACTTTGCAGGCCCTGGAAGCCGTCAGCCGTGAACTTCCCCCGCCGATTTCGACGGAATTCCGCCGCGTCGTCCAAGAGGTGCAAATCGGCATCCCGCTGGATCAGGCCTTAGACAACCTCTTGCGGCGCATCCCCAGCGACGACTTAGACTTGGTCATCACGGCCATCAACATCCAACGGGAAGTCGGCGGTAACCTGGCCGACATCCTGGAGACCATTTCTTCTACCATTCGCGAACGGGTCCGCCTGAAGGGCGAGATTCGGGTGCTGACGTCGCAAGTGCGCTTCTCGGGCACGGCTTTGGCCATCATGCCTATCGTGCTCTTTTTCATCATCTACCGAATCAACCCAGACTACATGGGGCAGATGGTGCATCCTGACAATCCGGCTTTGAAGCCGGTCGGGTATTGTATTATTGCCACAGGCCTCATCCTGATTGCCATTGGTTACTTCGTGATGCAGAAAATTGCAGACATCGAGGTCTAAGGGAGCGGAAACATGGTTGTGGTGTGGTTGCTATTGGGGCTGCTTATCATAGGCGCCATTGCGCTGGCCATCATTGGCTTGCGCCAGGGCGAAAGTGAAGAAGACCCACTTCAAGAGCGCCTGGCCGAATACGTGGATAGCGGCCGTGAAATTCACTCGTTGGAAGAGGTGGAGCTGGAGCAACCCTTCACCCAGCGCGTCGTGCTACCGTTGGCGCGAGCATTGGGGAGTGTTGCTCTCAAATTTACCCCCCAGAGCGCCATTCAGGCTGCCCAACGCAACCTGGAATTAGCCGGCCGCCCTTCGGGTTTGGATGCGTCCACCTACGTGGCGCTACGTTTTGCGATGGCCGTGGTGTTGGGCTTTGGCACCTTCTTCTTGCTCCGCATTTCACCCAACCAATCTTTGCGGGCCAAATCGCTGCCTTTGTTGGTGGTCTTTGCCATTTTGGGCTATTTCTTGCCAGAACTGTGGTTGCGGAGCAAAATCTCCAAACGGCAGGAAGAAATTCTCAAAGCCATGCCCGATGCGTTAGACCTGCTGACCATTTGCGTGGGTGCAGGCCTGGGCTTTGATGCGGCGATGCACAAAGTCGTCGAAAAATGGGATAACGAATTAGCCTTTGAGTTTGGTCGTGTTTTGCGAGAGGTGCAGTTGGGCAAAACCCGTCGTGAGGCCCTGCGCGACATGGCCGACCGGGTTGGGCTGCCTGAGATGACCAGTTTCGTGGCCGCCATCATTCAAAGCGAGCAATTGGGTGTGAGTTTGGGCAAAGTGCTTCAAATTCAAGCCGAAAACATGCGTGTCAAACGCCGCCAGCGGGCTGAGGAAGCCGCGCAGCAGGCGCCGGTGAAGATGCTTTTCCCCCTGGTGTTTTTGGTCATGCCGGCCTTGTTCATCGTGCTCTTGGGGCCGGCCGCGATGATCGTGATTCAAATGTTTGTCGGTGGCAGTTTCTAAACCTCATCCCTGGGCTTATCGTGCGTATCGCTGGTTTTGGGCGGGGGTGGATTGGGTGTTCCCCCCGCGCTGTGTGGGGTGCGGAAAGCCCGGGGAGCGTTTTTGTGCCACATGTTTGGCCGCGGTTCAAAAGGTACCGCGGCCTTTGTGTTTGCGCTGTGGCATGCCGCTCAGGCATGAGGCGGAAGTTGACGCAGGCTTGTGCTTTCAATGTGGGCACGCGCCGCCGGCCTTTGCGCGTGCCCGGTCGTGGGCGGTGATGGCCGGGAGCGTGCGCGAGGCCATTCACCGTTTGAAATATCATCAAGATTGGGCGTTGGCCGACGTGTTGGCAGCCGAATTGTTGGCGCTGGTCGAAGCGCAAGGCTGGCAGGTGGATGCGGTGGTGCCAGTGCCGCTGGGCGAACGCCGTTTGCGCGAGCGGGGTTACAATCAGGCTGCTTTGTTGGCTTTCCCATTGGCTTTGGGTTTGGGGGTGGCTTATCGCCCGCGGTGGTTGCAGCGGGTGCGGGAAACGCGTTCCCAAGTAGGGTTGAGCGCGGCTGAGCGTCGGGCCAATGTCGAGGGGGCTTTTGGTGCCCTCCCCGACGTGGCGCGGGGGCTGACGGTGCTGTTGGTGGATGATGTCATGACGACCGGTGCCACCATGCACGCCGCGGCCCAGGCGCTGCGCGCGGCGGGCGCGCGGCGCGTGTATGCGGTGAGTGTGGCGCGGGCCGTGTTGCGCAAGATCAGCGGCTGGTCGGTTGCGAGCCTGAGCGGGCGGTGATTTCTTGCCCTTTGAGATAAAAACGGCGCAGCCAGCGGCGTATTTTGCGGGTGCGGTAGCCCCACGAGCGGGTCCAGATTTGCTCGCGGCGGGCATCGGCCAACGTCTCAAAGCGCCACAGCAACACCCTTTGGAAGTCGCCTTGCTGGAGGGCCTTTTGAACGGCTTCTTCGTGTAGCCACGCGGTCTCCGCTGTGAAGCGGCGGATCCACGCTTGAGATTGGGCATCGGCCAATTTTTTCAGCCGCGGCTGGGGGCGTTCGGGTGGGGTGAGTTCCAGATAGGCGTACACCTGCAGCATGGTTTCGACGTAGTTTTCGGCCAGGTCTTCGTACCACACTTCCAGGTAGGTGAGGTGATGGCGGTGTAGGAAATCCATCCACAGCGTATCAGCCACGATGAGTTCGTCGAGGCAGGCTTCGATGAAGGGCTGATGGTAGATGGGCGGCGCGGTATAGCGATAAAGGTTGAGGCGTTGGTGTTTGGGCACTTGCCAGACGCCGGTTTGAATGCCTTTGGCGTAGGAAACGGCCTGGGCGATTTTATCGCGCCGCCGCAACGCGATGAGCCGTGCCTGGGGGAAAAAGACGTCGAGCACTTCGGCATCGTTGAGGCTGCGCGCGGCCTCGCCAATGAGCGCGCGGCCCTTGGCCAGGAAGGCGCGAAACTGATACCAACTGATTTTCAGGCCATAGATGTCGTTGACCGTGCCGTAGGTCAAAGCCAAGCGGAGGTGCTGATAAAAATTGTCGGTTTCCCACCCATAGAGGCGTTTGGTGGTTTTGGGGTTGCGGTAGAAGGTTTCAGCGGGGTTCCCAAAGCCAAATCTACGTAAATCAGCGCATAGCAGATTGCTTCCGCTACGCGGGGTCATGAGTACGATGTAATATTTTTGGGCTTTTGGAAGAGGGCCCAACCGGTGTTCGAGGTCACGCCGAATTGCTGAGGTCTTGCCGGAGTCGGATGCAGGCAATGGGGCTTCCATGATGCTCCTCGCCGTCATGTTGGTTGTGTTGCTGGGCAAGGCGCGAGTGGACGGTTGGGCAAGGCGTTGGAAAGGCGAAGGGGGGAGGTTGGTGGGGTGAAGTCAGGTTAGGGGGCGTCCTCCTTTCGTTTGTGGCGGAGAAAGAGCAAAGTTGTCAGCCCCCCCAGCAGCAAGAGCGTGCCGCTGAGGCCGCCAAAGAGGATCCAGGCTTGGTTCCAGGTGCGCGCCTGGGGCACGATGGGGGGGCGTGGGGTTCGCAATTGCTCGCCAAAGCGCGAGACGAATTGCGCATCGGCCTCGACTGGCACCAGCGAGGCGCGCAATTGGGCTTCTAAATCGGCCAGTTCTTCGGGGGGAAGGGTCTTACCCCAGCGAGGCATGGCTTCCCTCCACGGGGTAGGCTACCAACCCCACCGTGCCCGGCCCCAAATGGACCGTCACCGCGGTGGAGAGGGTGGTGGTAATCAGGGTGCGCACGTTGAGCGCTTCTTGGGCGCTGGCGGCCAATTGTTGGGCTGCTTGGGGCGCTCGGGCATGCACAACCGCAACGTCGGTCAGGCGTTGCCCCATCTCTTCTTTCATCCGTTGAACGACGTGGGCCAACGCGCGCGCTCGGGTGCGCACTTTGCCTTTGGCGATGAGGGCGCCGTCTTCCAGCTCGATGATGGGTTTGAGGCGCAACGCGGAGGCCAGCAGGGCTTGGGTGGCTTTGACCCGGCCGCTTAGGCGGGCGTATTCCAGGGTGTCCATGCTCAGGATGATGCGCAGGCGCTCGCGCATGGTTTCCAGCCGCTGGAGAATTTCTTCGGGGGTTCGGCCTTGGCGGTCCATTTCGCGCGCTTCTTTGCACATGAAAGCCAGCGCGGCGGCACCGGCTTTGCTGTCGAAGGGCAGGACGCGGATTTTTCCTCGCAGTTTGCGGGCGGCAATGACGGCAGATTCGAACGTCCCCGAGAGTTTGCTGCTCACATGGATGGAAAGCACGGTGTCGCCAGGTTGGGCAATGCGCGTGTAGGTGTCTTCCAGTTGTTGTGGCGAGGCCTGCGACGTTTTGGGAATGACCTGCTCTTCGGCGATGCGGCGATAGAATTCATCTTCGCTGAGGTCCACGCCTTGGAGGTAGGTTTTTTCGCCAAAATGGATGCGGAAGGGCACGATATGCACTTGGTAGGTTTCTACCCAGCCTGGGGGGAAGTCGGCTGTGCCGTCGGTGACAATGTGGAGCATTGCGGTCAATCCTCTTCTTGTTGGGCTTTGAGTTCGGCTCGGAGGGCTAACAGCGTGCGGTGGTAAAGGCTTTTGATGGCGCCTTCGCTACGCCCTAAAATCTGCCCAATTTCCGCGTTGGAGAGGCGTTCGACGAACTTTAGAATCAAAAGCTCTTGCCGTTCAGGCGGCAAACGGCGGATGGCGTTGAGCAGGCGTTCCTCTTCTTCCAGTCGAATGAGGTGGTGCTCGGGGTGAGGCTCAGAAGCCACGGGCAGGTTCCAGCCGGAATCTTCTAACGCGATTTCTTTGCGGCGGCCTTGGTCGCGGTGCCAATTGGCCACTAAGTTATGGGCAATGCGATATAAGTAGGCCGAGAAAGGCAGCCCGCGTTCTTCGTAGCGGTGGATGTGCTGCATGGCCCGATAGAAAACCCTGGCGGTGAGGTCTTCGGCTTCTTGCGCGTGCCCCACGCGGTAGTAAATGTAACTGTAGATGCGTTGGACATAGCGCTGGTAGAGCAGGCCAAAGGCTTCTTTATCGCCTGCTCGGGCCCGTGCCAGGGCTTCCGCATCGGAAAGTTCGGCCATGTGCGAGTCGTCCATTAAAACCCGTCCTGTGGCAAAAAGTTACAGTTTTCGTGGGAAGCGCGCTCAAGGCCACACTTGGCGCACCAAAGCCGGCAGGATTTCGCCTGCGGGGCCTCGCAGGGTGAGGTCGGCAACATCTGAGAGGGGTGTGGCTTGGGGGTTGATTTCGATGACGAGCGCGCCTTGCTCTCGGGCGATGTCTGGCAGGGCCGCGGCGGGGTAAACCACGCCCGAGGTGCCAATCACCAGCATGGCATCGCAGGTTTGGCTGGCCTCCAGGGCTTGTTGGAAGACGTCATGGGGGAGGTTTTCGCCAAAGAGGACCACGTCAGGCCGTAAAACGCTGCCGCAAATGGGGCATTTGGGCGCTTCGCCCTCGGCCACGGGTTCCCAGTGGCTGACGGGGTGCCGGTGCGCCACGCACACGGTGCGCATGATGTTGCCGTGGAGTTCCAAAACATGCTGCGACCCGGCTTGCTGATGGAGCCCATCCACGTTTTGCGTGATGAGGGTAAACCGGGGCACCAGGCGTTCCATTTTGGCCAGGGCGATGTGCCCGGGGTTGGGGCGGGCCTGTGCAACCTTTTGACGCCGCCACGCATACCACGCCCAAACCAGCCCTGGGTTGTTGGCCAGGGCTTCGGGCGAGGCCAGCGCTCGCGGATCATAGCGCGCCCAAAGCCCGGTTTGGGCGTCTCGAAAGGTGGGAATGCCGCTTTCGGCTGAAATGCCGGCGCCCGTCAGCACAGCAACATGCTGGGCCTTGCGGAGCCAGCGGACGACCTCGGCAGGGAGAAGGGGGCGCTCGGTTGTCATGTCGTATCCTGATGGGGTTGAGGGCTTTCTACAACCTCGGCGTTCGTTGTCAACTATTCTACCGCGTTATGATACACTTAACCCACACAATTTTCTTGGAGGACGACCATGCGCATCATTTTGGACGCAATGGGAAGCGATCATCATCCCGACCCTGAGGTGCAAGCCGCGGTGGAAGCCGCGCGCTTGTTTGGCGATGAGATCATTTTGGTGGGGAAGGAAGAGGTCTTGCGCCCCAAATTAGCTGCTTTGCATGCCGAATCTTTACCTGTGCGGGTGGTGCATGCGCCCGAAGTGTTGGAAATGACCGACAAACCCGCGCGTTCGGCCCGCCGCAAGGCGCAAAATTCGATGGCCGTGGGGATGGATTTGCTCAAAGCCGGCGAGGGCGATGCGTTTGTGACCGCCGGCAACACAGGGGGCGCGATGGCCAATGCGCTGTTCCGTTTGGGGCGCATTCGGGGCGTGAAGCGCCCGGCGTTGGCAACCCGTTTCCCGACCCGCAAGGGGTATTGTGTGGTCTTGGATATTGGCGCGAACGCCGAATGCAAACCCGAATATTTGCTCCAGTTTGGTGTGATGGGTTCGGTCTATGCTGAGCAAGTGTTGGGCGTGGCAAATCCGCGGGTGGGGTTGCTTTCTAACGGCGAGGAAGCCGGCAAGGGCAACGATTTGGTCAAGGCGACCTATCCGCTTTTAGAGGCCAGCGGGCTCAATTTCATCGGCAATGTGGAAGGCAAGGAACTGTTTGGGGGCGAGGTTGATGTGGTGGTGACCGACGGCTTTACAGGCAATGTGTTGCTCAAAGCCTCAGAGGCCGTGACCAAACTCATTGTAGATACCCTCAAGACCCAATTGATGGCTTCGACCCGCACCAAGTTGGGGGCTTTGTTGGCCAAGCCGGCCTTCGACGCCCTCAAGGGGATGTTGGACCCCAGCGAGATTGGGGCTGCCCCGCTGTTAGGAATTGACGGCCTGGTGTTTGTGGGCCACGGCCGCTCGGATGCGCGCGCGTTGGTGAGCGCAATTCGGGCGGCGCGGCAGGCTGTGGAAAACGATCTCTTGGGCAAGTTGGGCACGGCGATTGCCGAGCGCCTGGCGACACCGCCCGAGCAGGCATGAGAGGAGCCGAGTATGCGAGTTGTTACCAATGAGAAATTCATCGCCCGCAACGCCAAAATCGGGCGCTACGCCGGTTTGGCCGCGATTGTGGTGTTGGGCGCGGGGGTGTATTTGACCTTCGCTCACCCTGAGATGGTCGGCCCGACGTTTGTGTTGTTGATTGTGGGCTTCGTGCTTTCGCAAGTGGGCATTTACTTTTCCAACCGCTGGGCCCGCCCCCCGCGTCTGGATACCCAAATCACCAAAGCCTTGAAGGGCTTGGGCCGCGATTACACGTTGTATCATTACAGCACGCCGGCTTCGCATTTGTTGGTGGGGCCAGGCGGGGTTTTTGTGATTGTGGTGCGCTTCCAGCGTGGGCGCATTACGTATCGGAAAGGGAAATGGCGTCAACACGGGGGCTTGTTGTTGTGGTATTGGCGCATCTTCGCTCAGGAAGGCATCGGCCGGCCCGATTTGGAAATCAAAGCCGAGGTTGAGGCCGTGGAGAAACTGCTGAAGGAAAATCTCCCCGCGGAAGATTACGCGGCGCTCCAGCCGGTGCAGGCGGTTTTGGTCTTTACCGACCCGCGGGCTGAGATTGGCGACGTCTCCGAGGCGCCGGTGCCTACCGTGAAAATCGAAGACCTCAAGGAAACCATCAAGAAACTGGCCAAAGGAAAACGCCTCACGGGCGAACAGCTCAAGCGCATTCGCCGCGCATTGGGCGACGACCCTAAACGCAACAAGGGCAAAGAGGCGGCCGAAAGCGAGCAAGCCCCGCCCAAGAATCAGGGCAAAAACAAAGCCAAAGATTGAGCAGATTCCGCAAAACGGCCAAAAGGCAAACAGGGCGCTAAGCAAGCGCCCTGTTTGCTTGGATAGAGCAACAGCGTGAAGTTTTACCCGTTGAGGAATTTCTCCAGGGCCTCACGGCTGATGCGATAAGCCCGTCCGATTTTGCGCGCGGGCAAGTCGCCGGCTTCGATGGCGGCCAAGACGTCTTCTTCCGATACCCGCAACACCTGGGCTGCCTCGGCCGGGGTCATCACCGGCGGAAGGGCGTTGCTCGCCTCGGCATTCTGGGCTGGTTGTTGGGGGGTGGTTGTTTGCGGTTGGGTCATGCCCCCCATGGTTTGGGAAATCATGTTGCCGATGCCCATGCCGGCTCCAATGCCTGCGGTGAGCCCCGCACCACCGCTGGGGTTTTGCGCGGCGTCGCGCATGGCGTCTGCGGCTTGCAGTTGCGCATAAACTTGCGGGTCCAGCAGCCCGCGCGAGCGCAGTTCCTCGGCGGTGTTTTCCGAGGGCGTCATGCTGGCGATGACGAAACTTTTGAGCTCCAGGCCAATGGCCTCGAATTCGGCCGCGGCTTTGGCGCGCACGCCCGCGCTGATTTCGTCCAGCCAGCCTAAGATGTCTTGCACGGTTTGATACTTCCCCTTCATTTCGCCGAGCATGTCGGTCAGGCTGCGCAGCAAGCGGCTGCGGAGGTCGTTTTCAATGTCCGACATCAAATAAATGCCGCGCGTGCCGACGATTTGCGTGACGAACTGTTGGGGGTTTTTGACTTGATAGGAATAGGTGCCAAACCCTTTGAGAAGCAACCAACCCAAGCCAACGCCGGGGGTTTGTACGGGAATGGGTTGCGGCGTGCCCCATTTGCGGTCGCGGAATTCCCGCATGGAGACGAAATACACCTCGGCCGTGAAGGGCGAGCGGTCGTTGAAGGCTTTGCCGAGGAAGTTGATTAGCAAGGGGATGTTGGCCGTGGTGATGGTGTGGCGCCCTGGCCCGAAGACATCCAGGGCTTTGCCGTCGCGGAAGAAGACCGCGGCTTGGGCTTCGCGAACGATGACCTGAGAGCCTATTCGGAAATCGCCCGGCCCGGTTTCGGGGAACCGATGCACAATTTCATTGGGCATCTCGTCAGGCCATTCGATGACGTCAAAAATTCGTCGTGCCATAGTTTTGTCTCCTCAAAAAGTTAAGCGTGTTGGGAAGGGGTCATTCGGCCAACAAGACTTCTTCGCGGCGGTTGAAAACTTCGATGGCTTGCCGAGCCAGAGTGAGCATGCCGCGTAGGGCGGCGGGGAAGTCTTCTGTTCCGATGGCTTGCTCCAGGCGGTCAACGCTTTGGCGGATTTGCTCGGTCAGGGCTAAGAGCTGGCCGTCGAAGGCATAGAGTGCGGCGAGGGCTTCTTCGTCCACTTTGAGGGCATCGAAGAAGCCGGCATAGCCATAAGAGGCCGTGCGTACTTGGTCGGAAAACGTGCGCAGTCGGATGGCAATGGCTTCGAGGTCGTCCAGATATTGGAATTCTCCCGCGGCAACCAGTTCGCGTTGGAGTTCGGTGAGGCGTCGCCATTGCTCATCCACCCGCTGGGCTACGGTGAGCCGAAGGAGTTTGTCGGCGTCTCGGCGGTGTTCCTTGGCGCGGTAGCCTTGGAAGCCCGGAATTTGGCGGAGTAGTTTTTCTGCTGCGTTTTCGTTATCTTGAATTTGTTGGTTGTAATCTGGGGTTTTGTTCATTTTTTGCCTTATCATTCAAGGGAATTACACGGTTAAGGTCGCTAATAGGATAGCATAGAATGAGTAAGCGCGCAACCACCAACGCATGTTTTTGTGGATTTTTTGTCGGGTTGGGTGTTTGGGGGGCTGGGTTAAACCCCTACCGCCCCAGGCGGGGCGGTAGGGGTTTAGGGAGGGAGATTGGGGAGGAGAGACTGGAGAGTGGCTGTGAGCCGCTTCTCCTATTTCAACATTTCGATCACAGTGGTGGTGTAGAAAAAGCGGGGGTCAAAGTCAGCGTAAACGTTGGTGCCACTGTGGAAGAGGATGGTGCCGCCCACAACCTGCGCGGGCACGTCGTCATAGGCGTAGAGGTCGTTGGCGGGGTTGCTGTCGTGGGTATGGCAGGCGATGGTGATGTCGCTGCTGCTCCCGCCGTGGTAGTCCACCGTGGCGTAGGGAGCCAAGATGGTGCCCACGACCCAGTTGTTGGATGCACCGTGGAAGTTGACGTAGCCAGAGGAGTTGACCATGTAGATGGCCAAGCCGGCAAAGCCGTCGGGGTCGTCGCTGGGGGGTGCGCAGATTTGGACCGAGGTGCTATCGTTCCAGTCCAATTGGCCGTTGGTGAGGTAGAAGAGGGTGTCGTCCACGGTCATGGTGGCGCCGTAGCGGATGACGACGTTGGCGTCGCCCGAGGAATAGACCCGAAGCCGATCGGCCGAGAAGCTATCTTTGAATGCGACGGTGCCGGTGCGGTTGTAGATCACCAGGGAATCCGCGGTGCTGCTTTCGATGGTGATGTCGCCAGGGGCGGTGGGGTCTGCGATGATGGTGACGTGGCCGGTCATGGTGACGTCGCGCAGCCAGACTTCGCCGCTGGAGACGCAATACACGCCGCTGGAGAGGGTGCCGCCCGATTTCATCACGAGGCTATCCACGGTGGTGGTGCAAGGCGGCGGGGTGGGAATGGGCGGAATCAGTTTGTGGAATTTGGTTACCAGCTCGGGCACGTCAATGGGCTGGGCGTTTTCGATGCACCAGTCGCATGCGGGGTAGGGCTTGAGGTCAATGGTGCCCACGGCTCGGACAGCGCTGCCGGAGTCCAGGTTGACCACAACGCTGGCGCCGCTGGCGACGCTGGGGTCGTTGTTGCTATTGCTAAACATGCCGCCGCCGGTGAGGTTGACGGTTGCGCCGTTGTTGACCATGATGCCGCCCTCGCCGGTCCAGGGGCTGCCTGTGGGGTTGAGGCTGACGAAGATGTCGTGCCCGACCAGCGATTCTTGGCGCGCGCGGGCCACGGCTTCGACTTTGGTTTCCAGGGTGTCGCTAAAGATGAGTTGGGCAAATGCGGTTTGGCGTTGGGTGGTAATGGCGACGCGGATGTGTTCTTCCTCGGCGCCGACACATACCGAAGCGCAGACGCCGCCATCGGCTTGTTCGCAGGTGACGTTGATCACGTCGCCCGCGTCGGCGCTAAAGCCGTTTTGCTCCGCGACTTCCCAGGCTACGCTTTGCCAGTCGGTGCGGCAGCTCACTTTGGCGTAGGCTGCGGCCAAAGCGGCCGAATCGGCCGCGGCTTGGGCTCGGCGGCGGGCGCTGAGGATCATGCCGCCATCAATGCTCAGGGCAACGAAGCCCAAGAAGGCAACAAAGCCCAAGGCCAGGAGCACAAGCACCTGCCCCCGGGCGCGGGGTTGGGGTTTGTTTCGGGGTGGCAATGGCATGGCTGACCTCCTCATTTGGCAACGGTCACAAACGGCTGGGGCGAGCCGTTGTCATAAAATCTCAGGAACAAGCGAAAAGGCCCCGCTGTGGGGGCGCAACTTCTGTAGGGTAAACGAAGGGGCGGGGGGATTGTTACATTGCAAAAGGCGTAAAATGCGTTTTGTTTTGATATGGCGATAGGAGTTTTTTCCTATTACGTGAAAAAAGCCCGATGGACGAAAGTCCATCGGGCTGGCGGAGGGAGGGAAGTCCTTATGGCCCGTTGCCATTCCCTTTTTCGCCTTGCCATTGCCATTGGTAGCTTTGCCCTGTGGCTGTGGTGAGGGGTGTTTCTGTGGGGGTGACGGTTTCGGTGGCTGTTGCTGTCACGGTTGGGGTGATGGTGCCCGTTGGTGAGGGTGTGGGGGTGGCGGTCACCGTGGCTGAAGCGGCGGGCGGGCGGTGGGCGGGCGGCCGCCCGTGGCCACGGAAGAACGCCGCGGCTTGTTCGGCCACTTCTTCGCCGGCCTGGGCGGCCTGGCGCTCTTGCGGCGGAAGGTGGTAGCGCAAGCGTTCAAGCATTTGGGCTTGGGTTTGGGCTTGAGAGGCTAAGGTTTGGGCTTCTTCAGGGGGCAGGGAGGTTTTTTGAGCCCATTGCAGCGCGTTTTGCACATGGCGCTGATATACGGTGAGGGTTTGGGCTGCTAATTTGGTTTTGCCCTGTTTGAGGAGGGCTTCGCTTTCTTCCAAGCGGCGTTGTGCAAAGGTGATTTCCAGTGCTGCCCGCGAGGCAGGGTCGGGGCTGAGGTAATATTGGGTGTCTTCCAAGAGGCGCTTGATGGGGTAGCGCCAATCGCCTGGAAGGGCGTGTTGTGCTGAAACCGCGGTCCACGTGCCGCCCAGCAGCACCAAGGCTGCCAGCATTGCGGCCACGGCAAATTGCCAGGCCCGTTGCCATTGAGGCCATGCCCACCCGCGGCGAGGCCGTGGGCGTTGAGCCGCGGGCGCTTGCCGCGGCTGCAGATGAGGTTGGACGCGTTCCCAATGCGGCTGCCATGAAGACGCGGCTTGATCCAGCGCCGGCTCCTGACGATAGAGCCACGCCGCGGCTTCAGCCTCTGGGCGAATGCGCTCGGCTTCTTGCGGCGGTAGTTCGCTCAGGGCTTCTTCCAGGCTTTTGCCTTGTTCTAAGGCGCGAAGTACGCGTTCCAGGGCGTCCATAATGACCTCGTATTAGGATAACGCACCCAGGCCAAAGGCGTTACACTTCTTGTGATTGTTGCGCAATTTGCTTGCGGAGGGCCTGGAGGGCTCGATGTTGGAGGACACGAACCGCGCCTTCGCTTCGTTCCATGACCTGGGCAATTTGGGCAGGGCTATAGTCGTAGAAGAAGCGGAGAATGAGCACGGTGCGATAATCGGGTTTGAGTTTTTGCAGGGCTCGGTGGAGATCGGCGAGGTTTTCCTGCTGGATGGCGTTTTCTTCAGGGGAGATGCGTTTTTCTTGTCTTGGGCGGTCGTCTAAAGGCAGGAAGCGGCTTTCTTGGCGTTGGCGGTCAATGAGCAGGTTGCGTGCAATGCGGAAGAGGTAGCCTTCGAATCGGTCGCGCTCTTGATAGCCATCAAGGTGTTGCCAAAGGCGAATGAAGGTTTCGTTGACCAAGTCATCGGCCATGTCCGCGTCGGCACCATAGGCCAAGAAGAAGCGATAAAGCCGAGCACCATACCGCTCGTATAGTGCGCGAAAGGCGGTTTGATCGCCTCGTTTGGCCAATCGAATGAGTTTCGAAATGGGGGTGTCGTTGGCGATGGTCATGTTTGCGCCGTCACGCGAAAGGTCGAGGGCCTGCCTTTATTGTAACAGGAAGTCACGCAAAAGCAGCAAAGCAGCCGCAAAGTGGTTGGGAAGGCGAGTTTCTGCGCGGCTTTGGGGGGCAGGCAAGGGCCTGGTGGGGAAAGCGCGCCGTTGGGGATGCTGGCGCGGTGAGCGGCCGCGCAGGGGGCGCCCCACGCGCGTGGGCTGCTGGGGGCGCGGTTGCGGCGTTCCTGGGTCGGGCAAGGGGAAGGGGACAGCCGCGCATCGCGGCTGGTTAGCAAGCGTGTTTTCTGCAGCGTTTCACGGAATCCGTCAAAGGGCCTCTCGGCGTGTTCCTGATGTTGTGTTTTCCCGGCCTGCGGAACGCTGTTTGAAGGGGCGCTGCTCCCTTTTCGGAAACCAGGCAGAGAGGCCCTTCGAGGGACAAGAAGGCCCCCGGGGCGCAACTTGCGTCCGCCCCGGGGCGCGTGGGGGTGAGGGGTAGAGGTTGACGCGAGGGGTTAGTAGGGCGATTCCAGCGCGTCGACGGGGCAGCGTGAGAGACACACGCCGCATTTGAAGCAGTTGTCTTCCACGATGGCGATTTTTTTGTTTTCGTCCAAGTAGAGCGCGTCATACACGCAGCTGAGCACGCAGAAGTTGCAGCCGGTGCATTTTTCGGGGATGAGAATGGGCGGGGCTTCCATGGTGGGGATTTGCTGGCGCAGGGTCAACCCTTGGATGGAAGCCACCGAGGGGTAGCCGTTTTTGTCCAGCCATTTGTTGAGTTGTTTGGCGATTTTGCCAAAGATGCCCGGGCCGCGCGTGATGGCCGCGGTGCAGACGCCCACTGCGCTGGCGCCAGCCATGAGGTATTCCACCACGTCGGTGCCTTTGCTGATGCCGCCCACCCCAATGATGGGGACATCAACCACGCGGGCAATATCATACACCATTCGGAGGGCAATGGGTTTGAGGGCAGGGCCCGACATCCACCCGTGGCCGTCTTTGCCGCCCATCACGGGGCGCCCGCCGCGTTCGATGTCAATGCCGAAGGCCGGCCCAAACGAGTTGGTGGCCACGATGCCGTCTACACCGGCTTCTACGGCTGCAATGGCAGCGTCTTGCGGTTCGCGGAAGGGGCTCATTTTGACAAAGACGGGTACATCCAGGGCTTCTTTGGCCGCTCGGATGGCATCTTGCATGGGCCGGGGGTCGTCTTCGATGTAGTGGGTGCTGAGTTCGACGGCGTCGGCAAATGGCGCGACTTTGGGGGCCAGTTGGGCAATTTCTTCCGCGGTGTAGCCCATGCTGATGATGACAGGGATGCCCGCTTCGTCGGCCAGGCGACGAATTTCGGGAAATTCTACTTCCAGCCAGTGCTCGGGTGGCAGTTCGGACCATAGTTCGGTGTTGAGGAAGTAGTTTTTGAAATCCCACATGTTGGGGACGGGCACGTTTGCGGCCGTGGTGGAGATGGTCTTGGTCACCAGGGCCGACGCGCCCCCTTCGATGCACGCTTTGGCCATTTTGGCGTCGCGCACCGGAGGGCCAGCCGCAGGCATCACAGGATGCGCCAACTCGAAGCCGAGCAAACGGGTTGTCAGATCTGCCATGAGAGCCTCCAGAAGGTCAAGGAGTGGGTTGTGCCGTGGGGACCGGCGTGCTTTCAACGAAGATGACTTCGTGAAAGCCTAAATCTCGCAGCAGGATGGTCAGGTAGGCTTCTGCATTGCGCTGGGCCACGTCTAAAATGCCATCTTCCAGGGCTGCTTGAAGGATTTCTTGCTCAGCCACCTGCCGGGCTGCGGTTTCCAGTTGGATATCGCCGTGGGTCAGTAGGCCCGTTTCGCGGTCGTACACGTAGGATTTTTGGTTGTCAAGGGTGGCGATGAAAATTTCGGGCGGGGGGAGGCGCATGTAAAGCACGCCGTTTTCGGCCCAGAGGTCTTGCGGTTGGAGTTTGGCCAAATCAACGCCTGCGATCACGATGCCGTGGGCGACAAAGAGCAGGCGGTCGCCAAAGAGGAAGCGCAGGCTGTTGGGGCCTTCTTCCGCGGTGACGACTTTTTCGACGGTGTATTGCACGGTTTCCAGCCGGGCCAGGCTGCGCACGCTGTGGATGATGGTGACCGGGTCGGGCATGATGGTCGGTGTGGGATGGAGCGCTTCGGCGACCTGGGTGCTCAAGGCATCCACGGGCTGGAGGGCTTGGGCGACCTGGGTGCCCAGGCTGTTGACGGGCTGGGCGATGCTGTTGGCCGTTTGTTGCACGGCCAGGACGGTGCTGTAGGCCAGCCATCCTAAAATGGCCAAGGCTGCCAAGCCGATGAGCCATCCGAGGCACGAGCCTCGATTGTTGGTTTCCATTTGCGTTCCTACCTTTGGTTTACCTTTGGTTGGTGAGGTGCCAGAGCCCCCGTGAGGCCAGGGGCGGCACAAATCCACGGTTTTGTGGTAGGATGAATTATACTATACAGCGGAACCCCTCACCATCTTCCGCGGCCGGCTTGGCGTGCGCCCGCGGTGGCTTTGAGGCTTTTATGCACGTCGGTATTTTGACGCTTTGGCTTCACCTTCCGGGGTGTGCTTCGCTCAAAGAGAAGCGACGCCGCCTCAAGCCTTTGTTGCACCGCCTGCACCGGGAGTTCAACGTCTCGGTGGCCGAGGTGGGGGCGCAAGATGCGTGGCAGGAAGCCGTGATCGCGTGCGTGTGGGTCAGCAACGATGCTGTTTATACCCAGCAGGCCCTGCAAAGGGTGCGTGGCTGGGTCGAAACCCACTGGGGGGATGGGTGGATTGCCCAAGAGCGCCTCGAACTTTGTTGAACCCTTGACGAGCAGGAGGAAGTTATGGATTTGGAACTCAAAGGCAAAAAGGCCTTGGTGGCCGGCGCAAGTCGTGGGCTTGGTTTTGCAGTCGCGTTGGCTTTGGCCCAGGAAGGCTGCTCGGTGGCCATCAATGGGCGAGATTACAACCGCTTGGAAGAGGCCGCCGAGCGCATCCGCGAGGCTGTTGATAACCGAGTGGCGGTGATTCCGGTGGCTGGCGACTTGGCCGCGCCGGATATGCCGGCGTTGGTGGTGCGAAAGGCCGCCGAGGCCCTCAAAGGACTGGATTTGCTGGTCACCAACACCGGCGGACCGCCCGCAGGTAACTTCAAGGTGTTGACCGACGCCCAATGGGAAGATGCCGTGAGCACGTTGCTCATGGCGCATGTCCGTCTCATTCGCGCGGCGTTGCCTTTTTTGGAGCAGTCGGCCACGCCCAGCATCTTGGCGATTACGTCTTACTCGGTCAAGCAACCCATCCCTGGTTTGGTCCTTTCCAACAGCGTGCGGGCGGCAACGGCCAATTTGGTCAAAACTTTGGCTTTGGAGTTGGGCGCGAGTGGCATTCGGGTCAATGCCATTTTGCCCGGTTGGACCAAGACCGAGCGCGTCACAGCGTTGATGGAAAGCCGAGCCAAGGCCAATCACACCACCATCAACGATGAAATCAAAAAGCAAACCCGAGAGATTGCTCTGGGGCGCATGGCCGAGCCCGAAGAATTTGCCAAGCCAGCGGTGTTTTTGCTTTCTCCTGCCGCGTCTTATGTGACGGGCGCCCTGTTTACCGTGGATGGCGGGGCTTACAAAGGTGTGTGTTGAACCCGCGGCGAGCCCGCCAAGCAAGCCTGCGGCGCGGGCGTGGGAATTTTGCACGCTTTGGACAAAAGCCCGCTTTTATGGCATAATCTCCCTATTCCTTGTTGTTTTCAGGAGGTCGCATGGCCGCGAAACGAAACAAACGAGCCCAAATTCGCGAGCAACGCTTGGCTCGCCAACGCCGTGAGCGCATCATCGTCATGGCGGTCATCGCGGGCGTGATTTTGATGGTCGGTGGGTTGTGGGTGTTGGCTTCTGCGCCTTCACCGCAGGCGACCCCTGCTGCCCCCAATACAGTCAACGACATCGTGCCCATTACGCCCATCCCTCGCCCCGACGTGGATATGAACGCCGCGGGCGATCCCAATGCGCCAGTGACCATTATCGAATATTCCGATTTCCAATGCCCTTTTTGCGGGCGCTTTGCGCGTGAAGTGGAGCCGCTCATCATCAAGAACTACGTGGATACGGGCAAGGTGCGTTTCATCTATCGGACGTTTGGCGATTGGATTGGCCCTGAGTCGCTTTTGAGCGCGGAAGCGGCTTATTGCGCTGGCGACCAAGGGAAGTTTTGGGATTTCCACGACATTCTTTTCGAAAATCAACATGGCGAAAACCAGGGCGCGTTTACGCGTGAGCGCATTGAGGCGATGGCCAAGCTTTTGGGGCTCAACATGGATGAGTTCCGGCAATGTTTAGATAGCCACAAATATCAAAAACAGGCCATGCAAGACCTGGCCGATGGGCAGGCGGCTGGCGTCAAGGGCACGCCCTCGTTCATCATCATTGCCCCCGATGGCAGCCAAGAATTAGTCGTGGGGGCGTTGCCTTACGACCAGTTCAAAGCGCATATTGATGCTGCCTTGGCCAAGCAGCCGAAATAAAGCGGCCGGCAGCAGCGGTTTAAAAAATTAAAGCCCAAGGGCGCAGCAATTTGCTGCGCCCTTGGACGTCGCGGCTCCTTTGCAATGAGCATGAAAGAAAGTTGTGGGGAAAACGTTTTTGGTTTACGGCGGTAGGGTATGGCGATGGGTTGACGAAGGTCACGGACTGTGGGTTATAGGCTGTGGGCTGTGGTGTGAGCGCGATGTTAGGTTGTGAAAATACAGAGGTTTCGATGGACCGCGTCGTAAATCCAGGAGCCGCTGACACAAACGCATAGCACCCCATCTCTATGCAATTGTGAATAAAAGCTTTCAAGTAGGCGCCCGAGGTTGCGGCTGAATATCCCAGCCAGGCGGCCAGGGGTCAATGACGCCGAAGTAAATGGGCGGGCGTTGAGGCTGGGGGTAAGGCGCTCGCTTGGGCGTGGTTCGGCGCCGGGAAGCAGCGCGGTCTCGGGAGGTCGCTGCATGGGTCTGCCCGCCCTTGAGCACCTGCATGAAGACGGCCACGATGTGAGGGTCTAAAGCCACGCCGGCTTGGCGTTGCAAATAGCGTTTGACCTCGCGGGGCGCCATCGGCGTGCGGTAAGGGCGTTGGGAAGTCAGCGCATCCCATGTGTCTACAACGCCTAAGATGCGGGCCAAAAGCGGAATGGCTTTGCCGGCCAAGCCTTGCGGGTAGCCTTGGCCATCCCAGCGCTCATGATGGTGGAGCACGGCTTGGCAGGTTTCCTTAGGCAAGCCTGGCACAGCCCGCACGATTTCGTAACCCCAAATGGGGTGTTGGCGCATGATTTGCCATTCGTTTTCGTTGAGCGCGCCGTTTTTGTGGAGGATGCGGTTGGGAATTCGCACTTTGCCCAGGTCGTGTAAGAGGGCTGCCCAGCGCAGATGCCGCAAGGTGGTTTCGTCTAAGCCGAGGGCAGCGCCCAGGGCCACCGCCCATTCGGCAACGCGGACACTGTGGGCGTAGGTCTCTGGATCGCGCAGGCGCAACATCTGGCACCACGCCCGCAGCGCTGCATCCATTTGCCCGATTTGTCCGCAGAGCGCCGCTGTTTGCGCGGCCTGGGGCCGCGGGCGGGAAAAGCAGCGCCGCCCCCACGGCCACCCTTGGCCTTGCGCCCCGCGGGCTTGCCGCAGCGCACCCCTTAGGCTCGAAAGGCCAAGCCTCACAGACCGTACCCAGGGGGGTGTTTTCTGAAAAGCGGCGGACATTGTGCGAACTCCCGATTGCCTTTGCCAAGGCTTTGTTTTGCTCTCGTGCAACGCGAAGTTCTTTTTTCCGTTATCTATGACGCCGCCGCACGCCAAAGGTTACGGGTTGAGGGACGATTTCCCCAAAATTCGTGCCAATTCGTTGCAGGTTAGGGGTTGAGCTCCAAAACGGTGGGGCGCAGGTCCAGCTCGTCGATCAGGGCGTTGATTTCCGCGTGGGTGAGGGGGCGACCTTTGCCCGCGTATGCAGTGAGAGCGGCTTCCATCATGTTGGTGCCAAAAGAGCGGCCGTCGTAG
>Ga0256914_1001112_pt1 | contig 25467 bp, 25 predicted proteins | sample HulkmetaG_FD_191571 | JGI IMG/M metagenome (GOLD analysis project Ga0256914, IMG submission 191571) | Hydrothermal chimney microbial communities from Main Endeavour vent field at the Juan de Fuca Ridge, Pacific Ocean - Hulk | ecosystem: Environmental > Aquatic > Marine > Hydrothermal vents ... | reverse complement strand
GCGGCGAACCTCGCCCAGGTCGTCGGCCTGGCGCCGGCCTGCCCTGCCGAGCAATTCGGCAAGCAGGCGGGCCACGGCCTCCGGCGTGACCTGATCCTGGAGCAGTTCCGGAATGACCTCCCTGTCAGCGATCAGGTTGACCAGGGAGAAGTAGCGGATCGAGCGGATGAGCAGGCGGCCGAGCAGGTAGGTGCGGGGGGAGAGCCGGTAGGCGGTGAGCATGGGGATGCCCAGGATGGCCAGTTCCAGGGTGACCGTGCCGGAGGCGGCCGCCACGCAGTCGCAGGCCGCCATGAGGTCGTAGCGGTCCTGGTCGATGACGTGCAGATCCAACCGGTTTTGCCAGGTTTCCAGCCCATGGTCATGGAGCTGTTCCCTGGAGATTGTCGGCGCCACAGCCAGGAGAAAGACCGGCCGCCTGGACAGGTTGTCCTGGAGCAGGCCGGCACCTGCCAGGAAGACCGGCAGCAGGGCCTGGATCTCCCTGGTCCGGCTCCCGGGGAGCAGGCCGATCACCGGCCTGTCTTCCGGCTGGTCCAGGTTGTGCCTGCGGAAGAACTCCTCCCGGCCCAGCCTTGCCTCCACCGTGTCCACCAGGGGATGGCCGACAAAGTCTACGGTAACCCCGCGTTCAGCATAGAACCGCTGCTCAAAGGGAAGAATGACCCCGATCCGGTCGGCCAGGCGGCCGATCTTTCTCACCCGGCCGCTCCGCCAGGCCCAGACCTGAGGACTGATGTAGTAGAACACCGGGATGCCGAGCTGTTTGGCCTTTGCTGCCAGGTGGAGGTTGAAGTCAGGAAAATCGATGAGAATGAGCAGGGCCGGCCGCGTGGTGCGCATCCGCCTGATCAGCCGCCTGCGCGCCGCCAGGATGTCGCCGAGATGGGCCAGGACCTCGGTGATGCCCACCACTGCCAGGCGGGCCGCATCGTAGAGCAACTCCACCCCGGCGCCGGCCATGGCCGGCCCACCCATGCCGAAAAAGGACAGCCCCGGTTCGCTTTCCAGCATGGCCTGCACCAGCCGGGCGCCGTGCATGTCGCCGGAGGCCTCGCCGGCAACGATCATCACCCGGTTGCCCGCTGGACGGCTGTTCGGGCAAGGCTCAGTCACTGTCATCCAGGGGCTGGTCGATGCGGATGCCGGCCAGGGACTGGCCCTTGCCCAGGATGTGCTGCATCCTGGCCTGGTTCTCCCTGATCTGGGAGACCACCTCCAGGGCCACCTCCAGGGCCTGCCTGCCCTCCCGGCCCGAGACCATGGGCCTGGTGCGATTCCTGACATTGGTGATGAAGTCGGCCAGTTCCATCTCCAGGATGTCCTGGTCCGGGAACCGGTGCCGGTCGATCCTGGGGATCAGCTCCCTGGCCGAGCTCTCCGGGGCAGCGGTCACCGCCATGACCTCCCGTTTGCTGAAGTCAACAGACAGGTACTGGCCGGGTTGGAAGATCCGCATCCGGCGGATGTTGTCCATGGAGATGCGGCTGACCGTGACATTGGCGGTACAGCCGTTTTCGAAGATGAGGCGGGCATTGGCGATGTCGGTCAGGGGGGTGATCACCGGAGCGCCTACGGTGTGGATGGTCCTGATCTCCGCCTTGACAATGGAGAGGATGATGTCGATGTCGTGGATCATCAGGTCGAGGACCACGTCCACGTCCGTGCCCCGGTTCTTGAATACCGAGATCCGGTGTGCCTCGATGAAAAGGGGCTGGGTGAGCAGCGGCTGCATGGCCAGGACCGCCGGGTTGAACCGCTCCAGGTGACCCACCTGGAGGACCAGGTCCTTTGCCGCTGCCAGGCTGATCAGCTCGTCGGCCTCGGCCAGAGTCGTGGTGATGGGTTTTTCCACCAGCACATCGATGCCTGCCTCCAGGCAGGCCATGGCGACCGCGTGGTGGTGCATGGTCGGCACCACCACGGAGACCGCATCCACCTCCCGGATGAGCCGGCGGAAATCGGCATAGGGCCGGCAGCCGCATTCCGCGGCCACGGCCGAGGCCCGGTCGGTTTCGATGTCCGCCACCCCGACCAGGTCCACGTTCGGCATGGCACTGTACTTCTGGGCATGGAAGCGGCCCAGGTAGCCGACCCCGATGACCCCTGCTCTGATTGTCTTCATTGTCTGTCGTGCGCTCCGTGCTCCACAGGTCCCTCAGATGCCCAGGTAGGCCTTCTGTACATCCTCGTTGACCAGCAGGTTTGTCGCTGTATCGTGGAGGGTTATCCTGCCGGTCTCCAGGACATAGCCGCGGTGGGCGATCTTGAGGGCCATGTTGGCGTTCTGTTCCACCAGGAAGATGGTCGTGTTTTGCTCCCTGTTGATTTTTTGTATGATATCGAATATCTGCCTGGTAACCAGGGGGGCCAGTCCCATGGAGGGCTCGTCCAGGAGCAGGAGCTGGGGCCGGGCCATAAGGGCCCGGGAGATGGCCAGCATCTGCTGCTCGCCTCCGGAAAGGTTGCCGCCATCCTGGTTGCGGCGGTCGAAGAGGATGGGAAACAGGGAATAGATATATTCCAGATCCTTGCGGATCCCGTCCCGGTCCCGGCGGAGGAAGGCCCCCATGTCCAGGTTTTCCGCCACGGTCAGGTCGGGAAAGATGTGGCGGCCTTCCGGTACCTGGCTGATGCCCAGGGCGACGATCCGGTCCGGCGACAGCTCGTGGATGGGTTGGCCGCGGAACAGGATCTCGCCGGTCCTGGGCGGAACGATACCCGAGATCGCCATCAGGGTGGTGGACTTGCCCGCCCCGTTGGCGCCGATCAGGGTGATGATCTCGCCCTGGTCGATGTGGAGGCTGATGTCGTGCAGGGCCTGGATATTGCCGTAAAAGGTGTTGACGTTTCGGAGTTCAAGCATCGCTTTCGCCCAGGTAGGCCTTGATGACGGCCGGGTTCGCCCGGACCTCTTCCGGCGAACCTTCGGCGATTTTTTTTCCGTAATCCATGACAAAGATGTGATCCGACAGGCTCATGACCAGTTTCATGTCATGCTCGATGAGCAGGATCGACAATCCCTCGTCACGGATCCTGGTGATCAGCTCGTCCAGTTCCCGGGTTTCCTGCGGGTTCATGCCGGCGGCCGGCTCGTCCAGGAGGAGCATGATCGGTTCGGTGGCCAGGGCGCGGGCGATCTCCAGCCGTCGCTGCTGGCCGTAGGGCAGGTTCTTGGCATACTCGTTGACCACCCCGGCCAGGCCGATCTTTTCCAGGATGGCATAGCTGAAGGCCACGATCTCCTCTTCCTCCCGCCGGGTCCGCCGGTCGCGGAAGATGGCCCCCAGGACCTTGGCCCTGGTCCGGCAGTGGCGGCCGATCATCACGTTTTCCAGCACGGTCATGTTGGGAAAGAGGCGGATGTTCTGAAAGGTCCTGGCCAGTCCCTGCCTGGTCACCTTGTTGGGTTTCATACCGTTGAGCCGCCTGGTTTCCTTGCCTGGCGGGGTGAGGAGCAGGTCGCCGCCGGTGGGGCGGTACATGCCGGTGAGGCAGTTGAAAAAGGTGGTCTTGCCTGCGCCGTTGGGACCGATCAGGGCCACGATCTCGCCTTCCCGCACCTGCAGGTCCAGGTGGTCCAGGGCCCGGATACCGCCAAAGTCCATGGTCAGCTGCCTGACCTCGAGGATGGGCTGTTCACTCTGCATGGTCTGTGGTCATCCCTGTGTGTTGCTGGCTTCTGGGGTGCGGTTCTCTTTTCTGAAGGTATAGGTTCGGCGGACATTGGAGACAATCCCCTGGGGTCGGAACACCATCATGATGACCAGCACGGCGCCGAAGACCAGCATCCGGTAGTCGGAAAAGGCCCGCAGGTACTCGGGCAGGAGGATGAGGACCAGGGCGCCGAGAATGACCCCGACGATGGAGCCCATCCCGCCCAGGACCACGATGCAGAGGATGATGGCCGACTCGAGGAAGGTGAACGAGGCCGGGTTGACAAAGGTGGTCTTGGCCGCAAAGATCACCCCGACCATACCGGCCCAGGTGGCACCCAGGGCAAAGGCGGTCAGCTTGGTCCTGGTCTTGTCGATGCCCATGGCCTGGCAGGCGATCTCGTCTTCCCGGAGGGCGAACCAGGCCCGGCCGATACGGGAGTTCTGCAGCCGGTTGACCACAAAGACGGTGAACAGAACCAGGGCGATCATCAGGTAGTAGAGGTAGATGATGGCGCTGTTCAGGTCCATCTCGATGCCGAAGAGGCCGGGCCGGGGGATGTTGGCGATCCCGCTGGGACCGTGGGAGAACTCGTTCCAGTTCTCCAGGATCAGCCGGATGATCTCGCCAAAACCCAGGGTGACGATGGCCAGGTAGTCTCCCCTGAGCCGAAGCACGGGAAAGCCGAGCAGGATGCCGAAGGCGGCCGCCAGCAGGGCGCCGATGGGCAGCACGGTCCAGAATCCCAGGCCGAAATGGAGATGGAGCAGGGCATAGGCATAGGCGCCCACCGCGTAGAAGGCCACGTAGCCCAGGTCCAGGAGACCGGCCACGCCGACCACGATGTTCAGGCCCAGGCCGAGCATCACGTACATGAGGGCGGTGATCATGATGTTGACCTGGTAGGTGGAGAAGAGGAGCGGAAAGCCGAGGGCGAACACGGCCACTCCGGCCAGGACCGGCAGGTAGATCCTCGGCTCTTCCAGCAGCCGTTGGCTCCAGGGGATCTTCTCCCGGATCAGGCCGAGGCGGAGCTGCTTCTGGCGGGCCGCCTTGCGCTGGAGCACGATCCGGCTGACCAGGTACATCAGGAAACTGCCCACTCCCACCAGCACCATGTTCTGCCACCGCCAGGTGATGGTCCGTTCAAAGGGGTTCACCCGGATCACCATGATCGGGAAGGTGAGAAAGACGAACCAGAGGGCGACCAGCAGAGCGGTGCGAAGATCCTTGAGCCGCAACATGACCCGTTTACACCTTTTCTATGGTTGATTTGCCGAGAAGCCCGGCCGGCCGGAAGATCAGAATCAGGACCAGGAGGGAGAAGGCAAAGACATCCTCGTAGTCGCTGGACACGTATCCAGTGGCATAGGATTCGGTCAGCCCCAGGATGAAGCTGCCCAGCACGGCCCCGGGAATGGAGCCGATCCCGCCCAGCACGGCGGCGGTGAAGGCCTTGATCCCGGCGATGAAGCCGATGAAGAAGTTGATCTGGCCCACGTGGGAGGCGATCAGCACCCCGCCGATGGCGGCCAGGGCCGAGCCGATGATGAAGGTGACCGAGATGATCTGGTCGACGTTGATTCCCACCAGCATGGCCATCTTGCGGTCCTGGGCCGTGGCCCGCATGGCCTTGCCGATCCTGGTGAACTTGATCAGCCAGGTGAGGCAGATCATGGTGACGGCCGTGACCAGGAGGATCACCAGGTCGGACGAGCCGATGATACCCGCAAACCTGTCCAGGAAGGCGAATTCCGGTATCAGGGCGGGAAAGGGAAGAAAATCCGAGGTCTGGGCCAGGAGGACATAGTTCTGCAGAAAGATGGACATGCCGATGGCCGAGATCAGGGGGGAGAGCCTGGGGGCGTTGCGCAGCGGCTTGTAGGCCAGCTTCTCCACCGTGTAGCCGTAGCAGCTTGCCCAGACCGCTGCCGCCAGCAGGGTGAGGACCACGATGGCCGCCAGGGGAAGGCCGTAGATGGACAGCACCGAGGCGACGATGAAGGCGGTGAAGGCGCCGATCATGTAGATCTCGCCGTGGGCGAAGTTGATCAGGCCGATGATCCCGTAGACCATGGTGTATCCCAGGGCGATGAGCGCGTAGATCGATCCGCGGGTCAGGCCGCCGAAAAAGAGTTCGATGAAGTAATCCATGGATCGCTGCTCAGTGTTGGGCACCCCGGAACACAATCCCGCCAGCAGGCTCAGGCCTGCCTGTCAGGCGTGAGGCTGCCTCGTCCAGGGTGCTGTTCTGCATCTCGGGCCGTACAACGGAACAACAAAAACAGAAAACTGAAGATAGTAAACTGAAAACAAAAAAATACCTGGAACCAGGGATCGTCTGGTTCCAGGCTGTTTCCGCATCGTCCGCAGTCTACTGGACCTGGACGTATTTGCCGTTTTTCACCTGGTACATGGAGAATCCGACGCCGATGGCATCGCCGTGCTCGTCAAACTTGATGGCCCCGAAGGGGGTTTCCGTGGTCTCGCTGTGGAGGACGGCGGCAATGGCCTTGGTGTCCAGGGAGCCGGCCTTGGCAATGGCATTGGTCAGGGCCAGGGCCGCTGCCACGGCATTGTCGAAAAAGGCGCCAGGCTCGGACTTGTAGACCTTCATGTGCTCTTCCCGATAGGCCTTGGTGATCGGGTTGGCGCTGACATCGGCAGGGCCGGTGGCGTAGACGCCCTCGGCATACTTGCCTGCCACCTTGATGAAGGTGTCGTCCTTGACGCCGTCGTCCGAGATGAAGATTGTCTCCATCTTTTTCTTCCGCATCTGGGTGACGATCTTGGATGCCTCGGGATGGTAGCCGCCAAAGATCACGGCCTCGGCGCCGGACCGCTTGATCTTCTGGACCACTGCCGAGTAGTCGACCGCTCCCGGAGTGATGCCCTCGTAGAGCACCACCTTGGCCTTGCCACCCTGCTCGATGAATTTCTTGGCAAACTCGGCCAGTCCCTTGCCGTAGTCGCCCTTGTCGTGAATCACGGCGATCTTCTTGACCTTCAGGACGTCGGTGGCAAAATCGACCTCGGTACGGGCTTGGGCGTCGTCCGAGGCGATGGTCCGGTAGAAGTTGGGATAGTCGCCGGACTGGGTCAGGGCCGGGTTGGTGGCCGACGGGGACATGACGATCACCCCGGCGTCACGGTAGATGGGCAGGGCCGCCTTGGTGGCTCCGGAGCAGATGTGGCCGATGACCACCTTGACACCGGCGGTCACCAGCTTGGTGGCCGTGTTGGTGGCCACCTCCGGCTTGCAGACATCGTCTTCCACCACCAGCTCGACCTTGGAACCATTGATGCCGCCTTTCCCGTTGATGTGGCCGATGACCAGCTCGGCGGCCTTGACCGTGGGCAGGCCGTACGAGGCAAGGTCGCCGCTGTGGGCGCCGGCAACACCGATCTTGATGGTGTCACCCGCCATGGCCGCGGTGGACATGCAGGCCGCGAAGAGAACCGCTACTGTCAGTGCAAACGCTTTTCGAGTCAACTTCACCTTCAACTCCTCCTTGAAAAATAGATAAAAAGTACCTACCTCTGTCATACCCTGTCTTTTTTACCGCATTCGAACGGATTTGCCCAGTAAAATGACAGGGTGACAGTGGAAAGGGAACCGATTATCCTCTTCCTGACGGATAAGCCGTTCAGCAGACTGTTCATGGAAAAATGGTCATGAAACGAAATTTCTACTTCGCCCTGGGGCGCCCCTTTTCGCCGATCTACACCCTGCTCATGCGGACCAGGGAGCGGTGTTACCGCAGTGGCCTGTTCCGGAGCGCCCGCCTGCCGGTGCCCGTGCTCAGTGTGGGCAATTTGACACTGGGCGGCACGGGCAAGACACCTGTGGTGCAGCATCTCGCCCGGATGCTGCGGGAGCGGGGCTACCGGCCGGCCGTGATCAGCCGGGGGTACGGCGGGGCCACCCGGGAGCCGGTCAACGTGGTCTCCGACGGCCGGGAGATCTTTCTCGATGCCGTGCAGGTGGGGGATGAGCCCAGGATGCTTGCCGAGAACCTTCCGGGCGTGCCGGTGCTGACCGGGGTGGTGCGCAAGCTGCCGGCCAGGCACGCGGTGGAGGAACTGGGCGCCGATGTCCTGATCCTCGACGACGGCTTCCAGCACCTGGGCGTTGCCAGGGACCTCGATCTGGTCCTCTTCAATGGCGATACCCTGGCCGGCAATTCCCGGGTCTTTCCCGGGGGCGACCTGCGCGAACCGGTGGCTGCCCTGCACCGTTGCCACGGCTTCGTTCTCACCGGCATCGACAGCGGCAACAGGGAGCGGGCAGAACGGTTTGCCGACCTCCTCAGGGGACGGTTTGGCGGCAGGCCGGTCTTCTTCACCGGCTACCGGGTCGGCGGCCTGGTCCTGGAAACAGGGGAGGGCAATCGCAGCCGCCTGCCGGTGGAGGCCCTGGCCGGCAGGACCTGCCTGGCCTTCTGCGGGATCGCCCAGCCGGAGCGTTTCGGCCGGACAGTGGAACGCCTTCCGGTGGATGTGCTTGCCTTTCAGGAGCTTGCCGATCACCATCATTACCGGCAGGCCGATGTGGAACGACTGGTGACCCGGGCCCGGGAGCTGGGCGCCGACTGTCTGCTGACCACGGAGAAGGACCTGGCCAAGCTGCAGCGGTTTACCCCCGGGTTGCCTGTCTATGCCCTGGAGATGCGCGTGGACTTTCCCCCTGACCTGGAAGACTTTGTTTTCAGTTTTCTCGGACAGGAGAATTCATGATCCCCGGAGAGCGGGGTCAGGCCTGTGTCGTTTTTGCAACAATGGTCCGTCGGGGGGTGAAGTGTGGTATTTTTCACACATCTGGGCGAAATGACTGCATGTTGTCGTTTTTTTGCCATCAGCCAGCTATGGTCTTGAGATATTGATGTAATTTTTGTGTAAAGATTGAGGGGGGCAGTGATCGGTTTCAGGTGGCGTGAATTTTGCAACGTGTTGGGAGAGAGAGAAGAACAGCGAGTTGTCCGCAACTGAACAACGAGGATGAAGAATGAGTGAACCCCTAGAGCCGTACCAGTACACCCTGAAACGATCGGTCAGTTGCCGTGGAGTCGGGTTGCATACCGGCAAACCGGTCAACATGACCATCAACCCGGCCCCGGCCGACAGCGGTATCCGGTTCTATCGTTCCGACCTGGATTCCGGGCCCGTGATTCCGGCCCAGATCGACCGGATCGTCGATACGACCCTGGCCACCACCCTGGGGGACGGCGCTACCCGCGTATCCACCACCGAACATCTCATGGCGGCCCTGCGGGGCAGCGGCATCGACAATGCCTGGATCGAGCTGGACTCCCACGAGGTGCCGATCATGGACGGCAGCGCCGGCCCCTTTGTCATGCTCCTGAAGCGGAGCGGCCGGCAGCGGCAGAAGGCCCCCCGGCGGGTGATGCGGATCACCAGGCCTATCTCCTATGTCCAGGGCGACCGCACCATCCGCATCGAGCCGTACGACGGGTTCAAGGTGACCGGCAGCATCCAGTTCGACGACAATTTCAGGCAAACATACAGCATCGAGGTGACCAAGAAACGGTTCTGGAAAGAGATCGCCCGGGCCCGGACCTTCGGTTTCGTGGAAGAGGTGGAGCAGCTCTGGGCCAATGGCCTGGCCCTGGGCGGCACCCTGGCCAATGTGATCGCCATCCACTGGGACGGCCGGTCCATTCTCAACGAGGACGGGCTGCGCTTCGACGATGAGTTCATTCGTCACAAGGTCCTGGACCTGATCGGCGACCTGGCTCTGCTGGGTTGTCCCCTCCAGGGACACGTGGTCGCCGACCGTTCCGGCCATGGTCTCCATCGCGGCCTGATGCAGACCATCGTCCGGGAGACGGACAAGTGGGAATATGTCCAGTTGCGGGAAAACGGCAGCAGCGTGCAGGAGGAGGTCATCAGCAAGCGGAAATATTTCGGCCGCAATGGCGGCAACGGCAAAAAGAACGGCCGTTCCTCCTACCCCTACATCCTGTCCGGCAGCAAAGGGGGGCAGTCTGCCGCCTGGTTGGCCTGACGCAGGAACCCGGAACGATTGCAGGGCCCGCCGGTTACCCGGCGGGCCTTTTTTGTTGTGTACTTTCCGGCTATTGGTTGGTATGCTAACATCCTTCGTATCTTCAACCCTCCCGGTTGCGGGAGAACAGGCCGGCCAATGGCCGGAACATCATTTCCTGGAAACAGATCATGGACAAGACAATGGCAACGATCGGCCTGGTCGGTGGCGGCCAGATGGGAGAGGCCCTGGTACGTGGCATGCTGAAGGCCGGGCTCGTGGACAGTTCAGCCCTCACGGTGGCGGAACCGGACGCTGAGCGGCGCAGGTATCTGGAGACCACCTACGGGATTACGGTAACCGACGAGCCTGCCAAGCTCTGCGGGATCTCGGCAGTTGTCATCCTGGCGGTCAAGCCACAGGTCATGGGGCCGGTCATGGCCGAGTACGGCCGGTACCTCGGCAGCGAGCACCTGGTCATCTCCATTGTTGCCGGTGTCACCCTGGAGCGGCTGGAGGCCGGGCTGGGCAGTGAACTCAGGATCATCAGGGTGATGCCCAATACCCCGGCCCTGGTCCTGGCCGGCATGTCCGCCCTGAGCGGCAACGGACGGGTGGACCGAAAGTCCATGGACACGGCCCTGGAGATCTTTTCCGCGGTTGGCCGGTGCGTGGAGGTGCCGGAGAGTCAGCTCGATGCGGTCACCGGCCTGAGCGGCTCCGGGCCCGGCTATGTCTTCGCCTTTATCGAGGCCCTGGTCGATGGCGGGGTGCTGGCCGGACTGCCGCGACCGGTTGCGGAAGAGCTTGTCCTGCAGACCGTCTATGGTTCGGCCAGGCTGGCCCTGGAGACCGGCGAGCCGGCCGCATCCCTCAGGGGACGGGTCACCTCGCCGGGCGGCACCACCATCACCGGCCTGCAGGTCCTGGAAGAGGCCGGCCTGCGGGGGACCGTGATGCGGGCCGTGCAGGCGGCCACGGACAGGTCCAGGGACCTGGGAAGATGAAGATCCGCTACCTGGGGATCATCACCAGGAAGAACTCGCCTGCAGTCCTGGAATGCGGCACGTCCCTGGCCTCCTGGTTCGGCCGCCGGAACATCCGGGCCGAACTGGACCGGATCGATGCGGCCATGGACATGCTGGTGATCCTGGGCGGGGACGGGACCCTGCTCCATGTCGCGGACCAGGCGGCCCGGCATGGTATACCGGTGGTGGGGATCAACCTGGGCAAGCTCGGCTTTCTCACCGAGGTGGCTGCAGACGAGATGTACCAGGCCCTGGAGGAGATCCTGGCCGGCAACATCTCCATGGAGAAGCGCATGATGCTCCAGGCCCGGCTCATCGACGGGGCGACCAGGGAGGTGAGCAGTCCCGGCTTTGCCCTCAACGAGGTGGCCATCGTCAAGGGCAACGTGGAGCCGGTGGTCCGGCTCTGCTGCTGGGCCGATCAGGAGTACATCACCACCTACAAGGCCGACGGCCTGATCATCGCCACCCCGACCGGTTCCACGGCCTACAACCTTTCCGCGGGCGGCCCCATCGTCCAGGCAGAGCTGGATACCATCCTGGTGACCCCCATCTGTCCCTTCATGCTGGAGTCCCGGCCCGTGCTCCTGGCGCCGAAGACCAGGATCACGAGCCAGCTGGCCGATCCGGCCCAGGACGTCACCGTGCTGGTGGACGGCCGCCAGCAGTGGCAGATCCGGCAGAAGGACTGCCTGGTCGTCGAGGCGGCGGAGAAACCGCTGCTTCTCATCAGTTCGCCGCACAAGGGCTATTTCGCCATCCTGCGCAACAAGCTCAACTGGGGCGGCCGCGACCCGGGCTTTCCCCTCCCGGAGCTGGTCGGCCGCCTGGGCTGAATCACTTCTTTTTCCTCTGCAGGTTGTACTTCTTCATCTTGTACTGGAGCAGGCTCTTGGTGATGCCCAGTTTTTCCGCCGCCCGGGCCTGGACGTTGTTGGCCTCTTCCAGGGCCTGGCGGACCAGTTTCTCCTCGATGCCGTTGAGCACCTCGGACAGGCTGAGATGCTCCGGGATGAACTGGGTCAGGTCCAGACCAGAGCTCCACTCCTGGCTGCCGGTGAGGCTGGCGCTGTCCGGCAGGACGTCGTCCGGTTCGATGCGGTTGTTGTTGCAGAGAATGGCGGCCCGTTCGATGGTGTTCTCCAGCTCGCGCACGTTGCCCTCCCAGGGCAGGGTGACCAGCAGCCGCAGGGCCTCTGGGGTGATGTCGATCTTGCCCCTGCCCAGCCGCTCGGAGTTCTTCTTGAGAAAGTAGTCCACCAGGGCCGGGATGTCGTCCACCCGTTCCCTGAGCGGCGGGAGCTGGATATGGATCACGTTGAGCCGGTAGTAGAGATCCTCCCGGAAGCGGCCCTTGTCCACTTCGTCCTTGAGGTCCTTGTTGGTGGCCGCCAGGATGCGGACATCCACCGACAGGGTGGTGTTGCCGCCCACCCGCTCGAAGCTCTGTTCCTGCAGGACCCGCAGCAGCTTGGCCTGCAGGGCCGGATCCATTTCCCCGATTTCATCCAGGAAGAGGGTGCCGGTGTCGGCCAGTTCGAAACGGCCCTTGCGCATGCTGACCGCATCGGTGAAGGCGCCCTTTTCATGGCCGAATAGCTCGCTCTCCAGCAGGTTGGGAGCCAGGGCCGCACAGTTGACCGAAATGAAGGGGGCGTCCCGGCGCTTGCTCAGGTTGTGGATGGCCCGCACCACCAGTTCCTTGCCGGTTCCGGATTCGCCGGTGACCAGGACCGAGGAGGGCGTGGGGGCCACCTTCTCGATGAGCTGGTAGACGGCCAGCATGTGCTGGTTCTTGCCGATCATGCCGCCGAAACCGGACTTCGGTGTGGCCTCGTGCCGCAGCCGCCTGATCTCGCGGACCAGGCCGTAGTGCTCGGTGGCCTTGCTGATGGAGGCCAGGAGCTGCTCGTTGGAAAAGGGTTTGGCCAGGTAGGTGAAGGCACCCAGCCGCATGGCCTCCACTGCCTTTTCCACCTCTGCGTAGGCCGTGATCAGGATCACGGGCAGTTCCCGGTTGTACTCCTTGATCTTTTCGAGAAATTCGATACCGTCCATGCCCGGCATCTTCATATCCGAGAGGACGATGTCCAGGTCGGTCTTGTGGACGATGTCCAGGCCGGCGGCAGCGCTGTCGGCCGTGAAGACTTCATAGCCCTCTTCCCTGAGCAGTTCCGAGAGAACGACCAGATAGTTGGGTTCGTCGTCGACGACGAGGATAGTATGCATAACCATGTTCCTGTGTTCTGTCCCGGGACTCCGGGCACGGAGAAACGGAGTACCGGCAAGGTTGCGGGCCGTCCTGCCCTAGGGCAGGGCCTGTTCCATACGTTCCAGCTTTTTCAGCAGGTTGTCAACAATTTCATTGGGCGGGCAGATGGACCCCCTGATGCCGGCCAGGAAGTTGCCCGGCCTGTTGCCGCCGTGATAGTCGCTGCCGCCGGTCACCACCAGGCCGTGGTTGCCGGCGATCCTGAGCACGGCCTTCTGCATCCGGCCCGTGTGCTCGGGGTAATAGGCCTCCAGGCCGTCCAGCCCCTGGGTGACCAGCTCCCTGACCAGCCTGTGCAGATCGTTTTTGTTTGGCGCGGCCAGGCCGGGGTGGGCGAGCACGGCAACGCCGCCTGCCCGGTGGATCATGTCGATGGCCTCGCCGGTGGAATAGGCGAACCGCCTGCACCAGGCCGGTCTGCCCCAGCCAAGGTAGCGGTCAAAGGCCTCCTCCATGGAACCGACCAGGTTCTTCCTCACCAGGAGGGCGGCGATGTGTGGACGGCCGGTCTGGCCGCAGGAGGATATCTCCTCCACCTCCTCGGCACTGATCTCCAGGCCGAGCTGCTGCAGGTTGACGATGATCTTCCGGTTCCGTTCCTCCCGGCTGGAGTGGAGCCGTTCCAGCCATTGCCGCAGTTCCTGGTCCTCGTGATCCACGCCATAGCCGAGGATGTGGAGGGAGCGTTTCCGGAAGACAGTGGAGATCTCCAGGCCGGGGATCACCTGCACGTTGCTCCGCCTGCCATGCTCCATGGCCTCGGCCACCCCGTCCAGGGTGTCGTGATCGGTGAGCGCCAGGGCGTGCAGGCCGATTTCCGAAGCCATCCCAACCAGTTCGGCAGGGGATGCCGTTCCGTCGGAATAGTATGAATGGGTATGCAGATCAACACACATGGATCAGGGCCGCAATGGGTTGTCGTGATTGCCGTATCAGGGAGTAACGGTAAGCATGGCAGCGGTGGTGCGCAACCCGGTCCTTTCCGTTTCCCCTCCACCTTGCCAGGGCACCAAAGAGGTATTACCAGTTTCTGCAGACACGACAAACGTATTCTGATGCTGAATATTCTAGATTTCAGATAATATGATAGCATGTTTTGAGGAGAATGCCATGGGCGATACGATCATAGTCTGTCCGGAATGCGGAGCCAAGAACAGGATTCCGGAAGAAAAGAGCCACCTGCGGCCAAAGTGCGGCCGCTGCGGGACCCCGCTCTACCAGGGCGCCGACGGCCAGGTCGTCGAGCTGGGAGACCACAACTTTCAGCAGGTGGTCAACGAGTCGCTGCTGCCGGTCCTGGTGGATTTCTACTCCCCGACCTGCGGTCCCTGCCAGATGCTGGCCCCGGTGATCCAGGAACTGGCCCGCCGGTACCGGGGCAGGGCGGTCATCTGCAAGCTGGATACCAGCCGGCACCCCATGACCGCGGCCAGGTTCCAGATCCGCGGCGTTCCCACGCTGCTCTTCTTCAGCAAGGGACAGCTGCAGGACCAGGTGGTGGGCGCTGTCCCCCGCCAGGAGCTTGAACAGCGGCTCGAACGGCTTCTGTAGAGGAGTCTGAACCGCTGCCCCTGTCCGGTCCTGACCTGGGGCGAACAACGCTCTTTCCGGTGTCCTGCCTCGCCATCCCTGTGCCGGGAATCATGGGCGCGCCCTGGTCTGGGACGAAAATCTCAGGGTTCCCGGGTATCCCGGCGGAAAGCCGCTTGGGAAACAGACCGCACCTGCCGATACATATCCAGGACCGGGTATCCGGCTGGCCGGAGTCCCGGAAATCGACATTTCTGCAGGGCAATGGAAGCAAACTGGTCACAGGCACCGCATAAGGCTGCAGCACCTGTGACCAATTCCAGTCTGCACGTATGATCTACTGCGGGGTCCTGCGATCGGCTACCAATGGAAATACCACATGAGCACACTGCATTCCCTGACGGTTCTTTTCTGCCTGGCAGTCCTCCTGGCCGGCGGCTGCACCCGCATTCCGCAGCCCAGCGGCTATCCCTTCGTGGAGCAGCAGAAGATGCAGGCCGCCTTTCACTGGGAGGTGCTGGCCAACGACGTGGCCAACCAGATCAACCTGGCCCTCATCGAGCACGGCTTCCTGGAGACCCCGGTCTATGTCCGGCGCAGCTGTGAACGGAGCGGCAACTGCCGGGATGCGAGCTTTCCCTTTGACGAGGGGTTCAACGATCTCCTGGCCACCCAGCTGGTCAGCTTCGGTGTGCCCACCCTGGCGGAAAACGACGAATCCGGCCTGGTGGTGGATTACAAGGTGCAGGTCCTTTTCCATCAGGCCACCAGGTACCAGTGGCCCTGGCCCGGCGCCCTGACCGCCCTGACAGCGGGCATCCTGGTCTTCCGGAACGCTCCCGCCGAGCTCGCCACCCTGGTCTCTGCCGCTGCCGCGGACGTTGCCAGGACGACCTCGGTGATAAACGGCCATTACGAGGTGATCATCTCCACTTCCATCGTCAGGGACAATCGCTACGTGATGCGCAAGTCGGATGTCTACTACATCAATGATCCCGATTTCTGGCATTATCAGCAGAGTGAACCGGCCAGCGAGATCGAGTTGACCGGTTCCCGCTTTTGAGGTAACCTGCACAGGTTATGCGTCTGCACGGTATAGTTGCCACACTGTTTTGCCTGGTCCTGGTGGCCGGCTGTTCCAGCCTGAACTGTACCCGGCTGGAACCGGTCCTGGGGGGGGATGTCAACCTGGTCACCCTGGGTAGCGAGATCGCCGACACCCTGATCGGCCGGGCCTTTCCGCCGCTTCTGCCCAGGCAGCCGAACCAGCCCGTCCTGGTGACCACCTTTGTGGACAACAACGACCTGAAGGTTACCTCCAGCTTTGGTCGCAGCCTGCAGAACAGTGTCTCGGGCCGTTTTGTCGACCAGGGGTATGCGGTGCGGGAGCTGAAACTGCGCCAGGACCTCCTGGTCCGGCCCGGAGAGGGGGAAACGATTCTTTCCCGCTACCTGGAGCAGATCGATACCAGGCAGCCGGTGCAGGCCCTGGTGGTGGGCACCTATACCCTGAGCAACCGGGTGATGTACCTTTCGGCCAGGCTGGTCAGGCCGTCCAACCGCCAGGTGCTGGCGTCCTATGAGAAGCGGATCTGCCTGGATGCCAACACCCTGCGCATGCTGGGGCTGGAGATCCAGGATTACGGGGAGGTGCCGCCCCCGTCACGTTCGATCCTCGACGAGCTGCTCTACTGGTAGGCAGGGGGAAACGATGGCCCTGGTCAACATCGATTCGGCACGGCAGCAGGTTCTTCGTGCCCTGGCCAGGATGGAACCACCCCAGGGGATCGAGCTGATGTCCTACAAGCGCAACCGGACCATTGCCGTGGTCTGCAGGCAGGATGGCGGCTATCTCGTCCGGGAACGCGGCTATGTGGAGCAGGAGATGGAGGTGGCGGAGGAGGGACTCTCCAGGCTGCTCAAGACCTTGATCAGACGGGAGTTTCCCCGCAGCCGCAAGGTGCGCCTGCACCGGTTCGCCCACCCGGATGAACTGGAACGGCCGCACCAGAAGATCTGAGGCCTGGCCATGCTGATCATCCGCTGCGCAGCCTGTCGGCGCAAGCTCTGGCGGTACGACAAGATCGGTCCGGGCGAGGTCCTGCGCTGCCACAAGGACCGGATCAAGCGGATGTTTGCGGCGGAAACGGCAGGGGATCGCATCCGCTGTCCCTGCGGAAAGGCCATCGGTATCGACAAGGGGAGCTATTACAAGATGATCGCCAAGGCCTTCACCTACCGGGGGACCAAGCGCACCAACCGTTGACCATGCCATGAAACTGTATCTCATTCGTCACTGTCCTGTCCGGAACGAGGAGGACGTGTTCCTCGGTTCCACCGATGCGGCCTGCGAGGTGGACCGGCCTGCCCTGCAGCGGCTGGCCGATCAGTTGCCGGATATCGATGTCTGGTTCTGCAGCCCCATGCTGCGGGCCCGCCAGACCATGGATGCCCTGCAGGAGCAGGGCTGCTGTCCCGACGGCTGCACTGTCGAGCCCGGGCTGCGGGAGATCGACTTTGGCTCCTGGGAGGGACGGACCTATGCCGAGATTGCGGCCGCAGAGCCCGAGCGGGTGCAGGCCTGGTCGGATTTCGACACCTTTTCCTTTCCCGGGGGCGAGTCGACCAGGGACTTTGTCGCCCGGTGCGATGCCGTGCTGCAGCGTTTCCTGCAACAGGACTGGAACCGGCAGGTGGCCGCGGTCTGCCACGGCGGGGTGATCCGGATGCTGATCTGTCTGGCCCTGGGGCTGCCGCCGTCCAAGTATCTCTTCTTTCAGGTGGATGCGCCGTCCCTGACCGTGCTGGACATTTATTCCAATGGCGGTGTACTCTGCGGACTGAACCTCTGAACCGGTCCAGGGGCAGGATGGTCAGCCGTCAACGGAGAAGGAGCAACCCATGGCGATGGTGATCCTCGTCACCGGCGGCAGCCGCTCGGGCAAGTCCGCCTTTGCCCAGGACCTTGCCGAATCCCTGCCCGGAAAGCGGTTCTTCCTGGCGACCTGTCCCCATACCGATGCCGAGATGAGCGCCCGGATCAGGAGACACCAGGCCGACCGCCAGGCCGGCGTTTGGCAGACCATCGAGGAACCCCTGCGGTTGGCAGAGGTCCTCGGGCGATGCCCGGCCGGTTCGGTTGTGCTCCTGGATTGCCTGACCCTGTGGATCAGCAATCTCCTCCATGCCGGCGACAGGGAGGAACAGATGTTGGGCGAGGACCAGGTGGAAGAGGAGTGCAGGCGGCTTCTGGCGGCCGCCGACCAGCTGCACACCCTGGTCATGGTGACCAACGAGGTCGGTTCCGGGATCGTGCCGGAAAATGCGCTGGCCCGCCGCTACCGGGATCTGGTCGGACGTTGCAACCAGTGCATGGGCAGGGCGGCGGACCAGGTCCACCTGGTGGTCTGCGGCGTGCCGCTCCGCATCAGGTGAGTTCGTCGTCCGGAAGGAACGCGGCCCGGAGATACTCGCGGTTCATCCGGGCGATGTTGCGGATGGATATTCCCTTGGGGCAGACGTTTTCGCATTCCCGTTCATTGCTGCAGTTGCCGAAGCCTTCCCGGTCCATGGCCCTGATCATGGCCCTGGCACGTTGTTTTCGTTCCGGCCGGCCCTGGGGCAGAAGGGCGAGCTGGGATATCTTGGCGCCGGTGAAGAGCATGGCCGCTGCATTGGGGCAGGCGGCCGCGCAGGCGCCGCAGCCGATGCAGGCGGCCGCGTCCATGGCCTGCTCGGCCAGGTGCTGGGCCACCGGGATGGTGTTGGCATCCGGCGCCGAGCCGGTGTTGACCGAGATGTAGCCGCCGGCCCGGATGATGCGGTCCAGGGCCGAGCGGTCGACCACCAGGTCCCGGACAAGGGGAAAGGCCCCGGCCCGGAAGGGTTCGATGCAGATGGTCTCGTTGTCCCGGAAATGGCGCATGTGGAGCTGGCAGAGGGTGGTCTCCCGCTCCGGGCCGTGGGCCACGCCGTTGACCACGGCCCCGCACATGCCGCAGATGCCCTCCCGGCAGTCGTGGTCAAAGGCCACCGGCTCCCTGCCGGCCAGGGTGAGCTGCTCGTTGAGAACATCGAGCATTTCCAGGAACGACATGTCGGTATTGATGTCCCGGAGCGGGTAGGATTCGAAATGCCCCCTGGCGTCGGGACCGGCCTGCCGCCACACCTTGACCGTGATGTTGATCGTCTTTGCTGTCATGCTGTCTCGTTCCGCCTATTTGTAGCTCCGCTGCGAGGGCGTGACATTCTCGAACCGGAGCGGTTCCCTGTGCAGGGCAGGCGGGCTGTCCGCCCCCTGGTTCTCCCAGACCGCCACATGGGCGTAGTGTTCGTCGTCCCGTTTGGCCTCGTGTTCCTCTGTCTGGCTCTCCTCCCGCAGGTGACAGCCGCAGGACTCCTCCCGCTCCAGGGCGTCGAGGACCATGATCTCGGCGAATTCGAGAAAGTCCGCCACCCGACCGGCCCGTTCCAGGGACTGGTTCAGCTCCTGGCTGCTGCCGGGGATGTAGCTGTTCTCCCAGAATTCTTCCCGTATCTCCGGTATCCTGTCCAGGGCGTGGCGTAACCCGGCCCGGTTGCGGGCCATGCCACAGTGGTCCCAGAGCAGTTTTCCCAGCCGGCGGTGATAGTGGTCAATGGTCTGCAGCTTCCCGCCCCTGGCGTCCTGGTTTCGCATCAGCCTGTTCAGCCGTTCCTGGACCGCCGATTCAGCCTCCCTGAAGCCGTCATGGTCGGTATCCAGGCTGCCCGGCCCGGCCGAGGCCAGGTAGTTGCCCATGGTATAGGGGATGATGAAGTAGCCGTCGGCCAACCCCTGCATCAGGGCGCTGGCACCCAGCCGGTTGGCGCCGTGGTCCGAGAAGTTGGCCTCGCCCAGGACAAAGAGGCCGTCGATGGTGGACATGAGGTGGTAATCCACCCACAGGCCGCCCATGGTGTAATGGACCGCCGGATAGATCATCATGGGGGTCCGGGTGGGATCGGTGGCCGTGATCTTCTCGTACATGTGAAAGAGGTTGCCGTACTTCTTCATGATCACATCCAGCCCGTCCCGCTCGATGGCGTCCCGGAAATCCAGGTATACGGCCAGGCCGGTCTCGCCCACGCCCTTGCCGGCATCGCAGACCTCCTTGGCGTTCCTGGAGGCCACGTCCCTGGGCACCAGGTTGCCGAAACTGGGATACCGGCGCTCCAGGTAGTAGTCCCGCTCCTCTTCCGGGATATCGGCCGGGTCGCGTCTGTCGCCCGGATTTTTCGGCACCCAGACCCGGCCGTCGTTGCGCAGGCTCTCGCTCATCAGGGTCAGCTTGGACTGGTAGTCGCCGTGCACCGGGATGCAGGTGGGATGGATCTGGACAAAACAGGGATTGGCAAACCCGGCTCCCCGGCGATAGGCCCGCCAGGCAGCAGTGACATTGCAGGCCATGGCGTTGGTGGACAGGTAGAAGACATTGCCGTACCCACCCGTGGCCAGCACCACCGCATCGCCACTGTACCGCTCCAGCCGGCCGTTGACCAGGTTGCGGCAGATGATCCCCCTGGCCCGGTTGTCCCTGACCACCAGGTCCATCATCTCCCGGCGGGGAAAGATCTTCACCCGGGAGGCGGCCGCCTGGCGCATCAGGGCCGAGTAGGCCCCCAGGAGGAGCTGCTGGCCGGTCTGGCCGCGGGCATAGAAGGTGCGGGAAACCTGGGCCCCGCCAAAGGAGCGGTTGGCCAGGGTGCCGCCGTATTCGCGGGCAAAGGGCACGCCCAGGGCCACGCACTGGTCGATGATGTTGTTGGAGATCTGGGCCAGCCGGTAGACATTGGCCTCCCGGGAGCGGAAATCGCCGCCCTTGATGGTGTCGTAGAAGAGCCGAAAGATGGAATCGCCGTCGTTCTGGTAATTCTTGGCCGCATTGATGCCGCCCTGGGCGGCAATGGAGTGGGCCCGCCTGGGACTGTCCTGGATACAGAACGACAGGACATTGTAACCCAGCTCGGCAAGGCTGGCGGCCGCCGAGGCCCCGGCAAGGCCGGTACCCACCACGATGATGGTGAACTTGCGCTTGTTGGCCGGATTGACCAGTTTGTTGGCAAAGCGGCAGTTGTCCCACTGTTCTGCCAACGGGCCTGGAGGTATTCTGGGATCGAGCTGCATGGTCGTCTACCGGGAAGAGGCTAGGGGAGTGGCCACCTCGATCAGGTTGCCGTCTGGATCGCGGAAATAGACCGACAGGATCGGCCCGGTGGCCCCGGTCCGCCGTACCGGTCCTTCCTCGATGGTGATGTCGTGTTCCTGCAGGTGGCGGAGGATCTGTTCCATGGGATCCATGCTCAGCAGGCAGATGTCCAGGCTGCCGGGGACAGGGCGGGCCGCCCTGGGCAGGATCTCGTCGTCCTGGCGATGGAGGTTGATCTTCTGGTCGGCAAAGACAAGGGCCTTGCGGCCTTCTCCGAAGGTAGTCACCGTCATCCCGAGAACATCACGATAGAAATCGCAGGTGGCATCGATGTCCGCGGCCGTGAGCACCAGGTGATCGAGACGACGGATCCGCATCAGGACACCAGGTGGCTCGGGTTGAGGAGGAGCAGGATGACCACTCCCCAGAAGACCGCGCAGATCAGGCCGGCCGTGATCCTGCCGCTGGTGCGGACCAGGGCATCGTAGGCCGGATGGCTGATCCCCAGGGACTGGAACAGGGACCAGAAGCCGTGGCTGATATGGAGGAGCAGAGCCAGCAGTCCGCAGCCGTAGAAGACGGCGTAGAGCGGTTGGCCGAGGATGGCCGCCACCATGTCGGCTATGGGCCGGTGATGGTCGGTGAAGTGGAAGTTGACCAGGTGAACAAGGAGAAAGGCCAGTATCGTCAGGCCGGTGTAGGGCATGGAGAGCGAGCCCAGGGTTCTGCCGCCCGCGCTTCGCTGCATGGCGTAGCGTTGGCCGCGGGCCCGGCTGTTGGCCAGAAACAGGGCCAGGCCGGTGATCACGTGGAGCAGGAAGACGGCCAGCAGCAGGATCTCGACGATGTTGAGCAGGAAGCCGAGACTGTGGAGATGACGGGCATAGGAGAGGAACGGTTCCCGGCCCCAGAAGATGGAGCTGTTGCCTGCTGCATGGACCAGCAGAAAACAGCCAAGCAGCAAACCGGTGACAGCCATGACATATTTCCTGCCCACCGATGAGTTCCACACGGACCAGCGCATGATCAGCCTCCGGCAAAGGAATCTTGGCCCCATGCACCCGGCAGGGGCAACACGCAGGCACGAGTTTATTCAACTCTCCCGGGAAATACAACGGCAAAAAGGCAGCGACCAGAGGAAAGCGCAGGCGCAGCGGCATCTTCTTCATGAAGTGGCTTCTATTTTTTGATTTCCGATTCCTTTCCATGGGACGGAAATTCAGCAGACAGCTGGCGTCCATTTTGGTCCCCGGATATTGAAGGCAGGAAGGCTGCCAAAGAAAAATTTACTGTCCTGCAAGGTGATCCAGGCAGGTAGAGAAAACAGGCTTGACTTCCCCCATATCGTCTTGTAGACAATTTGATTGTGGTTTTTTGTTGAAGCTGTTGTTGTGAGTCTTGTTTCCAGTTGGTTTTTTATGGTTTTTAGATGGTTAGACTTACTTCTAGCTCAATGACAAGGAGGGTGCCATGAAGAGGTTTGGTCTGCCGGGGATGGTGGTCGGTTTGTTCATGCTGTGCTGGTTGAGTCCGGGAGGAGACGGTATTGCCTTTGCGGCCAGTGATTCGCCTCCTGATCTTGTCGATGCCATTTTCTGGGACGAGGATCCGGCTACTCCGGGATTGCAGCAGTCTTTCCTCGGGGTGGAGTCTGTGGAAAAGGCCTTCAACAATGGCCGCAGGATCGAAGAGGTTCAGCTCGGTTTGACACCCGGGGTGCTCGGAATGTTGGCTCTTCCCGCGCAGGAGGTCTGGGACCGGATGACCGATGATGCCAAGGCCCTGTATATCATCAATGCCGAACGCCAGGCCAGGGGGTTGGCCACCCTGGGAATCAGCGGCCTGCCCATGACCGGTATAGAGTCCCATATCGACCAGAACGCTGCCTGGTATGGAGACTACCTGTATGACAATAACCTGACAGAGTTTACCGACCCTGATTACCTGGGTGCAAATTCTCCCTTCAGTCGCATCGACAAGAATCCTGACCTGGGGGAATCCGCCACCTATGGAGCATGCCATGAGTATCTGCATTACGCGGAAAACATAGCTTATTTCGCTGAAATCTCCGCCAATGGGCCACCGCCCCTGCCCCTGCCCCTGGAGCGGGCCATCTACAACTGGATCTATACCCCGCGCTATCTGCAGGGCAGTACATCGTGGGATCAGCGCCGGGCCGTGCTTGTCCAGAGCCGGACGCTGGATATGCCGGCCTACGAGTATGGGTACAAGAACAATCATGGTGAAAGCGGTTCAGAAGGATATCTGGGTATATATGTCAGGATCGGAACCCGCTACAATGCAGGAGACCCGCTCCAGAATGGTCTGTATTACACCGGTGGAGTGGTGGTGATGGATATTTTCGATCCGATCGGTGACCTGGCGGAGCGGCAGACCGGTGATCGTCCCTGCCACTACAATCCCGGCGTTGGACGGCTGGCGGCCGCCTCGTTCACCGGCCTGGCGGAACGGCATGTGACCGAGCTTCCAAATGACCGCTGGGTGCAGCTTACCCCGGGTGGCGAACCCGGCAAGGGGGAACAGAGTGTCCAGGCCATATTCGGCGACGATCTGCCTCTGGCCGGGTACGGAACCGATTGGATCGTCTTTGCTTTTGATCCCGTTAGCAATATGTACACAACGTTGAGCCTGAATGATGCCCTCGTTCCCAGGCAGGCATACTGGGTCCTGCAGCGCACCGGCAGCGATGTGATGGTGGACATGCCCCCCTCGACTTCGGAGGCCTATGTTCAGTACTGCGATGATGCCGAGTGTATGGAGCCACTGCCCTGTAACTCGGCAAAGGGATGTGTGGTCATTCCGCTTCAGACCAGCCCTGCCAGGGACCTGTGGCAGATGATCGGCCACCCCTCCCGCGCTTCCATCCCGGTGGACCAGGTCCAGGTGGTGACGATCGGCGGTGGCCCTTGTGAAAACGGCTGCAACCTGAACACAGCGGCTCTCTACTATGTTGTCGGGGATCAGTTCTGGCATTATGACGGCAGCGGCTACACGGCCATGACCACTGTCGGTCCCTGGGAAGGATTTTGGGTACTGGCCAAGCAGACCAGTTCCTATACACCGGTGCTGCTTCTGCCCCTGCCGTAAGGTTCAGGAGATGCTGTCGGGATGGTTTCCGGTTCCATCCGCCGGCATTCTCTGGTACACAAAGGGCCGGAGTGGAGATCGGGGCAGTGGTCCGCGGCCTGCTGGTGGCCGGCGGAATCCTCGGAGATCCTGAACAGTAGGGTTCCTTGAAAACAGGTCGTTTCGTCCGATCTCCGGATGTGGAAAAACCTTTTGCCTGGAAACCGGCCGGCGGTCGGTCCTGGCAAGATTTTTCCCACGGGGTTGATCGCCAACGAAAAGTCTGATGGTTCAAGGCGCCCATGAGTCAATCCAGCAGCAAGACGGCCGGCCTGTCCGCCGGCCATCCCGGGGCCTATCTGCGCCTTGTCCGCCGGAATGCCCGGTACCGCCGATTCTGGCTGGCCGGTGTCGTCAGCCAGATCGGCGACTGGTTCAACTATATCGGCATATTCGTGCTGCTCACCGGCCTGACGGGTTCTGGCCGGGCCGTGAGCTGGTTTCTCCTGGCCAAATTCCTGCCCGCCTTTCTCCTCGGGCCGGTGGCCGGTGTCCTGGCTGACCGGTTCGACCGGAAGACCATCCTCATCGGTTGCGACCTGAGCCGGGCCCTGGTGGTCCTGGCCTACCTGCTGGTCCAGGGGCGGGAACAGGTATGGCTGGTCTATCTTCTCGCCTTTGTCCAGGAGTCGATCTGGACCTTTTTCAACCCGGCCCGGCAGGCCTCGGTTCCCAATCTTTGTACGGCCGAGGAGCTCAACGTGGCCAACGGCCTGTCCGGGGCCACCTGGTCCATCATGCTGGCGGTCGGGGCTGCCCTGGGCGGTTTTGTCACTGCCCTGGCCGGCTGGAAGACGGCCGTGGTCGTGGACAGTCTCACCTTCCTGCTCTCTGCCGGCATCATGGCCACCGTGACCCTGCCGGCCCGCCACCGGACGGAGCACCCCCGCAGTTCCCTGCGCCTGGCCGAGCTGTTCGGGCTGCGCGATCTCTACGAGGGGGCCGTGTATGTCCGCAGCCACGGCCGGGTGGCTGCCCTGCTCACGGTCAAGAGCGGCTGGGCCCTGTCCGGCGGCATCCTGGTGATGCTCACCGTGTTCGGCGAGCAGGTCTTTGCCGAAAACGGCCAGGGTGGCCTGAGCGGGGTGTTCTATTCCATGCGGGGACTGGGTGCTGCCGTGGGGCCGATGCTGGCCTGGCGTCTTTTCGGAGACAGCGAACAGTCGATGCGCAGGGCCATCGGTGCGGCCTTTTTCATCTCCTCTGCAGCCTACCTGCTGTTCAGCCGGACAGAAACGATCATTGCCGCCGCTGCCTGCGTCTTTCTCGGTCATGTGGGTGGTTCCATCCAGTGGGTCTTCAGTACCACCCTGCTCCAGCGGCGGGTGGAGGACGGCTTCCGCGGCCGCGTGTTTGCAGCGGAAATGGGGCTGCTCACCCTGGTGCTGTCCTGTTCCACCTGGGCCACCGGCCTGGCCCTGGATCTGGGCTGGTCGCCCCGGACCATCGTGGCTGTGCTGGCGGTGCTTTTTTTGCTCCCAGGATCGGTCTGGGTGGTGTATCTTTTCAGTATCCCGGACAGGGACTGACGACCTGTCCGTCTATCCGGAGAAGACCAGGACCGACATGCACGAGCAACCTATGCACTTTCTCTTTCTCGAGCCCTACTTTGGCGGTTCCCACCGGGCCTTTGTCCTGGGACTGCAGAAATATCTCGATTTT
>Ga0256914_1001111_pt1 | contig 25478 bp, 30 predicted proteins | sample HulkmetaG_FD_191571 | JGI IMG/M metagenome (GOLD analysis project Ga0256914, IMG submission 191571) | Hydrothermal chimney microbial communities from Main Endeavour vent field at the Juan de Fuca Ridge, Pacific Ocean - Hulk | ecosystem: Environmental > Aquatic > Marine > Hydrothermal vents ... | reverse complement strand
GGCATTCCGCACACCGGACAACACCAACAGGATCTGCCGCTTTACGCTGGCGCAGCTCTGCTGGCCGGCATACCGGCGAATCCCGTCCTCACCCACGATTTCGTATTCCGTGCAAATCCCGCTCATGGCGCACACCCCTCTTCCACGAACTCCTCTTCCCGCATCTCCCGGCGCTCCTCCCGGATCTCCAGGTAGTCCGCCCAGGACAGAATGTGCGGCACGCCCTCGTCCTCCCCTTCCATCGGCCAGACCACCGTCAACACATAGGGATCCCCCTGGTTCACATAGGCCGCGAACGGAATCGCCCCGAAATCCTCGCGCAGCATCTCCACGCCATGACCGCCCAGCAGCTCGTTGAACGCGGCCCGGCGCATCCCCTCGAACGAGGGCGGCACATGACACTTCCGCACCCACTCCCCCAGCCCGGGGAGCGACTCCATGATCCGAAGCGCCTCGGGATTCCCTTCCCGCGCCTCCAGGATCCGCTCCAGATCCTCCAGAACCTCGCGCCCCTCATGGCGCCAGACCAGGTGCGCAAGCTCCTCGAGGTTCTCCCTGTATTTGATCTTCCGCATGACTACACCTCCAGCCCAAACGATCCATCCACCTCGGGCATCTCCCCTTCTTCCGGGACGGGATCCAGGTCCTTTGCCATCGACGCCAGCCGCGCCTCATACTCCTCGAGCGACAGGATGTGGGGAATCCGGGCAAGATCGGGATGAGCGTCCGCATCGGCCTTCGGCCACACCACGGTCACTCCATCCCGCGCCACATACTCGGCTCGAACCGTCCCCTCCTCATTCAGCAGCGTCTCCATCCGCCCGCCCAGCATGCGCGCGACCGCCTCCCGACGCGCGGACTCGAAGTCCGACAGATCCAGGTCACGCATCCGCTCGCCAACTCCGAGCCCGGCAAGAAAGGCCCGCAGATCCTCCTCCGGGGGAACCGCCAACAACCGCAACACGCGCTCGTCCACGACATCCCTCGGGCCCCAGGGAACATCCCGGAGCAGATCCACGACATACTCCTCCCAACAGTTCCTGTACCGGGGCTCCGGGACCAGGAAGTAGCGCTCCGGCGACGAGGCGCCGGCCGGAGCGTGACGCCCGCCGCGGCGGGCCACCACCATGACCCACCCCTTGGGCACCCAGTCGTGCCAGCTCCCCATCGCCGATGTGACCAGGTAGTCCTGCCGATGCGCCTCGATCCAGGCTTGGCGCTGCAACGTCCTCGACTCCTCGGAAGACAATGTTCTTCCGAAGATCGCCTCCCATGCCTTCGGATGCCAATCCCGAAGGGTCTGATCCGCAGACCCGCGAAGATCCTCCAGATCCTCCCTGCTCATCCCTCCAGACCGCCAATGGCGTGCGAATGCGTCCCAGTGAACCAGGCAGGGAATCGCCCACTCGGAATCTTCCTCGTACCACCCATCTTCGTTTCGGGCGTCCGCGGGAACCGCCCGGTTCCGCTCCGGGGAGAGCCAATAGCCGCCATGCCCGGGCGTGCTTACCTGCACAATGCCCTCGGCCACCACTTTCACGAAATCGATCCGCCCCCACGGGGACGAGCCCCCTTGCGCAGGAGCCCAGGATTGAACCTCAACCATGGGTCATGCCTCCCGGCCCGTCAGGGACCATCTCCTCCGACGCCTCCGGCGCCACCAGAAAACGACTGTTTTTCGAGTCCCAGGTCAGGATGAACCGTTGCCCGTCCACGAACTTTTCGCCATCCAGGGCACGGGACATCCTCTGGACTTCGTGCTCCAGATAGCTCACCAGATCGTTCTCGCGCAACGAACGGATCAATGCGCAAAGCGACGCCTCATCCCTCTCCTCTTCATATTCTTGATGGGTCTCATATTCATCCACGAAAGAGGAGGCGAGCCGCGCGATGCTGGTGAAACTCAGATTGACCCCGGACGGGACTACGAGCACGCCCTCCTCATTATCGTAGAAAGCCAGATCGCTCACCTTCACCCGTCTCAGCCCGCTCAACAACCTCCTTTCATGCTCATCCATCTCCTCGGCCCGCCCCTCGTCGATGAACAGCTCCACATGGTCACAAACCGCCACGTCCAGGTCGCAAATCCACGACCCGTTGAAACGACCACGGCGGACCTCCCCCTTCATCTCCCACCCAACAGGAAGCTCGAACAGGCTCAACGACCGCCCGCGGACCCAATGGGTTTTCGGGATTTGTCCCTTCACGATGGGGATCCCGGTCACAGCGGCATAGGTAGTGGCCACCTGGTTCTCGTTGGCCGAAGCATCTTCGGAGAAAAACAGCCCATCCTCACCAGGAATCGGCCCCTTCCAGTCTTCGACCCACTCCTTGTCACCCCACCAAGATTCTTCTTCCCGAATGCTCTTGGTCCGCACCGCCCGCAACAATATGTTCGGCGGCAAAGGAGCATCACACAGCAAATCCGGCGCCCACTTTCCGCAACGATCCCAGTGCCTATTGGAAAACGCCTCCGGGGAAAGCCGTTCCTTCTCCTGAACCAACCAATCCCGCAAGAACCCCCGAAAGGATTTCGTCCACCAATCCCTCACCTCATGGGCATCCAACACCATGTCCCGGTCCGGCATGCGCGCGCGAACCCGGGATTCGTCGAAATGCACCACGAACGGCGCGCTTTCATCGAAACGAACCAGAGGCTTTCTCTCATGCACCCCGCCCACCACAACCGGCAGGCCCTGAAGAAAGGCAGTGCATACACTATCCTGCGCCGTGTGCTCCTCCGGGAGGTGATCCGGTCGGAAATACACCCGCCCAAACGCCGTGTCCCATCGCAGGCACTGCTCCAGCGACTCTTCGGACAGGGGGCGCGAAACCACCTTTCCGGCGCCCTCATAGCCATGCTCCAATCCGCACTCCGTGGTGAGACGAATCTCCACGGGGAACCCGCAAGCCTTCCGCTCGATGGCGGTGACAATCTCCCGGGAATCGTCATAGTCCTGGTTCAGCAGCATTTCGATGCGGGTGCCGTCCATGCCGGTGGGGCCCCGCTTCACCTCGACAGGGCGGAACGACAGGATGTCCTCGCTCTTCACGGGCTCCAGGTGATAGTTTTCCGTCAGGATCTCAATCTCCTCGGCCGCACCGAGCAAGGCAGCGAACCCGACCCCATAGGGATGCTCCCGCTCCATGACATCAGGATCCCAACCACTCTTCCCCAGGCGCATCAACCGGGAGAAATCCGCGATCCCCCGGCCATCATCCTCGATGACCATCCGGAACCTGCCACCCTCCAACTGTCGAAGATGAATCGACACCTCTCGCGCGCCCGCTCGCCGGGCGTTCTGAAGCGCCTCGCCAATGAAGGTGTATTCATCGGTAAACTGATCCTTCAGGGTGGCCACGATCCCTTCACGCGACACATCCAACTGGTGAACCTCCACAACCGGTTCTTGCGCATCAACCGCCATTTCGCTTTCCTCCACACATCAACTTCTTCGCCTCGCCACTCAGGACGCAGAATCCATCACCATCCCGACGCTTTCCAGGGCTGCCATGATCTCGCGGCGGCCCGCGGCAGCCAGAAGTTTCTCGTTCCAGTCGATCCCGCTCATGGGGCAGCCTCCATCAGGGCGTCGAACTCGGACTGCTGTCCCCGCTGAAGAAGGGCGCGCTCCAGGACCGCCGCGATCTCCCTGTCGCCCCAGAACCGGGCCACATCCAGCGGGGTCCAGCCGCCCTTGTCCCGCGCATTCGGATCCGCGCCAGACTCCAGCAGCAAGCGGACCACCCCGGCATGGCCATTCCTGGCCGCCAAGTGCAGCGGGGTATCGCCGTGCTTGTTCCGGGCATCCACGCCCGCCCCGTGCTCCAGCAACAGGCGGGTCACATCGAAACGATCATGCAAAACTGCCAGATCAAGAGGGGTACAGCCGTCACTGTCACACGCCTCCACATCAGCGCCGGACTCCAGCAACAGGCGGACCGCATCGGCGTGGCCTTTCCATGCAGCCTGGTGCAGCGGGGTGCCGCCCCCCTTGTCCCGGGCGTCCACCTCCGCGCCGTGCTCCAGCAACAGGCGAATCACCCCAGGATGACCAAACGCCGCTCCGTGGTGCAGCGGAGTCCACCCATCCTCGTCCCGCGTATTCACATCCACGTCGGCGTTCAGCGCCCTCTTCAGCGCATCAAGGTCCCTCCTCGAGGCCGCCCGCAAGAGGCACCTGGCCATTTGCTCCCTCCGTTTCCTGCGCCACCCGAACCAGATCACCGCCCCATCTCCATCAAGGCATCGAACTCGGACTGTTGCGCTCGCTGGAGAAGGGCGCGCTCCAGGACCGCCACGACCTCTTCATGGCCCTCTGCCCGGGCGATATCTAACGGGGTCTCGCCCTTCTCGTTCGAGACGTTCACGTCGGCCCCTGCCTCCACCAGCAGGCGGACTACTTCGGCGTGACCCTTCGCGGCCGCCAGGTGAAGCGGGGTCTCGCCATTCTCGTTCCGGGCGTTCACGTCAGCGCCGGCCTCCACCAGCAGTCGGACCACTTCGGTGTGGCCTTGCTCGGCCGCCCAGTGCAGCGGGGTGTCGCCCTCCTTGTCCCGCGCATTCGGATCCGCCCCCGCATCCAACAGCAAGCGGACCATCTCTGCGCGCCCCTTCCGGACCGCCCGGTGCAACGGGGTCATATCCTGCTCCCCCCTTGCGTTCACGTCCGGCCCGGCGGCAAGCGCCTTGCGAAAACGGCCTTCGATCAACACCCAGGCCCCATCAAAAGATCGTCCGACCCCACTTCCTCCGGAGAGTCCCCTGCGCCATATCGCCGGGGCAACTCCCTCACCTGGTCCCAACTCCAGTTCACGTCGAGCCGCTCCAGCGCCTCCTCGCTCAAACAGGCATCGAACACCCGGACTCCAAGCGCCTCGGCCATCTGCCGCGCCACATGCCAACAATCCACCGCGCCCTCCGGGTCATATTTCCCGGAGGTCACCACCACCTCGCCATTGAGCAGCACCGCCTCGCTCTCGATGCCATCGGCATCCCGGAACGCCAGATGCTCCACTACGGGCATGGAGGGGCCGGAATCCTGGAGCGCAACCCTCTGGCCATTGAACGGCTCGCGCACCGCGGCAACCCCGGACTCCTCGATCAGGTGCTCGACGAAAGAGGCGTCCAGCGCGAACAACCCGGACGAACCCGGATCCTTGTAAACCATCAAATCCACCGGTTGCCGACTCTCGGGATCGACAACCCGAAATCCCGTGACGAAACCCGCCATCCTCTCTTTCTGCTCTCGCATGACGATCCTCCTGCCAGCCGAACCATTCCGCCCACCCGGCCGTTTAAGTGGGCAATTTGCCTACATGAGAATGTAGTATCGTGTACAACATGGATTTTGTCAACGAACCGGCGCGGAAAGCCGCCGCCTTGAAGCGACGTTTTGCCATGATATATACTATGGAAACACGAACGACCCTTCCGCGAAGAACGAAACGATGAGCAAACGGATGCCCGTCCTGCTGATGGCCTTTCTCCTCGCCACCCTGCCCTTCCTGGCGACCCCCGCACGCGCAGGACTCGGCAAATACATGCTCGGAGGACTCGTGGCCAAGGCCGTCACCAAGGCAGGCACCAAAGTCGGGCACATCGCACTCAAAAAACTGATCCTCCACGCGAAGAAGTCCCCGAAAATCCGCAACAAGATCATCAGCCTCGCCAACACCTACATCGGGCACAACGAAACCATGGACGCAGCCGCCCAGTTCGTGATCTCGTCCGTCGAGAAGGGAGGCATCGACCAAAAGGCCTTCGACCGGTTCGTCGAGGTCGCCAAGGCCGATGCCGTCGAGAGCGCACAGGAACTCACCGCCACGGGAGCGGCAAGCCGGTTCCTCAAGTCGCCCCTCAAGAAAAAACTGATCGAAAAAGCAATGACCGCAAAGGACTACTACGAGTACCTCAAGCAGAAAAGAGAGGACTACTACCAAACCCAGCCCCAGTGAGACCCCGAGGACGCCGCCAATGGAACTCACCGATCAAGATGTGAAACGACTGGTCCGCCGCGTCATGCACAAGCAGGACCCCAGGCTCCTGCTCGACGCCATCCGGATGCTGGTCGCCAACCGCGTGACCCTCTCCCGGGAACTCCGGCGCACACAGGCCCTCCTCGACCAGTACCGGAGAGCCATGTCTCAACACCACGACGAATTACGCAAAAACCCGGCCAGACGCCTGATCGAGCGCCTGCTGTTCGGGTACGAACCCGACCCCACCCGGACACTCCAGCTCGACGCCTCCCGGCTCGCCCGCCACAACCTCGAACTGAAGGCCCGGCTCTCCAGAATGGACCAGGAACTTCAAGCCTACCGCGGCATCCGGGGACGCCAGCAGGCACTGACGGAACGCCTCAAGGCGACCCAGAACGCACTCAAGGCCTACGAACGCCAGGTCACCGAACTGACCGACGCCCTCAAGGGCACCGTCAGCGCCGACGAAATCCAAACGAAAATCCGCCACGAAACCCGCATGATCCGCAGGCTTCTCTCCGAAGCCAGACAAAACGCACACAACGCGGAACAGGTCGCGCAATCCCTGCGGGTGGAACTTCAAACCACCCAGAAGAGACTCGTCGAGGCGCAAAAACAGATCGCGGACCTGAACGCGGAACGGGAAACCCTGCTCCAGCAGAACGAATACCCGACCCACCAGGTGAACGACCTACAGACTGAAACCGAACAACTGCGCACCGAACGGGATCGCAGCACCCTCGCCAGGGAGCAGGCCATGGCGGAACTCGACCGAACCCGCTACGAAAAAGACGCCCTGGAAATGCGCCTGCGGGAAACCGAAGGCGAAATCGCGGTGCTCCGCCAGCACCGCCAGCAACTCATCCGGGCCATCGAGGAAAACGTGAAGGAAAAACGCCGCATCCGCGCGCACTTGCGCGAAGCACTTGAAGAACTGCATGAGCTTCGGCGCATCAAAACCAGAGCCCCGGTGGTCGCCACCATCCATCCGCGGGACTCCAGGCCCACGCCGGAACCCGACCGGAACGCCACCGCCACGCTCCCCCGGCCCATGCAAGCCATCCAGCCCTGATGCCCCCGCCAGGGACGGATCCGCCAGAAACGCCGCCTTGCCCAACGACAACACACAATCCCTGGTCGCCGACCTGGCGGATCACCACCCCCCAGGGCTGTTCAATCCCTGGCGGGAGCGGTGCGAACAGGATCTGCACCCGGACGCCCCACAACAGCGCCGGATACGTTACCTCGATCACCTGAACATCCACAACCCCCGCTTCCTGCTGGTCGGCGAGGCCGCCGGCTACCAGGGCTGCCGCTATTCCGGCATCCCCTTTACCTCGGAACGCCAGCTCCTGGCCGGCGAAATCCCCCGCCAACCCCCAGCACCCAGAAGGCTGACTTCCCGCCCCCGCCCATGGTCGGAACCGTCCGCCACCATCGTCTGGCGCACCCTCAAATCCCTCGGCATCGAACACCAGACCATTCTGTGGAACGCAGTCCCATGGCATCCGCACAAGCCGGGCGACCCATGGACCAACCGAACCCCCACCGAAAAGGAACGGGCCGCCGGCATGGCGTTCCTGGAACGCGTCGTCCACCTCTTCCCCCAGGCCACCCTCATCGCCGTGGGACGCAAGGCGGAATCGTCTCTCAAAAACCTGGGACTGCGGGCCATCACCGTCCGCCACCCGGCCAACGGCGGCGCAACCCGGTTCGCAGTCCAGTTGGCAGCCGCCGCCACCGTGAGAAAATGCCTCGCTCAGTAATGGAAGACAAGCACGCCAGTCCGCCTGCGCCGTCCATCTTCGCTTCGTGGGCCAAAACGATCATCGGCGCCGTCCTCTTCCTCGCCGGACGGATCCCGGCCGGCGCCATCCCCTATCATGCCCGCACGATCCCCTGGCTCATGGGATCCTGGGTCATCTTCTCCGCCATCAACGACGCCCTGCTCACCGGGACAATCAATCCACACTTCCTCCTGGCAGCCTTGCGAGACATGCTCTTCGCCTTCCTCTTCCTGGCGACACTATGCCCAATGCACCGGCTCCCCCACGCCTGGATGATCACCGCGGCCCTGTATTCGGCCATCGGGATGCTCGCCATCCCCTTGTTCGGCATCCTGCCAGACCTCCTCCTCGCCTTGCTCGTCATCAGCACAACCGTCCTTGGCATGGCCCGCCTGGTTCACGCGGCCACCTATGGCCGAATCCCTGCCTCGGTGGCCGGCACCGCATTCTTCCTGGCAATGATCGGCTGGTTCCTGGCGTGGAATACAGTCGCGGCCTAACTCACCGCCCGTAACACCGCCTCGCTCCGACTCTTCCCCAGGCACGAAGACAAACGACGAACGGATACGCGAACCAGGCGCTCCAGCTCGTCCACCGCCTCCGCGCCCATCTCCCGAAACTCCACCTCGCCCAGGGACTCCCAGCGCTCCATCTCCTCCTGCAAGCGCGTCAACCCGACATTGGCTGCATTCCCACGCAAGGCATGCGCCTGCCGCCTCAAGGCCGCCAGATCCCCGGATTCCACCGCTTCGCGCACCCGGTCCAACACTACCCCGGCATCCGACCGGAAACACTCCACCAGCCCCTCCAGCAGCTCTCCATCCCCATCCAGCGCAAGCAGCTCCCCAACCTTGGCTTCGTCCACCAGCGGAATCCCGTCCACATCCACCACATCAGGCACCTCCGCCACCTCCTTCGGCCCCCGAACCACCGGCGCCCGAGCCCCGGCCACCTCATCGACCAGCCGAAGCAGCCGGTCCGCCTGCACCGGCTTGGGCAACACCTGCGAAATCCCCGCCTCGATGCACTCCCGACGGGTCGCCTCAGTGACATCGGCCGTCACCACCACGAACGGAACCGCATCCTCGCCCGCATGCGCGAACCGATACAGCCGATACGCATCCACACCCGTCATGTCCGGCATGTGCATGTCCACCAGCACAACGTCGTACTCGCCCTCCTCGAGAAGGTGCAGCAGCGCCTCTCCATCGGCGGCCTCCACCACCCGATGCCCCGCGCCACGCAACAGGCTCGACAGGATCAAACGGTTCGTGGCATTGTCGTCCGCCACGACCAGCTCGCGCGGAACCCAAACCTGCTCGCCCCGCCCCTCCAGAGCCGGCCCGCCATCCAGCCCCACGGCGCCATCGATCACATGCAGCGCATTGAACAGATCCTCCTCCGACTCCACCCGGACACAACCCCCTTTCACCCGCTCTTCCGGCGCCAGGGGCCCGGGCATCCCGGACGGGACGATCAGCCGCACATCCGCCCCCACGAGCCCTCCCCGGCGCCATTCCGGCAACCGCGACTCGACCACCGCACGAAATCGCTCGTCCACCAACAAGGCCACCACGGGAGCGCAATCCGCCTCCGCCTCCCGCAACGCGCCCTCCGCCTCCCTCAAGCCATTCACCACCATCACCTCCAGGCTCCACGCCCGAAGCCGGTCGGCATACCGGCGCATCACCGACGAATCCCCCTCCAACACCAACACGGACGCTCCCTCCACAGGGAGCCGCGCCGCCTCCATCGCCGGCCAATCCACCCGCATCGGAAGCTCGAACCAGAATACCGACCCCCGGCCAGGACGGCTCTCCAGGGAAAGATTCCCGCCCATGAGCGCCACCAGATCCCGGGCGATGGCCACCCCCAGACCCGTACCCCCATATCGCCGACCCAAACCACCGTCCGCCTGCACGAACGGCTCCAGGATCTCCGCCTGCTTCTCCTCCGGAATCCCGATCCCGGTGTCCCGGACACTGAACCGAACCACCACCCCGTCCCGACGACGCGCCACCTCCATGCAGCGCAACTCCACCTCCCCCTCCTCCGTGAACTTGACGGCATTCCCCACCAGGTTGATCAGCACCTGCTTGAGATGCCCCTCGTCCCCCAACACCCGAAACGGCAACCTCGGGTCGATGCTGACCGTCAGGCGCACCCCCTTCTTGCGCGCCTCGATCCCCAACAGTTCCGCCACCCCATTCAAACACTGGTGCAGGTCGAACGGATCCCGCCGGCAGGTCATGCGCCCCGACTCGACCTTCGACAGGTCGAGCACGTCATTGATCAATCCAAGCAGAACCTCCCCCGACCGGACGATGACATTGACCAAACTTCGCGCCTCCCGCGGAAGATCGCGCCGACCCAACAGCTCGGCCGCCCCGATGATGCCATTGAGCGGCGTGCGAATCTCGTGACTCATGTTGGCCAGAAACCGCCCCTTGGCCTCGCTGGCCTCCTCCGCCACCGCCTGGGCATCACGCAACCGCTGCGCCAACGCCGCGGCATACGCCGGAAGCACGAACAAGGACACCAGCATGCCAATCCCCAACGGACGATTCTCCACCCAGTATTCCGTCCCCACCAACACCGCGCTGAACCCGAGAATCGACAAGACACTGGAGACATACAGGAACCCCACGCCATACCGCAGGGTGTTCCCGAACACCACCCACAGGTACAACGGAAACCAGGGGGCCGCCAGCTCCCCATAGACCGCCAACGCCCAGGAAATCCCCACATTGTCCAGAACAACCGCCAGCACCCGGCGGACCACGGACGATTCAGGGCGGAGATAGGTCCACAAGAGGATGCTCCAGGAGGACAACAGGAAAGACACGAAACCCGCCTCGATGGCCACATCCTCCGCCACCCCAAGATAGAACATCCCAAGCGAAACAATCACCAGACGCAAGAACGCCTGCTCCCGTTCGTCCCGAACCGGATCCCCGCGATCCCCCAAAATCCGCCGAACCAGCACCCGAACACCACGAACGTCCGCGATTCCCAACACGCTACCTCCACAATCACCATTCGAAAAAAAAGCGCCACCGGCGCCCGGGTTGATGATATCATCCCGACATCCAATTTGGCATCCGGACAGGCCATGCAAACCGCATTCCCCCACCCCTTCGCCGGCCATCCCGCGCACAGGATCCCCACACCACCCAGATGAACGCGCCACCCGACTCAAGAGAGCCCCACCAGCTCGCGCTCTTCCGGCAGGTCTATGGCCCGAACAACGGGGAAGACCAGTCCAACGTCCTCATGTTCTGGGACAGCATCCCCAAATACTCGGTCAGCCGCCAACAACAGGCCCGCATGCGGGACGCCTCCGGCAAACTGCCAACCCTCTCCAGGGAGTTCCGGTTCGGACGGGAGCTGTGCCGCGTCGAAATCTCCCCCGCCTACCTCTACGACAAGACCCAGGACACCACCATCGCCTACTACCCGTCCACCACCGAAGAACTCATCGAGGACGTGCTTCGCAAGTTCCTCCTCGACGAAAACCTGGCCTGCTGCGAAAACGGAGGCAACGGGTCCTTCCGCACCGGCGTCCACTTCACCCTCCGCATGATCTATCGGGAACTGAAACGCCTCGGCAAAACCCGATCCATCGCGGAAATCAAACACGCCCTGGAGGTCCTCAGCCAGGCCAAGCTGAAAATCCGCCACGGCCGCAACAAGGCACACACCGACTCGATCCTCTCCAGCCTCACCATGGTCTCCCAGGAAGACCTCGCCCACGACCCGGACGCCGTGTGCGTCGCCTTCTTCGCCCGCCCCATCTCCGACGCCATCTCCTCCCTCGCCTTCCGACAGCTCGACTACGGATGGATGATGAAACACAACACCCAGCTCGCCCGCTGGATGTTCCGGCGCCTCTCCTACCAGTTCATCAACGCCTCCCTCCAAACCCATTACCGCATCTCCCAAGAAGAGATCGAACAGGACAGCGGACTGCTCCACCACGCCCGGGCCCGGGATCGGCGCACCGCCATCCGCCAGGCCCTCAAACAACTCGTGGATACCCAGTGCCTCACGAAAATCGAGGAACAGATCGAACTGCACAACCGCACCCGCCTCGTCTTCTTCATCCTCCACCCACATCCCGAGTTCATCAAGGCCATGAAGCGCGCCAACAAACGACAGCAGCTCATCGAGGAAGGGAAAATCCTCAAGAACCGGACAACGCCCGGCAGGAATTACTCGCGCACCCGGTAGGAATTGCTCGCACAACAAAATCCGCCGACAGGAATTGCTCGCGCACAAGGCCGGATGGAAGGAAATACTCGCGCGCCCGGTAGGTTCCACTCGCGCGCCCGGTAGGAATTGCTCGCACAACCCCAATCCGGATCGGCTCGCAAGACAACAAACCGGCAACCCACCACCCGCGCAAGGCGCCAAACAGGAAGGATTTTCTCGCGCCACCGGTAGGAATTGCTCGCACAACAAGACCCGCCCGGCAGGAATTACTCGCGCACCCGGTAGGAATTGCTCGCTAAACGGGAGACCTGGTAGGAAACACTCGCGCACTTGGTAGGTTTTGCTCGCGCAATCCTTCGCAACTTCATGATTTCCAATTTTTTTACATACCTTTCCTTATTCCCTTCCTTTTTTCCTATTCTTCTTCCCTCCCCCGGGACAGCACGCGGGCCAGCCCGTGGACAGTCCCCTGCGGGGACCGTGTGGACAGCCGGATGGACGGTTGTGGACAGCAAGTTGCCCACGAACCGCCCACTCGCCTGCCCACACTCTGCCCACCGCCTGCCCGTCCAGGCGCCCAGACACCCGGACATGCGCGCTCCGCGCTCAATAACTATTGATTTTTTTCATCTTTTTGCCTTTTTCCTGCGCCGTTCCACAACCACTTCCGCCGTCATGCCGCGAGCCATTCCTACCAGCACACCACCTCCATTATGTTGCAACTGATAAACAATTTTGTTAATTTATTGCAATGCTAAAGATCATCGGAAAGCGGAAACCACCATGCCCAGAACACACACGAAATCCCACTGGGACATCCTAGAGTGGCTTCACGTCCAGACACTGGCGGCCATCATGCGCGCCCACGCCTGGAGGCCCGACGAACTCGCCTTCCAGGGAGGAACCGCCCTGCACCTCGGACACGGATCCCCCAGACGCTCGGAAGATCTCGACTTCCTGCTGGGCTGGAACCGGAACCCAGACGATTTCATGACATCCGTGTTCCGGTCGGTGACCAGCGCAGCCCTCCAGGCACATCAGGCGAAAGCCGAACTGAAAACGGGCCGCGAGGACCGCAACCCCAGGACCTATACGATCAAGCTCACGGTGCCCGGACACCAGAGGAAAGTGGCCCTCAAGTGCAAGTTCTGGAGAACCCTACAAGGACTCATCGAGTGCTACAAGAAACAGCCGCGCGCCATCGCAACCCCCCCGGGCGTGCTGATCACCCCCTTCACAGCCCCCGTCGGCGAGCTGGAAGAGATCTACCTCGACAAAATGCACGCCTTGGTCTCCAGTCCCTACCCCAAGGTTCGGGACCTGTTCGACATCTGGTGGATGCGCACCCAGTCCCCCCTGCGATCCATGATCCACACGGACGCCGCGGACCGGATCGAATATCACCTCAAGATGTATCCCGGCGCTCCCGACACCCCGGAAGGTTTTGCTCGCGCCTTGCGATCCGAAGGAATCCAGAGATTCGAGACGCTCTCGGACGAGGAGATCGCGCGCGACCTCCAGCGATGGCTCCCCTCCTCCCTCGACGCATTCCGCACCCCGGAGGCCATCCAGCAGATGAGAGCACTGCTGAAAACGGAGTGCGAACTCCTGGCGCAAGCCCTGGAAAGCATCTCCTCGAACGCCGCCCCCCTGCCATCCCTGGCGGACGACTACGCGCCACTATGAGCAACACACAATACCTGAGCGCCCACGACCGTCTGCGGGAGCTGCCACCCGTGTTCCTGTCCGCCGACCTCTCCATGCGCTACGGATGGCGCTCCCAGATGACCGCGGCTTACCTCTCGCGGTGGAAGAAACAAGGACTGATCCGCCCGCTGGGTGGACGCTCAGGAGTCTATTTCAACCTGGTCGCAGACCCGATCTGGGAAAAACACCTCGAGGGCGCCATCCGCCTGGCCATGCCCTCCGCCATCGAAATCGGCGCAGCCCCCCTCCACGAGGGCGGGATCACCACCCAGCGCGCCTATGTCCGCGACCTGGCCCTGCCCTATGAGGCCCCCGCCTACACCATCGAGGGCTTCCAGAATCACGAACGCGGCATCCGCTGGTTCAAGGCCATCCATCCCCATGTGATCCCCGGCGAAATGCCACGCCTGACGCCCGTGGCCGCCCTGGCCGACATCCTCACGAGCCAGGATCCGAAACTCTGGATGCCGGACCCGGACGACATCGATTTCGACATCCTCGAAACACAGGATCTGCTCCTCCTGGAGAACCTGGTCAACCAGTTGGGGGGGGCGAACGAAATCCACTGGGATCCGGCGCTGGACCCGGAAGAGAACTACGAACAGATCCTCCACGCCAGAATGCGGGCCGCCCATCACAAGGCGCTCGATCCACAACAGACACCACGCTGATCTGAACGAAAACAGACCACCATGGAAAAACTGCTCCGACTGCGCCGCCTGGTCAAGGAACACGGAAGCCGCTACCCGGACATCTGGAAACGGATGGATCACTTCCGGGAAATGCGCGGAAAACAGGGAATCCCGGATTGGCCGTCCTGGTGCTTCCTGCCGATGTCCGCCTATTACATGGCAGTGCTGGAACGCACCGGCAACCGGATGATGGCAGGCTTCGAGGCCTCCATCCTCGCCGCCCTGGGAAGTTGGCGGGCCACGCAGGGAGTGTATCGGTTCGACCCGGATCTGTACCAGGCGCTCACCACAACGCCGCTGCACGGGAAAATCCCGTCCGAGGTGTTGCACCGGATGCCCGAGTGGTGCGTCTATATCGAGACGCCAGGCCTCGAGTCCGGCCCGGCATCCGTGCACGGCACATGGCTGCATCTGGAATACGACGTGAACACCGGACGGGAGGAGCTGAGGTTCCTGATGGATGCAAGCATGGGCGGAAAAGAGATGCTGTATCCATTTGCGATCCACCTCGGCCCCTGGTCGCTGGATACGGCCTGTACCAAGGCGCTGGATGTCGCTCAACGGAACCGGCAACGCTACCTGGGAGTGAGGTCCACGGAGGACTGGGACACGACCGCCATGACCCAGGAGATGAGGGAACTCGTCTCGCCCGTCCTCTCTCTCCTGCTGTACCTGTGCGCCGATGAGCCAGACTATGCGGACGAGCCGCCTCGCAAGCCGGCACCGAAGCGGGTGCGTGGAAAGCTGCGGATGTTCCCGCCGGATCAACCCAAGGTCTGGGATGTGGGGGCAAGAATCGGCGCGGCCCTGCGGAAAACGGCGCGGCCAGGCACGGAAGAAAAAGGAACCGGGACCCGATCCACCACCAGACCCCGCCCGCACATCCGGCGCGCCCACTGGCACACCTATCGCGTGGGACCGGGACGCAAGGAAACCCGGATACGCTGGCTCGCCCCGGTGCCCGTGAACGTGAGAAAGGATGAAGAGGCGGAACTGCCGGCCGTCCTCCACCCGGTCCAGGACCAATCCGGCCCCGGCGGCTGACGGCCCCGCCGGTTCTATTTCCTGGCGACCTTCTTCCGAGCGGGCGCCTTCTTCCTGGCCACCTTCCGGACCGCCTTTTTCTTCGCTGCCTTCTTCTTCGCCGTCGTGGAGGCCTTCTTCGACACCCGCTTTCGCGCCTTGCCAGAAGAGGCCTCCCGCTCTTCCTGCAACATGGCGCGGACCTGGCTCAGGATCCCCCACGGAGCAAACGAATGCAGGATGATCCGCTTCAACACCGACGAACGAATCTCGAACCGGTGCATGTCCTTCATCTTGCGACGCTGGACATACCCCGTAATCCCATCGAGACGAGTCAGGCGCTCATTCGGCTTGTGAACCAGGGCCACCAGCACGCCATGCCGCCCGCTCCGGGCCGGATAGAGGCCAAAGACCTCTCCCGCATACTGACCGCTGCCGGACGCCCGCTTGACCTGCCAGTTCTCGCCGATCAGGCCTTCCCGGGCCAACGCTTCCCCTACGTCATGCAGCATCGCACGCGCATCCCGGATGAACCGGGCGCGCGCCTCGGGATCCGCTCGCAGATCCCCGTAATACTGCTCCAGGGAACGCATCGATCAAATCGCCTCGATCATCCCACCCACCAAGCGGCGGCCGCTGCGCGCTTCATGCCTCGGAAGACTCGGCACATCCTCGCCGCGCGCAGCCCGCTCGATCCGGTGGAACCGGTCGATCTCCTCGTAGATACTGCGGGCCGTTCCTTGCTTCTGGAGAATCTTGCGGATCTCCTTGGCCAGGTTGCGCGCACTGACCACGCGACCCCCCTTCTTCTCCAGGTTCTCGACCACCCGCTCCAGCGATTCCAGTCGCTCGTCGGACACCGCAATCTCATACATGAGATTTCTCGCCGGCGCCATCGGCTTCTTCTCGGCCCCCGATTCCCACTGCTGGCCCACCAACGGCACCCGTCCCAGGGAAACCGCCAGGGCCTCCGTGGTGATCTTCAGGGAAGCCGCAAGATCGTGGGGGGTCACGCTGCGATACGGCAGCCGTTCCGGATGGGCGCTGTAGAAGCGGATCAGGATCGCAATCGCAATGTCCGGCACCGGACGCTCCGGTTCGTTGACGATCCGGTAGAAAGCCTGTGCGCTGGCCAGGCCGAAGATCCCCGTCAGATAAGCCACCGAGTAATCATGGCGGTCCCGGAACTCCGCCAGATGCTTTCCGCACACCGGCTGGTCCTCCGGCGGCCACCGGGTCTGCACCGCCGTCCTCGCACCCGCCTTCGTTTTCGCTGTCTTCGCCATCAACCCCCCTGTTGGCTGTCCGCAAGCCGCGCTCAAAGAACGCCGCTCAACTGATCCGCAATTTTTTTCGGGAACCAGGAGTGCAACTCCTCCGCATCCCGGACCCGGGCCACCGCCAGGTCGCCCTGTCTCATCTCGTTCTCCAGGCGCTCTCCTGTGTACACCCGAAGATACCCGCCCGGGGCCCCCCGGCGCGCCAGTTTTCGCATCTCGGCCCGAAATGCCCAGCCCGCCTCGAACCCGATGATCCTGCGGGGACCACACAATAACAACCTGCGCCCCCCCACGAACACCACCGGAAAAGCACGATCCGGAGCGTCCAGCGGAAGATGCAATACCCATCCCCCGTCCCGATCCGGATATGCCACCGGCTCCCGCTGATAGCGGGAGTCGTAATCGATGTATTCGTATCTCCCCCGCTCACGAGCCGCCTCGAAAGGCCCCAACCCGTAAGAAAGGGTTTCCAGCGAAGCCGTCTCGCCGCCCGCCACGAAATCTCCTTATTACACTATAGCATTTTTGCAGAACGTCCAACGAGATTCGACGCTCACGCCGCCCGAAGACGCGATACCACCTCCGTTCTGTGCATCCGCAGATGATGTTCGGGAGGAACCGCATCATGGTTGATCCGATACACAGGTCGCCGGCCGACGGCGACGCACTCCACATATCCCGCCGCCCTGAGCCTGCGCAGGGCTTCCGTCACCTCCTTTCCAGACAGCCCCAGCAACGGCGCCACCTCCCCCGGCACCATGCGGCAATCCCCAATCTGGCTGCCCACATGGCAGAGCACCACGATGTCCTTCGGCTCCAGCCGCCCATCCCGCAGGGCCACGGCCCCAATGATCGAAAAACGCTTGTCCACGACCGTTCCTCCAATCACAATCTGTCCACAAACACTTCCCGGCGATCCCAATCCAGGATCACCACGAAGTTGTAATCATGCGCCAGTTGGGCCAGGGTGGCCGGCCAGGTGCGTCCGCCACGCCAGGAAACCCGCTGGTGCCTGGAGACCCCCTTGCCGACCAGAACCCGCCATCCATCCGGCGCCAGCGCCGTCAGCGCACGCAACACCGGCGCCCCATCGGTGAACCCACGGGCCGTTAGCTCCCCCACGTCGAGCGGCACGCCCCGCTCGACGTAGTACCCCTGCGTGTTCCGGCAGGCCGTTACCAGCGTGGTCCCCGACTCGTCCAGCACCGCGCCATCCACATTGAGCGACCCCGCATCCGAGGAAACCGGATGCAGCAACATGACGCCCGACACCATCATCCAAAACAGGCCTTTCACCCACCTATCCTCAACTGTGAACTCAATCCACTTTAATGACCTTCCTGTGATGCCCCAGCCAGGAACGGGCAAAACGATAGGCCACCCCGATGCTCCAGCCATGACGCTCGATCACCGTCAACAGCAGCAAGCAGACGACCGCAACCCCAAACGTGAATTGGTTGGGCACGAAAACCCACAGCAGAAACACCCACAACCCCCGAGGATCGATTCCGAAGAACAACAGGGGAGGACGATTGATGTCCCGCCAGGGCCCGTTGATCTCTGTGATGACTCCGTATTCTCCCATCGCCGACACCCGGATCAGGATTGAACCACCAGGGATTCCATCGACCAGCGGGCCATGAAGTCGTCATGAGACTTCTCATCGATCACGCCAGCCTTCAGAAGCTCCCCCACATATCGCCCCATCGGCATCCCCCGCTCGTGCAGAGCCCCCTCCAACACCGACGAAAAGTTGTCGGCCCCGCGCAGCGACGCCTTCAGATCCTCGTCGAAGATCAGGTACTCGAAGGCCGCCACCCGTCCGCCACCGACCCGTGGCAACAGGCGTTGCGCCATCACCACGCTCACCGCATCCACCAGGCTCTCCCGGGCCGTCTCCCGCTCCCGGGCCGGGAACACCTCGAGCAACCGGATCAGGGTCTTGGTCACACCGTTGGTGTGCAGCGTGGTGTACACCCCGTGACCGGTCTGCGCGGCCTGCAACACCGCCCGGGCCGTCTCGCGATCCCGGGTCTCCCCCACCAGGATCAGGTCCGGGTCCTGGCGCAGGGCGTTCTCCACGCCCCGCTCGAAGCTCTCCACATGCCGCCCCACCTCGATCTGCGTTACCACCGCATGACGCTTGGGTACGTCGTCATAGATGTATTCGACCGGCGACTCCAGGGTGACCAGATGCACATGGTCGTCCTCCGATTCCACGCGGCGCCGCAACAACGCGGACAGCGTGGTGCTCTTCCCCGAGCCCGTCGGGCCGGTCACGATCATCAAGCCGCGAGCCAGGTGGTCGCTGGCCTTCACCAGGTTCTCGGGCGTCCCCAGCTTCTCCACTGTGGGCGGCTCGGAGGAAATTCGGCGCATGACGACCCGCACGTCGGTCTGCCCCTCCTTGAGGATCCCGGCTGCGTTCACCCGCCAACGCAACCGTTCCCCCTCCAGCCGCTCGCGGCATTCGTAGGAGTAATCGATGGGCGTGCCCGCCCGCACCCGGGAAATGCCCGCCGGATTCTCGTCGTAGGTGACCGTCACCCAACGATTCAGCTCGTTGGCGCGCACCCGCCTGGGAGCAAGATCCTGAATCCGCCCATGCACCCGCATCATCACCGGCTCGTAGGTGGAAACATAGACATCGGATGCGCCAGCCGCCGCGGCCATGCTCAACACGGCGTCGATCTCCTCCCGGCCGACAATGGCATCCGGCAACGCCATCGCATCCATGCTCAGTCCTCCAGCCCAGCAGGAAGGCGCAGGTCCACAGGCTTCCACTGGTTCACGTCTCCCACGAAATAGGCATCCCGCTTGACCACCTCCTCATGCCCGCCAACGGCAAGCTGGCTTCCATGGCCACCCACCTCCGCAGGACCATGGTCCACCTCGGCGATCTCCGGCGGCTCGATCATGCCCCGCAACGCCAGCATGTCGTACAGCACCATACCGCTGAAGGCCGACTCCAGCGCCGCAACACGCATGCGGAACTCCTCGTCCGCCACCCGGACCCCATCGTTCCAGCTTCGCCGCAACACCTCGGCCCACAAGGCCAGCTCCGCCTCGTTTCGCGGCAACAGCGATTCGCGGGGAAACTCGGGACGATCCAGGGATTCCGGTTGCAGGAAATCCCGCCAGGACAGGGGCGTGTGGACGAACCTCGCAGGCACCTTGACCCGGTACATCCTCCGCACCTGCGTCAGGCGCCGCCCATCCTCCCGGATGCGTGAAATGTCCGATCCGGCATCCAGCACGGGCGGCTGCAACTTGCCACCCCGAAGCAACAGCGCCTGAAACGGGAACGCCCGGTCGAGCGTGCGCGCCCGGGCGCTCACCGCCTTCAACAGCCACTGCCAACGAGCCAATCGCCCGGACTGGATGCCGTACACCTGCGCCGCCTCCTCCAGCGCGCGCCGGCGAACCGGGGCATTGTTCTCCTTGGCGTCCTTGTTGGCCCGCACGACCCGGGACTGCTGGGCCGCCCGAGCCACCTCCTCGATCAGCGCCTCCGGCGAGTCCGGCACGGCAGCCACGCCCACCGCCGGCCCGCCCAGCCACAACAGGACGCCGACCATCACCATTCCGCGCTTCATGCCCGGGGCCCCCGCTCGTAAGTGACCACCACCGAACGGGTCTGGGGATAGATGTTGACCCGCACGGTCTCGGGCATCTGCGCCACAGCATCCCGCATCACCTCGATCAGGGTCTTCCCATGCCCGTCCACCTCCACAAGAGGCATGACGACGGGACGCCGCCCCGCCTCGAAGAAGCGGTATCCCGCACTCTCCGCCAACCGCTTCAGCAGGACATTGGCCGCCCCGGTATATTGAACCCAGGTCGGACGCTCCCATCCGGGAGGCGTCGCCGTCTCCGCCCGCACCATCCGCTCATGGGCGTCCGGCGTGATCCCCTTCCGGGCCTCGGCGGAACGTGCCGAGGCCAGCAGCCGCAGGCTCCGCGTGGCCCGGTCGGCCGCCGCCTCCAGCTCCTTCAGCGGAGCCGGGTCATTGATCGCCGCCGGCTGGTACGACTTCGGAGGCGGCGCCTTCACCCCCTGGCTCGCACAGCCGGCCAGGACGAACAGGGATGCCACTATTGCCATGGATCTGTACATGAAACACTCCTGAATGATCTACGCTTATCCGTTGACGGTCGCCTTGAGCTCCAGCACCCGCTTGCCGAGCCGCAAAACGACCACCTTGCGCTGGGCGTCATACCCCCGATACTCCCCATCGACCCCGTGCAGGGGATCGCCGGGAGAGGCGACATGCACCTGGCCATCGAACGCCAGGTAGTACAGCCGGTTCTTCCGCACCCCCAGTGCCTTGAAGACCGCCTTCTCCAGCTTCCCCCCCTTCTTTTCCTTTCGCCCTTTCCCCGCCGCAGACACCTTTCGCGGATCCCGCGGCGCAGCAGAAGGAACAGAAGGACGGGACGCCCCGGCCAGCCGGCGCAGCTCCTGCGGAATGGGAGGAACCGCGCTTTGCGCCGCGGCCAACGGCATTCCCCCGGACAACCGGACATCCAGCAGACGCCCGATCAGCGCATCCGTATGCGCGGACAGACGGGCCAGCGCCTCCTCCCGCGCCTCCAGCTTCATCCGGGCCTCCCGGAGAGAGTCCTCCAGCCGGGCCACCTCAGACTCCCGGGCGCGCAATCTCTCCTGCACGCGCTGGTGGTCCGTTGCGGACTTCCACAACAGACCGGAAAGCCCCACCGTCATCAGCAGCAGGAACACCACTCGATCCCGACACGCGCGACAATTCATAGATCCAACCAGCGATTACGATGCTATCGTACACATGATAACATATTGCGAACAACACGCCAGCACGGCAAAAACATGACGCAAACGCCCCAAATACAGGATCTGGTCATCATCGAAGCCCCCGGAAAACGGGAACGCATCCAGCGCATCGTGAACCGGCTGCCCGGGCTCCAGGAAGCCCGGGTCGAGGCCACCCGGGGCGTCCTGTTCAACCTCCCGGAAAACCGCATCGCGCTGGATCCGGATACCCTGCTTCCCTCCCACTTCGTTCCCGTCCACCCGAAACGAGTGGAGGCACTGCGAAAACAGATCCGGCAGTCACGCCGCGTCTGGATCGCCACCGACCCGGATATCGAGGGAGAAATGATCGCCATCCAGATCCAGTTTCTCCTGCCCCGCAAACATCCCCCCACGGTTCACCGCGTCCGATTCAACTCGCTCTCGCCGGAGTCCATCACGCGGGCCTTCGCAAATCCCTCGCGCACCGACATGCAACAGGCGGCCCTGGCCACCGCCCGCCGGGCCATCGACCGCTACATCGGGTACGTCCACTCCAACCGGTTCGAGAATCACCAGGCAGGCCTCGTGGGACGTGTGCATACCCGCCTGCTGCACGCCCTGCACAACCACCCCCCCGTTTGCGCGGAAGTCACCGGAACCGTCTGCCGAAAATACCAGGTGCAGGCCAGCGCCAACGCCTATCGCCTGGAACACCTGCGGCAACTCTGGTCCGCGCTACGAGATGATCACGAGTTCCTGGCCAAAATGCCGACGCATGCAGAACGCCGCATCCTCCCCCCGCCCCGCCCCATGACCTACGCGGACCTCATCCTCGCCGCAGAAAAACACCTGAACCTGAAAGCGGAACAGGCCGACTCCATCATGCAGGACCTCTACGAGAACGGCCGGCTGTCCTACCTGCGCACCGACACCCACGCCCTCGGGCACTCCGGAGTCCAGTCCATGACCGCCCTCGCGCAACGGCACGGGCTGCGCGTGGACCCACCCGAACCCAAACCCCAGGGCGCCTTCGCCCACGAAGCCCTCCATCCGCTCGACATGGACCTCGACCTGCGCGCGGACCCGAGAGACCTCGGCGCCCCCGAGGCCCTCCTGGCGCTTGCCGGACGGGCCCTCGTGGCCTCCGCCATGCCCCCGGCAAAAGTCGTCCGCCACACCATCGACCCCAAGGCGCTGGCCAAGCATTTCTCAAACCGGGGAATCGAGATCGAAGGGCTGGGGCTTGCCGTCTGGAAGGACACCATCGAGCAGGCCGGATGGATGCGGCTGATCCGCCCCCAACGCCATCCAGCATCCCTGCGATGGCGTCCCACGACCTCCCAGCTCATCCAACTCATGCTGGATCACGAGCTGGGCCGCCCTTCCACCTTCATCAACCACGCCAGGAGCATCATCCGGCGCCGCCAGGTCCTGCCCGACGGGCGGCTGTCGGCCATCGGGCTGGCCGCCCTGGAATACGCCGAAGAACACACCCCCTGGCTCATCGACCGGCCGGATCCGGTAGAAACCATGCTCGCCGACCCCGGGACAACCAGGGACGCCAAAAAGATGATTAGGAAAATGCTTCAGGGGTTCGGGATCGACCCGGACCTGGCCCGCCGGGAAATCGCCCGGCGGACCCCGGTTCACGAAGACCCGGAAGCACAAGCCGCGGCAACCGGACGCGCCTGATCCTCCGCCTTCGCCTTCGTCGCCGCCCCGCGGCGATAACGACCCACCAGACGGTTCAACACACGGGTCACCCACGGCGTCTCCACGTCCTCGACGATCTCCGCCCGCCCCGCGCGGAAACGTGCCGCCAGGTCCGGCGCCCGAATCTTCAACGTCTCCCGCCCGACACCGTTCACGAACAGATAGGTGCTCGTATGACGGCTATACCACGCCAGCTTGCAGACCATGGGCTTGCCAGAAGAGTCCTCCGCCTGGAAGCGCACCCATTGCCCCTCTTCCAGCGCGGCCACCATGCGGTCATGCTCGTCCTGCTCCATCCTCGTAAACTGCGCCACGCCATCCACTGGCCCGCCCTCCGCGCCAACACGCCAAACATTGGGGAGCAACTTGCGGGCCTCGTTCCGATAGGCCCGCAATACCCCCAGGATCCGGTCCGTCTTCCGCTTTGGCCAACACAGGTATCGCAGGCCCCTGCCGATCCGGTCCAGCACCCTATCCATCCTTCGGAGAAACAGATCCGGACGATCCCGATACAGGTCACCGCCCAGCAGATACGTCAGATCCCGGACCGTACCGACCCCCTGCCGGAAGTTGCTGCCCTCCCACCCTTCGCGCAACCACAACAGCACCAGAAGACGCCGCCACGGACCCACCACGAAATCGTGGATCTCCTCGGGCAGCACATCCAGCCCGAGTTTCCGCAACTCCGACAACACGGCATCTTCCGCCCCAGCCTGACGATCTTCCCCTGCGGCCCGCTCGGCCGCATGCCGCTCCATGCGCCGACGCCGTAACTCCAGTCTCGCCGTCCCGCTCTCCAGATCCTCGAGGGCGCGGCTGAACACATCGACCCCGCCCTCCGGGTCCTGGACGATTTCGTCCACCAAACGCCGAACGGTTCGATACACCTCTCCCGCCACAGCATCCGATGATTCGTCCAACCCGATCCCGGTCCGCGCCAATGCGTCGATGAGCCGCCGTGCCGGATGTCCGTTGTCCCCGAGGAAACTCGTATCCTGCATGGCAGCCTTGAGCACCGGAATCTGCAAACGCGCGATCTCCGCGCGCATGGCGTCCGGCAGCAGCGGATCATCGAGCACCTCGTTGAACATCGCCAGGATGAGATCCAGGGTCCGATGGTCCTCCTCGCCCAGGCGCTCCCTGGCCCGGTCCGGATCCGCCTGACCCAGGGCCTCCAGCATCACCGCACGCATGCCGGCCTGGCGGTCCGCCAGTGAAGCCCCGCTCATTTCATCCAGTTCCGCCCAACGACGCTGCGCCTCGGCCAGCGCCTCCCTCACCGACGAACGGGGCATCACCGGAAGCCCATCCGCGGACGGCATCGGGATCAGGGACTCGGGGCGATCCCCCCTGAGCACATCCCACGCCCTGGCCAGCGCCTCCGGTGACACCTCCATCCCGGATATCGTCCTCCGGTCTCCGATGTCCGCGGAATCCCTGTCCGTCTCTTCGCCCATCGAAGCGGCGCCCGCTTCCTCGACCCTCTTCTCCTTTTCGTCGCCCACATCCCCCCGGGCGCGGGCAACCCGGCTTCCGGCAGAAGCCTGCCCGATCCCCCGCCCAGCCAACAGGTTTTCCATCGATTCATAGATCTCCGGGAGGCGTTCCGACAACAACCGCCCGAAACCCCGATACAGCACCACCCGGGCCTCGATCCCAGCGCTCCAGCCATCGAGCGCCTCCCGAAGCGCCCAGCCCAGCGACAACGGCCCGAACGGGTTGCCGACCCGATCACCTTCCCCCGTCAACGCAGACAGCCGCCGCTCCAATGACTCCAGCAGATCCGCCACACTGGGCGACACCTCCTGGGCAAGACGGGTTACCGCCAGCCGCTCTTCCAGTTCCTCGTGATCCAGCAACGTCAACCCACCACTGGACGAGGAACCGGACGATTCACACGGCAACGCCCGCCCCGACATGAACGCACAACAGGCGCCCGACACGCCCCCCGGAATCTTTCCGGAACATGCGCACGCCACGCCCTGAACCCCCTTTGGGCATCGAAATACAGGGTCGCCCGACGGTTGTCCGGCGCCTTTTCGGCCAACTCGAAGAACCTCTCCTCGACCTCCTCGAACAACGGAGCAAACCCAGGCTCCACCCCGTCCAGCACCAAGTTAAGGGCGTCCTCGATCAGCGACCGGTGCGCGGCCAGGACTCCCACGGCGCCCCCACACCGTAATTGGACCACCTTCTTGCTCGTCATCCTTCGTCTTCGAATTGCGGGAACATCTCTGCCAGTTTCTTCAAGCTGCCACTCCCGCCCTTCGGGGAAGCGGCGCCACCCGGAGATTCCGTCTCCAACGGAAGC
>Ga0256914_1001110_pt1 | contig 25490 bp, 19 predicted proteins | sample HulkmetaG_FD_191571 | JGI IMG/M metagenome (GOLD analysis project Ga0256914, IMG submission 191571) | Hydrothermal chimney microbial communities from Main Endeavour vent field at the Juan de Fuca Ridge, Pacific Ocean - Hulk | ecosystem: Environmental > Aquatic > Marine > Hydrothermal vents ... | reverse complement strand
AAAATCGACGGGAAATTAGAGCGCATCGGATTTATTTTGCGTTAAACGTAGCCGAGGGCAATAAAAAAGGCCGGAGAAGATCTCCGGCCTTGATAGTTTTTCTTCTTATTTGGAGATACGTTCTTTGAATTTTTGCAATCGTTCTTTCAGAGCATCAAACAGACCGCCGGTTTTCTCTTCATGTTTGATTTTGTCCTTAATTGTTTCGATATCATTAAGAATATTTTTAAATTCTTTGTCGCGGTTTCCGTAGCCCAAAGCCTCTGCAACCTTGATTTGATATTGGGCCTCTTTTAGTAATTCCAAAGCCTTTTGCGGATGGCTATCAACCGAATCGGCAGCCAAATCAACCATAGCCTGGGCGTTAATCACGGGGATCGGAATGCTTACCTCTTTAATAACAATGGCACTTAAGGCATTTGCCAATATGATTTTAGCATCCTTTATTTTATCCTGATCAATCAAACGTGCCGCCGTTTTGATAGCCTGGGGATATGTTTTCAAAGGAATATAAGAAGTGGTTACCCGAATTTCGCTTACCATATTATCCAAAAGACGGCGGGCATCTTGTAAATAGCCTTTGTCGATCAAATCCTTTACTTGCTTGCGCATTTTTTCGATTTGATTTAGATCGCTAATCAAATTTACCACCTGCGAATTGGCATCAATCGGTACCAACGCCAAATCAGGATTCCGTTCTAAAAGCAGTTCCAGTTTGCCCAGTACGGTTTCCATGGATTTAATTGCCTGGGCTTTTTTACCGTTGTTCAGTGCATCCAGTGCATGTTGCGTTTCTTGAATGGCTATCATTGCTTCGGCTACCAATTTTTGATTTGCTTTGGCCTGTTCTTTGGCTTGCTGCCGTTTGATATTTGCCATCAAAGAATCTCTGGTAATGCCCAACGTATCGACCATGGCACCGCGATTGTGTTCTTTTTGGCCGATAAGTTGTTGTGCATTGTTCGGGCTTTGTTCCGCCTTGCCGCTCGACTTGCATCCCGATAACAGCAAGAATGTGAACATAAACGCCACAATAACCGGTTTACTTCTCTTGAACATCATAACGGAATCTCCTTTTTGTTTGAGTTAGTGTTTTGCAGTTCGATAAACAAAAAACAAAAAACATACCACATTGTTTAACCTTTTTTAAAATAATTAGTTAAGCAAATGATTCATGAATGCAGAGATTTGTCATTGTTTGTCAATTTGACAAAAGGCGGCAAAATTTACGTAAAGGTGCGTTAGTTTGACCAATAAAAGTCTGCAAAGATGAAATAAGGTGTGGTTAAAATTGTCAGGAGTTATTTGGAAGTCTAATTTTCTTCTTCCAAATACCCAAAGAAAAAAGTAATGTATTTAGAACACCTTTGAGTCCAGTGGTTAGGGCTATGGCCCACCAAATACCGTCGATGCCCCATTGCCATTGAATGGCAAGTAGCCAGGCCAAAGGAATACGGGCAGCGGTAACCGGCACGGTAACCAACATGACCGGCAAGGTGTAACCGGCACCGCTAAAGGCTCCTTCCATGATAACTTCGAGCCCTAAAAAAATTTCAAAAAGAGCAATAATTCTCAGATAATCGCTGCCGATTTTTTGCACGGTGCTGTCCGAAGTAAAAATGCGCATTAAAAGTTGAGGCTCAAAATAGTAAACAGCGGAAATGGCCAAAAGCAAACTGACACCATAGGCACTAACCAGCCAAACAGAGCGTTGGGCTTCTTTGATGCGTCCGGCCCCGACATTTTGCCCTACCAATGTGGAAGCCGCCACCGAAAATCCCACGCAGGCAAACCAGGCAATACCCTCAATTCGATGGCCGATGCCGATTGCGGCTACGGAAGCCATGCCGAATTGAGAAATAATGCGTGTCAGAAAAACATAAATCAAACTAAAGAAAAACCCGCCAAAGGCAACTGGTGCGCCAATGGCCGCAATCTGTTTTTGGATGTTCATTTGCAAGGGCAAAACACGTATTTTAAGTTTCGGCATGTAATGCTTTTTTGCCAGCAAAAGATTTAAAATCAAAAGACCCAGCGCCTCGCTTAAAACGGTTGCCCAGGCAGCTCCGCCAATGCCCAGCGCCGGAAATTTCCACCAACCGAAAATCAAAAAAGGGTCCAGAACGGCATTAAAGGTTAAAGCAACGGCTAATACGACCATTGGGGTGCGGGTGTCTCCCAGACCGCGAAATACCGCTTCTAACCCGGTAAAAGCAAAACTAAAGACAAGACCCGCCAAAATGATGTTCATGTATTGGCGAGCTAAAAGAGAAACGTGTGGTTCAAAGCCCATTATTTGATAAAGAAAATTCTGGGATACAAAAACAATGGCTGCTAAAATTAAAGCGCTTAAAGTGTTAAGTAACATTCCCTGCCCGGCAGCCAAACGTCCCTTACTTGCTTTCCCGCCCCCGATGTTTTGCGCTACCAAGGTGCTAATACCGTTCACACTTAACCCAGACAACGAGAAGATAGCCCAAAGAATGAACGAGCTGCCGCCAATAGCCGCTAAGGCATCTGCACCGATTTTACCGATCCAATAAGCATCGACGAGCTGGTACAATGTGGTAAGAACCGACGAAATCATTCCGGGCAGAGAGAGCGTGAAAATTGCGCGGTGAATGTTGCGGTTAATGATGGGTTCGATGTTTTGCGCCATATTAATTCACCTGTTAACTTCGGTGGATTCCGAGGGCGATGCTAAATAGAAGGTTCGATTTTTTTATGCCCATTAACGGATTTTACTTTGGCTCTGCGTTTTGGTCGCACTTGTTTCGCACAATTCCGTTAACACATTTCCGGAAGATTTGGGATGAATGAAAGCAATACGGCTGCCGTGCGCTCCCGGCCGAGGATGTTCATCTATCAGGCGAATGCCGGAATGTTTTAAATGTTCCAATTGCCGATCCAAGTTATCGCTACGATAGGCAATATGGTGGAGGCCCTCACCGCGTTTCTGTAAAAATTTGGCAATAGGACTTTCTGCGGAAGTGGGCTCCAAAAGCTCGATGTGTACCATGCCAGTTTCAAAAATAGCGGTACGTACTTTTTGATCTTCAACGGTTTCAATTCCTAAAAATGAAAGACCCAAAATATCCCGATAAAACGGGATATGATCTTCGAGCTTATGCACGGCAATGCCTATGTGATCTATTTGTCGAATCATGTGTTTTGCAGCTCCTTTAAAACCTGATTAACCTTTTTGTTGACCAGTTGGTATGGTGCGGTTTCTTTTTGAATAATTTGGTCGATCCAATGATTTAATTTTTGTCCGGTTTGTAAAAATTCGTGGACATAAGCTTCAACCTTTGCCGTAAAAATTTTGCGTAATTCCTGAGTTAGACGTCTGCGCCTGCGCTGTTGTAGCCGACCGGAATTTTCCATTTTTTTCAAGAATTCGAAAATGCCCTCTTCCAATTCATCAATACCCGTGTTCTCGGTAGCTGATGTCATAAATACCGGATTTTGTTCCGCCTGATCATTTGGGGCTTTTAAATGAAGCACATATTCTATTTCCGCTTTTAGCCGATCGGCATCGGCCCGATCGCTTTTATTTACTACAAAGATGTCACCGATTTCCATTACGCCGGCTTTAAGTGCCTGAATTTCGTCACCCAGCCCGGGAACCAAAACAAGTAAAACAAGATCAACAATGTTCATGACTTCAATTTCCGTTTGACCGACGCCAATGGTTTCGATAAAAATGATGTCAAACCCGGCGGCATCCAATACTTTCACCGCGTCTGCCGTAGCACCCGAAACGCCCCCCAGATGTCCGCGGGAGGCCATGGAACGAATAAAAACATTCGGATCGGTGGCATGCTTTTGCATGCGAAGTCGATCGCCTAAAATAGCACCACCCGTAAAAGGCGAGGTTGGATCAATAGCCAAAACAGCCACCTTTTTTTTCTGTTTCCGCTCTCGTTCAATTAAACGATCCAGCAAACTGCTTTTGCCGGATCCAGGCGGGCCGGTAATACCCACGACAATAGCCTTACCCGTGTATTCAAATAATCGGTCGATCAATGTTTCTTTTTGCGCTGTTTCGTTTTCGACCCAACTGATGCCCCGCGCAATGGAGCGAATTTCGCCCCGAACGATATTTTTTACCAATGCCTCAATCAATGCTGTGCTCTTTCTTTGTTTAGTTCGATAAATTCGATTACTTTTTGAATAGGAGTACCCGGTGTAAAAATGGCCTCCACTCCTTGCTCATTCAAATAGGGAATATCTTCCTGCGGAATAACACCGCCGCCAAATACGATAATATTATCGGCCCCCTGCTGTCGTAAAAGGCGTACCACCTCCGGAAATAGTTCGTTGTGCGCTCCGGAAAGCAAACTAAGGCCCACAAAGTCCACGTCTTCTTGAACGGCTGTTTTGGCAATGGCTTCCGGCGATTGGCGGATACCTGTGTAAATAACTTCATAACCGGCCTCTTTTAAAGCGCGGGCTACATATTTTGCCCCACGATCGTGGCCGTCCAGTCCGGGTTTGGCAATCAGAATGCGTATTTTTTTCCCCATAAAAATTTCTCCGTTTTCACAAAACAATAGACTCGCGATATTCGCCGAAAACTTCGCGCAATACGTCGGAAATTTCTCCCAGCGTGGCATAAGCCCGGGCCGCATCCAAAATAAAAGGCATCAAATTGACCGATTCGTCTGTTGCGGCCCGATGTAAAGCCTGCAATGCTTGCCTTACTTTTTCGTTGTCCCGATTCCGGCGCAACTTTTTTAATTTTTCCGATTGGATTTTTTGCAACTCGGGATTTACCCGAAGAATTTCCTTTGGCGGTTCGTTTTCAATGGTAAATTTATTAACCCCAACCACCACGCGCTCTCCTTCTTCCACCTCTTTTTGGTAACGATAAGCCGAATCCTGAATCTCTTTTTGCACGTAACCCTTTTCGATGGCGGCAACCATGCCACCCATGGCATCAATTTTATTTAAATATTGCCAAACTTCTCCTTCAATGGTATCGGTCAAACGCTCAATGTAATAAGAACCCGCCAGAGGATCAACCGTGTTAGTCACACCGGATTCATAGGCAACAATTTGCTGAGTGCGCAGCGCAATACGTACCGAATTTTCGGTTGGTAACCCTAAGGCTTCATCTCTGGAATTGGTGTGCAAACTTTGTGTTCCGCCCAAAACGGCAGCCAAAGTTTGAATGGTAACGCGCACAATATTGTTATCAGGCTGTTGTGCCGTTAATGTGCTGCCTCCGGTTTGTGTGTGAAAACGGAGCATCCAAGAGCGTTCCTTGCGGGCGCCAAAGCGTTCTTTCATTATTTTTGCCCAAATGCGCCGAGCGGCGCGGAATTTGGCAATTTCTTCCAGTAAATCGTTGTGGGCATTAAAGAAAAAGGACAAACGTCCGGCAAATCGATCCACATCCAAACCAGCATTGATGGCGGCCTGTACATATTCGATTCCGTCCGCCAAGGTAAAGGCAATTTCCTGAACGGCTGTTGAGCCTGCCTCGCGGATGTGATAGCCGGAAATGCTGATGGTATTCCAATTGGGGACTTCCTGTGAACAATATTCGAATATATTGGTAATCAAACGCAAGGATGGCTTGGGCGGAAAAATGTAAGTGCCGCGGGCAATGTATTCTTTTAAAATATCGTTTTGAATGGTGCCCCGTAGCTTGTCCGGCGAAACACCCTGTTTTTCAGCCAGAGCAATGTAAAAAGCCAAAAGTATGGCTGCCGGAGCGTTAATCGTCATTGAAGTGGAAACCCGATCAAGCGGGATGCCTTCGAACAAGGTTTCCATATCTTGCAAGCTGTCAATGGCCACTCCCACTTTGCCTACCTCGCCCGCACTGTGCGGATCGTCGGAATCGTATCCAATTTGCGTGGGTAAATCGAAGGCTACGGAAAGACCGGTCTGCCCTTGCGATAACAGGTATTTGTAGCGTTTGTTCGATTCTTCGGCCGTACCAAATCCCGCGTATTGGCGCATGGTCCAAAATCGCCCGCGATACATGGTAGGCTGAACGCCGCGCGTAAAAGGATATTCTCCGGGGAAGCCGAGATGTTGCAGGTATTCTTCTTCACTCGTTGGGCGGGGCAAATACAGGCGATCTACAGGAAGCCAGGAGTTGGTGGTAAATTGATTTTTGCGTTCGGGAAAACGGTGTAAAACCTTTTTTAAAGTGGATTCTTCCCACTTTTTTTTATACTGTCCCAGAAATTCTTTAACGGTCATGGCAAACATCCTAAAAATTAATCGAAGTACCGAAATTGATTTGTTGAAATTAATAAGTATTTTAAATCATTGCAAAGTTGAAGGCAGGTTATTTGCATTTTTAAAAAGAAAAGTTACAACCCGAAAATCCGGAAAAATGTAACCGCCAGTAGTGATTGGAATAAAAGACCGATTCGCTTAATTAAAGAGAATTATCGGTATGTTTGTTTAATTTGTGCCTGCCGTCGATTTCCGGCAGTTCGATACCCAACCGTTTTATTTTTCGAAATAGGGTTGTTTTGTGCATGTTCAAAGCTCTGGCAGCCGATTGACGATTCCAATTGTGGTCACGCAATGTTTTTAAAATAAGCTCGGCTTCTACATCTTCCAATTTGCGGTGATACGTATTGGAAGGTTCACTGTCTACCGGTTTAAACAAATCCGATGGCAAGTGTTTGCGTTGAATTAAGGGCTCGGCACATAAAACAAAGGCGTGCTCAATAATGTTTTCCAGCTCACGAACATTACCCGGGTAGTGGTGATGCATCAAAATTTCGAGAACATCGTTGCTAACACCCTGAATTTTCTTGCCTTGTACATGATTGAATTTTTTGATGAAGTGTTCCACTAACAATGGGATGTCTTCTTTGCGTTTGCGTAAAGGAGGAATTTCCAGACGAACGATATTGATGCGATAAAACAGGTCCTTTCGAAATTTACCCTGCTCGACTAATGTAGCCAAATTTTTATTGGTGGCAGCAATAACGCGTACATCCGCTTTTTGTGTTTCCACCGCTCCCAGAGGTTCGTAGGTGCGCTCTTGCAAAAAGCGTAGCAGGCGAATTTGGAAAGCGGGTGAGATATCACCGATTTCGTCCAAAAACAACGTGCCACCTTCGGCCAATGCAATACGCCCCAGTTTATCCCTTCTGGCATCGGTAAAAGCTCCGGCTTTGTAACCGAACAACTCAGACTCCAAAAGCGTATCCGGAAGAGCGCCGCAATTGACCGCAATAAAATTTTTGTTTGCTCTGGGGCTCAATTGATGAATAATACGCGCAAATAACTCTTTACCCGTGCCGCTTTCGCCCTCCAATAAAACCGTACTATTGCTTTCGGCAATTTGTGGCAGTATTTCAAATAAGCGCCACATTTGGGCGTTTTTACTAATGATATCGTGATAGGAATAATTTTTGGTAATAACCTTGCGCAGTTCGTCTTCTGCACTTAAATCCCGAAAAGTTTCAACGCCGCCGATGATATTCCCGCTTCGATCTTTAAGGGGGGCCGTGGAAATGCTTACCGGAATACGATATCCGAATTTATTGATAATATAAACGGTTCGGTTGATGGTGTTGCGACCTGTTTGCAGAGCCTTTCTTACGGCACAATCTTTTTCGCAAATATTGGATTTAAAAATATCATAACATTTTTTTCCGAGGACTTCATTAAGGTGATATCCGGTAATCCGGCAACCGGCTTTATTAAAGGATGTAATGGTAAAGTTGGGATCGATGGTAAAAACGCCATCGGTAATATTGTCCAGAATAATCTCGTTCAATAATTCACAAGAAATTTTAGGGCTTTTCATTTTAGCTCCTCATTTGTTCCTGAATTTACGTGTTGCATAAAAGAGTTGCAATATTTATACCTAAATTTTGAGCATAAATATTTAACGGTTAGTGTGGTAATTGCTTGATATTCAAAGAATTAGTAAAAAATACAAATTTTGGGTTGCAATATTGCTACACAAACGAAAAGCATGCATTTGTTTCATGTCGGAACAAATGAAACATTTGGTTCCACATGGTGTTACCTGTTAATTTTGTGAAAGTTAAGCTTGCCTTATTTGTTTGATTGGAACAAATGGTTTCGATGATTACCGTGCCTTGCAAATTAGCCTAAAAGCTAATTCATTAATAATTAACCCATTAGGCACTAAAAGAAAAATGTGGTACACAAGTTGCAATTTATTATGTGAAATTTTATACAAATAAAAAAATGTTTAACCGATTTGAAGGGAGTACCAAATATGTTTGCAAAGCGTTTTGTGATTTTGTTTTTAGTTGCAGCCATTGCCTCATTGTATTCTTGCTCGTCATCGACGGAAAGCAAAGAGAAAAAAAGCAATTTTGAGATTATTCAACCGGTTGTTGAGCAAGCTATTGCCAATTGGAGCGATCCGGTAATCTCGGCCCAGGCACTTCATGATAATATTGCGAATTATTTTGTGGTCAGTGTAAGAAAATCGGAACACTACGCATTAGGACACATCCCAGGAGCCATCAACATTCCGTGGACCCAAATTGCCAAAGAAGACAATTTAGAAAAATTACCTAAAGACAAACATATTGTTACCTATTGCTATACAGGACACACCGGTCAAATAGGCGCAACAGTACTTAAAATTTTAGGCTATGATGTGAGTAATATGAAATGGGGCATTATGGCCTGGACAACCAATGCCACGGTTCGGGTGGCCAAGGCTTTTGACGAAGACACCGACGCACACGATTTTGCGGTTTCTACGTCCGTACCGAAAACCACAACGTATGATCTTGCGGATCCGAACTATGTCGATTCCCAGGACGCCATGACCATTTTAAAAGCTGCGGCAGATCAGTACGTATCGAATCACGCACCGGTTATTACGGCGCAGGCATTATTTGATAATTTGAATGACGGCGATTCTTCCAATGATCCGCAGATTGTAAGCGTACGCAAAGCAGAAGATTACGCCAAAGGCCATATCCCAGGCGCAATAAATATTCCTTGGAAAGATATTGCCAAAATAGACAATCTTAAAAAATTAGATCCCCAGCGTCCTATTGTTACCTATTGTTACACCGGACATACGGGTGCAGTTGCTTGCACGGTGCTAAATATTTTGGGATACAACGCCACAAATTTAAAATGGGGGATTATGTCCTGGACAAAAGATCCGAATGTAAGAGTTGCAAAAGCATTTAGCGAAAGTTCGGATGCCCATGATTTTCAAACAGAAAAATAAGATTGTCAAAAAAAACAAAAGCGACAGGTAGGGTCCTAAACGGGCCTTACCTGTTATTTTGTTAGCAAATAAACGCAGGGAGAACAATGTGAAACGTTTTGTGTACATAATGCCCTTTTTAATTGCGTTGGTTTTGATGATCGCTTGCCAAGAGAAAAAAAGCGATATAGCTCAAAAAACGGGACTTTATGAAGTTGTCAATCAATCGAGTTGTGTGGGATGCCACACAAATAAGGCCCTGCTGGAACAGGTTGCAGAACCTTTGGAGAACAGTAGCGGCGATACGGGAGAAGGCTGAGGTGGCGATGTGGCCCCGTTGGGGCCTGCGGAACGTGTTCTGGTCTCTCAGGAATTTTTAAATAGTCCCCACGGGCAAATCAAATGTACTTCCTGCCATGGTGGGGATCCCAATACGCCTTTAACTAAAGAAGCCAAGGCGGAAGCGCATTCTTTACAGAAAAATTTTGTTGCTTATCCCAGTGAGCATGCCGATATTTATTGTAGCTCGTGCCATGCGGATAAAACATCTAAATTTGCCAATGCGCTTCATTTTACGCAAGAAGGATACTTTCATCGCTTTATGATCCGTGCCGGAGGACAAGACTTACGAAACGATCCGAAAATGGCCGCAGGATTTAAACAGGATTGCGCAAAGTGTCACGCTACTTGCGGGCAGTGCCATGTTAGTCGACCTGTTTCGGTAAATGGCGGGCTGGAAAAAGGGCATGTTTTTTACGGGACCCCTAATATGGTTAATAACTGCACGGCTTGCCATGGCTCGCGAGTCGGTGAAGAGTATCGTGGTTTACACGCCGGTGAGGACGGTTGGCCGGAAGGTATTAAAGCCGATGTGCATTATAACAAGGGCTATCAATGTACGTTTTGCCATACCGGGCATGAGATGCACGGCGACGGCAACCTTTACACCTATCGTTATGTGGATAATCCCGATTTTGTCCCGCAGTGTGTGGATTGTCATCAGGATGTATTGGATACGAATACGGAAAATCAATACCACAAAACCCATGTGCAAGGTAGTACGAAACTGGAATGCCAAATTTGCCATTCACAATCGTACAAAAGTTGTAATTCGTGCCATGTACAAAAAGGCATTACCGGCCATTCCTATCCTACGTTTAAAATCGGTAAAAATTATATGAAAAGCGATTTGCGCAATTTTGATTATATTTTAGTGCGCCATATTCCCATTGCACCGGATACTTACGACAATTGGGGAGGTTCAATTTCGCTGACAACCTTTGAGGCAGCTCCAACGTGGAAATACGCAACACCGCACAACATTCAACTTTGGACACCGCAAACCGACACAACAGGAACGGCCTGGTGTGGCCAAACGTGCCATAATAATTTCGATAAATACCTGTTAACCCCAGCCGATGTGGATTCGAACTATCTTGATGCCGAGTTAAAGGCCAATGCTCCTGTGTTTGTAAAATAACCCTAAATGTGTGGGCCGGCGGGAAACAAACGCCGGCTCGTTTCAAAAATTTTAGAGTGAGAAGGGACTATGAAAGAACGTAATGTTGCTATTTTGGGTTTAATTTTGCTTTTGTCGGGTATTTTGTTCTCACAAACCGTGCAAACCTTTGGCTATATCCGTAATTCCGTTTATACCTATGCTTCGCAAAAAGAGAATCTGTCTACCGAAACCACTACACATACCCGCTTGTACCAGACGATAAATTTGAATGCGGGGCTTAAACAATGGGCAAACATCCAATTTCATTTTGCAGGACGCGCATTGACCGATTTGGCACAAACCGATCTTGAAGATATCAAACGTTTTAAAGCTTATCGTCTTTCGCTTTCTGGGAAGGGGCTGTTTAATAACGCGTTGGATTTTGAAGTGGGGCGCCAGTTTTTGTATCCGGGCATTATATTGGGCAGTCTCGATGGTTTAAATGTGGTTCTAAAGCCTTGGAAAAAAATAAATTTGCAGATTTATGGCGGAGTGGAATCGCACTTATTGCGAGCCTTTAAAATGTATCGACCCGATGAAGCAACGGTGTTTGGCGGTAGGATAAAGTTCCATCATTTTCTTGCTACCAATTGGCATTTGGTTTATTTGCAAAAACAGTATCACGGTCAAACACAATGGCAAATTTTAGGACTGAATTTGGCTAATTACAGCTTGCGCAATTTAACTGTTTTAATGCAATCACATTATGATTTGCTCCATAACCGATTACATCGGTTTTATCTGTCCGCGCGTTACCAGCTTAACCCAAAATGGTTTTTTAGCACGTATTTCAAACAACAGTATCCGCAAATTTATCGGACGTCTTACTTCGAAACGTTCGAAGTGGAACAATATATTTTGGCAGGCTTTAATGTGTCTTATCAATGGAACCGGCAATTCAATATTACCGGTATGATGCAAGGCATTCAATTGGACGAAGGCTACGGAAACCGCTTTATTGTTACCCTTGCCAACGCCAACGGTTCGTTGGGACTTGTTTATGAAATGGGTGATTTGGGAAATCAATTGGGGCTTCTGGCAAATTATCGCTACGAATTATTACATAATTTAACGGCTATGATTCGCGTGGACGTTTCCCGTTATCGTTTTGAAAAACGTTACGATTACGATAGCCAAATTGCCAATGCGCTGGGGCTTAGCTATCGCTTCTCCGAACATTGGAGTGCGAAATTGGAATATCAGTGGTTGAAAAATACAAACTACAGGTATGATCAGCGCATTTTAAATCATATTAACTTTATATGGTAGAAGGTGGAAATTATGCGTAAACGATGGATCACTTTACCCCTGTTGGTTTTGATTTTAGCAACGTTGCTTCAGGCTCAGCAAAAAGATAAAATTATTTTCTCACATAAATTTCACGTGCAAAACCAAGGAATCGAATGTGTGGACTGTCATAAAAAGGTTCCGCAAAGTATGAGCGCCAAAGACGTGCTACTGCCCGACATGCAAACATGCTACGATTGCCATGATGAAGATGAAACACCGTGTTCCAAATGCCATACCAATCCGGACGATCCCAATGTTGCGCCGCGCTTAAAAGGTTTTAGCAGTCGTTTCCCGCACAAAATTCATGTGAACAAGGAAGATAACAATTGTTTGGATTGCCATAAAGGCGTAGATCGGGCCGTAACGGTTGGTGCCTTACATTTACCGCCCAAAGAGCAGTGCAATGCTTGTCATCAGGGTGCGGACGTGGCAACGAATAAACTGCAGTGTTTAACATGCCATCAGGCCGATATGAATTTTACCCCGCTTAGCCATCGACTTAATTGGCGAAAAGATCATGGCGTGGTAGAACAAGCCGGAAACGAAAAGTGCACCCATTGTCATCAAAACAATTATTGTGTTACCTGCCATGAAGGTGATAATTTGAATCATAATGTGCACCCGTTAAATTTCAAATATACCCACGGTTTGATGGCCAAAGGCAATAAGGAAAACTGCCTTACTTGCCATCAGGAAGAAGCCTTTTGCGTCGATTGCCATCGTTCCGAAGATGTGATGCCAAAAAGCCATGCTTCGCCTAACTGGAGCAATCGTATCGCCGGAGACGGCGGAGAACATGCCAGAGAAGCGGAGATGGATTTTGATACTTGCATGAGCTGCCACAACGACGCATATGCCGATGTGGTATGCGTAAAATGCCACGGTAAATAAATAATAACCGCGCGGGTATTGTTTACAAATCAAAAGGAAAGCAGCATGAGAATTTTAACTCTTTTAAATATTCTTTTAATGATTTTTTGGTTTGCGGGTTGCGCCAAAGTAGAAACACCAGTCAATATCCCGGCCCATCCGAACCAATGGATGGATGAAAACTCGGAAGAATTTCATGCCAATAAAGTGATTTTAATCGGTGATATGACCTGCAAATCGTGCCATGGACAAGATTTGGGGGAAGCAAATAGTTTTTGCAACAATTGCCATGCAAAACAACCACGTCCGCTAAGTTATCCCCACCCGCCGGATTGGATGGATTTTAAAAGCGATAACAACCATGGAAAATTTGTGGAAAAATATCCGGATGACTTGAATTGCAATCGGTGTCACGGCGGGGTAAACGATTTGGCACCGGCCTGTTCCGATTGCCACATTGCTGAGCAGGATTAAGTTTATCTCATACGCAAATGCCGTAAGTTTTGATGAGAAGATAACTCTGAACCAGAGCGTTTATTTTTTGCGGATCGAACAAGCAAGGGGAGTGTTTGATCCGCTTTTTATTTTCTGTTATTCGAAATAAGCATTTCCGCACTCGAGATCCCCTTTAATTTTCTTGCTGCGATTTAAACATTTCTCCTTTTGTTTTAATCGTTTAGGCAACCGACAATAACGATCTTAACAAAATAGTAAATTTTACTTAAAATTACCTCAATCCCGACCGATATTATAGTAATCACCAAAAGCAGGATTACTATGGCAAGAATAGTTTTTATTTTATTATTGTTACAACATTTCCTTTGGGCTACGTCGAATATTTGGGACGGTTTTTTTACCTATTTTTACAATTACGAAAACGGTCTGCCCTCTAATCTTGTAAAGATGATAGCTCAGGATAAAAACGGCTTTATGTGGATCGGTACGGATGGCGGATTGGTTCGTTTTGACGGTCAGAATTTTAAAAATTTCAATCAAAATTTTCCCAGTTTTTATATTAAAAATATCCGGATAGAAGGCGATACGATTTATGCCGTTACCGATTTGGGAATTGTACGGTTGCATTATCGAGATCCCCTTAAAACGGAAACGAAACTCATTTTGCGCGGAACTACGGTCTTAACCGATAGCACTTTATATTATCCCAAAAATTTATTCCGCGCCAGGGATGGCTCTTATTGGATTGCCGAGCCCTATTCCATCGTACGTTACGTATCCAAATCTCGCCATTTTAAACGTTATGTGTTACCTCGACGCTACGAAGGTTCGAGCTATTTGCATTCTTTTTTGTTTTTAGAAGATTCGAGTGCGGGTTTGTTTGTGCTTTCTCAAAATTGTCATCTACTGCACTACGATGCGGACCAGGATACATTCAAAGAAGTAAAAGTGAGAAATTACGGCATTAATACAACTGCGGATGTTATTTTAAAATCCGGATCTTCTACCTGGTATGTCGGGGGAAAGGCGGGGTTATTCACACTTAAGGCAACCCATAGCGGCAAGCAATGGGTTTTGCGAAAGATATTAAATTTGGCAAATATTTCCTCCGTTGCCATCGATACTTTGGGTAATTTTTTAATCGGCACTACAGATAACGGATTGTATTTTGCACGGAAAAAAGGTGCCCGATTTTTTTCCCAACACTTTAACCAGAATAACGCTAAAGTAATCAATCATATTTATGTTAACCGGCAAAATCAATTCTGGGTAAGTACCGACAATGGCATTTTACTTATTTACAAAACGCTGTTTCATTGCGCTATTCCTTTTACCAACTACGCGGTGCAAAATTTGTGTCAAAAACCAAACGGGGAATTACTAGCAACAGACGGCACACATATTTTTGAGCTTGGCAAGGTAAAAAGCAAAATTATTTTCAGAAACGAAGGTCCCATTATATCGGCAATTGCAGCTACAAATGCCTGCATTTATGCCGGACATATTAACGGGAAAATAACGATTTTGCACAATAATGCCGTAAAGGAAATCCATTTGCCGGATCACAAAACCGTTTTTTCAATGCAAGCCGACGAGCAGGGAACGGTTTGGATTGCACAAGGGGGGGAACCGGGCGTTTGGAGAGTTAGTGAGAACGGGAAATTGGAACATTTTGGCCGTACCCAAGGAATAAAATCCGAAATTTCCGTTATCAAGGTTGACAAAGCGGGAAATATCTATTTAGGTGGCTATGGCTTGGGACGTTATCTTTACCGTTACAATAAAAAAACAAATCGCTTCGAAAACATCAGCGTTCCCATACCGGCATATCAGGCATCGCATTTACATGTTAATGATCTGTTTATTGATACGCAAGATTCGGCTTTTTATCTGGCCGCTTCTGTGGGGTTAATTAAACTGCGTCAGGGGAAGGCAAATGTCATTACCTTAGAAAGGAAACGCAATGTTCGTTCGGTTATTATGGATAAGGACGGAAGAATTTGGGTGGGTACGGAACACGGTGTGTTTTGTTTGACAGGGCAAGATTGGGTGTATTTTGACAAATTGGCCGGATTTAAAAACCAAACATTTGCATTTCGTTCTATTGCCATGGATGCAAACGACTTTTTGGTATTCGGAACCTATGGAGGCGTGTACCGACAACAAATGCCGCTTATTTCTATCGGCAAAACCAAAACACCCAAAATAATCGGATTTTGGGAAGAAGAAAATCAATTTGACCGACTTTCCGTTCTGCCCGTTATGGTAATGCTACATTCTACGTTAAGGCTCCATGTGGCATCGCTGATGTATCCGGCTCAAAAAATAACGTATCAATGGAAAATTGGTCGGGAAGAATGGACCGCTCCCAAGGCCTCTCCGGTCATTATTATTCCCTCTATTAAAAGGGATGTGCGCACGCTGCTTATTCGTGCGAGACAGATCGGTTTTAAATGGAGCGAACCGTTAAAGCTTGAATTTGAAGTATTAATTCCTTGGTATTTATCGCGTTGGGCATTCATTATTTACGGTGTGTTTGTATTGCTTCTTTTTGTGGGCATCTGGGAATTGGTCCGTGAACGCAGGCGTCGATTAAAAGTAACGCTGGATTTGCAAAAATCTGAATTAAAGTTGAAAACCATTGTGCGAAATGTCCCCATTATTTTGTTTATGATCGATCAAAAGGGAAATGTCATTTTTGCCGAGGGCAAAGGGCTTAAAGAATTTGAAAAATACCATTTGCCGATTTTAGGTGCCAATTTGTGCTCTTCGTTTTGGCGAACGGCCAGTTTGGGAGAAGATTGCCAACGTGCATTAAAAGGCGAATCATTCGAGAGCATTCGTAAAATTTTCAATAAATATTATCGTTTTTGGTTCTCGCCTCTTTACGACAAAGGAAATAAACAAATCGGTTCCCTTGGAGTAGCCATTGATATTACGGAATTAAAGGAAGTTGAAACACGTTTGCGCCGCGCTATTATTCAGGCCGAAGCGGCCAATAAGGCCAAAACCGAATTTTTGGCCAATATGAGCCATGAAATCCGTACTCCCATGAACGCCATTATCGGTCTTTCGGATTTGCTTTTGCAAACCGATTTGAACGAAGAACAAAGAGATTATTTGAATACCATTAAATTCTCGGCCCGCGAGTTGTTAAAAATTATTAACCAAATTTTGGATTTCAGCAAAATAGATTCCGGAAAAATCGAACTCGAATTCGTTCCTTTCGATTTGAAGCAACTGTTAAAAAATATTGCCAACGGATTTGAAATTATGGCCAAAAATAAAGGGCTGGAATTTAAACTGGAGTGGGATGAACGTTTGCCGGATAAAGTAATCGGCGATCCAACGCGTTTGGGACAGGTATTTATTAATTTATTGGGGAATGCTCTGAAATTTACCGAAAAAGGCCAAATTACCCTACGCGCGGTGTTTCTATCGCAAACCGAAGCCGATGTGGATGTTCAGTTTGAAGTATGTGATACCGGAATTGGCATTCCGCCCGATAAAAAGGAAAAGATATTCGAATCGTTTCAGCAAGTGGATTCCTCTTTGACGCGAAAATTCGGCGGAACGGGATTGGGGCTTTCGATTACGGCGCAGTTGGTCAAAATGATGGGCAGCCGAATTGAAGTGGATAGCAAGATGAACCGGGGCAGTACATTTCGTTTTGTTTTAACTTTGCCAAAAGCCAAAAATCGGGAAGTGGAAGATTTGCCGGATTTTTCGCTGTATTTAACTTATGAAAACAAAAACCGAAAAATACCCGATGAAGAACGGAAGTTATCTCAACCGAAACCGGAAACAGAAGACGAAGTTCGTATTTTGATTGTTGAAGATAATGTGATAAATCAACGCGTGGCTAAACGTATGGTCGAAAATATGGGCTTTAAAACGGAAATCGCCAACAACGGTCAGGAAGCGCTGGATATGCTGGCCGAACGCTATTATGATTTGATTTTGCTGGATGTCCAGATGCCGGTGCTGGACGGGTTACGCACGGCTCAAAAAATTCGCATTATGGAGATGAATACGGGAAGACATATTCCCATTATTGCCATGACGGCTCATGCTCAAAAGGAAGATCGTGACCGCTGCTTAGAAGCAGGCATGGATGATTACATCTCCAAACCAATCAACATGAAAATTTTACAAGAGAAAATTAATACCTATTTAAAATCGAAGCTTAAAAAAACGGACGGTAAAAACATAAAGCCCGATTTAAATTAGCATCGAACTTCCCGCGCGTTTTAATGGGACTTGCATTTTGCCCTAAGCAGGGCAAAAAAGTAATGTACCGGATCTCTTTCCGCCTTGACCGCAATGCGTATGTTTAGCGCAAAAGAATCATTTTTTTGCTTACCGAATGACGAGGTGTTTTCAAACGGAAAAAATAAACTCCGGAAGCAACCGGATTACCAAAGTCGTTTCGCCCTTGCCAAAGAAAGCGATAGCGGTTTCCTTTGATAAGGTGTTTGTGTTCCAGTAAGGTGCGGATAAGTTGGCCGTTGGAATTGTAAATTTTCAATGTTACGGGTTCGTCCCTATCCAGAACAAAAGAGATAGCGGTGCTCGGATTAAAGGGATTGGGATAATTGTCAAATACTCGAAAACAAATCGGCCGAAGATTTTGCGTGAGGCCAGTGCTGGTTTCCGGACCGATGCGTACGTTATCGATAATCCAGCCCCACCCGTTGGTGTAGGGATCGGCATGCAGGCGAAAACGCAGGTAAACCAATTGCCCGGCGGCGAAATAATCATTTAAGTTAATCGTATGCTGAACATATAAAGATTTTGTGGGCATGGTGTTGTTTTCGTAATAATCTTTCCATTGCGTATTAAATCGGCAATCGTAAGGCGTAATTAAAATTTGCCAGTTTTCACCGTCTGTGGAACCTTCGACGGTAACGTAATCCCACATTTGTTCGTCCGGGTAAAAATGGCCGGGTTCGCCGGGCTCTACTAGGGCAATGTCTTTGTAGGTCATGCGATAGTTTGCGCCTATCTTAATTGCCGGGCCTAAAATAGTAATGTATTCGCGCTGATCGCTGTAAGGATGCGGAGTCTGTAGGGCGGGCGAATCGAAGCCGCTTGGCTGGTCAATGAAAAAGTCGCCGTAAAAATCGCTGCTGCCGCCGTTAAAGCGTTCTTTCAGGCTGTCAATGGGTTCGTAAATCAGACGGTCCGTAGCGTTGGATGGAAATGCGCGGCCGTTTTTGAATCCCACAACTTTTATTTCCAGATAGTCCGGCGGGGTAACGGAAATTACGGCAAAGGTATCCACGTATGCCGGTAAGGCGCTTAGGCGTTTTATCGGTTCATCGTTAACATCCACATGCAAGGAATCGTAAGGTGTTAGCGTGCGGAATAGGATTTTCATGGTATTTTTAAGCGGATTCGGGGGAAGCACGGCCAGCAACTGGGGCGGCAGTGGAGGCACCACCAATTCCGGTAATTGATCGTCGTGCAACGACCAGATGCCTCGTCCGTGCGTTACCGCAATTATTTCTTTGTTCACAATTTTTAAACGGCGAATCGAAACGGCGGGTAAAGTTCCTTGAGCAAATTGCCAGCTTTGACCGTTGTCCTGCGATGTAAAAAGTCCGATATCGGTGCCCAGCCAAATTTGCGTGGTATCGTATGGCAGGTAAAGGGCACAATGCACCGGAATTTCCGGTAGGTTGTTGGTAATGTCTTCCCAGGTCCGGCCCAGATCGTGCGTGCGGAAAATTTTACCGTAACCGTAAACTCCGAACATAACCAAGGCTGTGGCACTGTCCTGTGGGTTGGTGGCAATGCCTGTCACATAGGCATTGGGTGCGTTATCGGGTTTGGTAACCTTTTCAAAGGTTTTTCCCCCGTCGGTGGATACGTTGATGTAAGAAGAGGCCGCGGCTATCCAAACCACGGACGAATCGGCCTGCGAAACGGCGATTCGAACCCAACGTCCCCCGTTCAAATCAACGTGGTAGCCTTGCCAGTTTTGACCGCCGTTGTAGGTAATGTAAATCTTGTCCTTCTCGGAAATCGTAAACAATTTTTGCGGATTAAAAGGATCCATGATCAACGGGGTGTGGAAAATATCGCTTTGCGGCAATCCGTTATTAGCAGGTGAAAAATGGTAACCACCGTCCGTGGATTTGTAAACACGCGAATCGTAAAGAGTGGCATAAACATTGAACGGATCGAATTTATCCCAAGCACAGTCAAATCCGTCTCCACCTACCACCTCCTGCCAAGCACTTTGTTTGTCGGGATCTACCGGCGAAAGCGATGTGCCGTTATCCTGTGCCCCACCAATATATTGCCTTAAAAAAGGATGGCGATCGCCATCATAATACTGGGTAACGTTGTAACCGTTGTCTTTGCTTTGCCATGAAATGCCGCTGTCCGGCGAATAAAAAATACCGCCATCATTGGCGTCCAGTAAGGCAAAAGAGCTGTCTTTATTGGCAATGGTTACTAAAAAATGATGGTCTGCATGCACGTAAGGTAGCCCGTTGCCGCCCCACCAACTGGTTAATTGGACGGCATTCATGCCGTTCCCTTGGATGTGTAACCGGTACAAATCCAATCCGCCTACAAAAACAATATGGGGATCAAAAGGATGCACAACCAGTGTGTTGTCGTACCATCCCTGTGAACCGAGCCAATTGGTAGAGCTGCCTAAATTTTTCCATGTTTTCCCACCATCTTCGGATTGGTAAAAACCTTGCACACCCCCCTTAGTGTTGGCTGCAGTGGCATAAACAAAGTTCGTATCGGAAGGCGATACGGCCAGTTCGATGCGGCCGTTATTGGTAATTTCTCTGGCTACTCGGTTCCAGTGCAACCCAAGGTCGGTCGATTTGTAGATGCCATCACTGCCAAACATGGCAAATAAACTGCTAAAATTTTTCGGATTGGCCACAACCTGTAACGATTTTCCATGTTTTAACAAAAGCCAATTCGTTCCGCCGTCAAAGGTGCGTAAAATTCCAGTATTGGTTGCTGCAACCACGGTATCCGGGTGTTGCGGATCGACCACCAACCTGTTCACAAAACGGAAATTGTACTTTCCTGCCGTAGACGGAAGTTGCACCCAGTGTTCGCCACCGTCGATGGTTTTAAAAATACCGTTCCCTACAATGGCATCGTAATTACCAACACCCTCCCCCGTGCCGGCATAAAGAATGTCCGGCTTTTCTCGACAAATGTCGATGGTAGAAATAGCAAGAGCAGGCATGTCATCCGTAACGGGACGCCAATGTTCACCGGCATCTTCAGTTTTCCAAATACCGCCGCCCACAGAGCCGAGCCACCAAACATTGGGATTTTGCGGATGCACCACAATGGCTCTGGTTCGTCCGCCGATGTTGAATGGCCCGAGTTCTTGCCAATTTTGTTCGATCGCTTTAAAAAGGGCAGGCATTTGCCGCGCTTTTTTTAGCGCCATAAAACGCCAGTCGGGCGGATAAGAAAACGGTTTGCCAATTTCGGAACGCAGAAGCTTTTCATACAGCAAAGCCAAATCCGGACGATCTTGCCGTTCGCTTTTGCCCCCATCTTCCTCTTCTCCGTACATCAAACGAATTTTTTCCGGAACCTCGGAAGTCGCGTTTTCTTTCGGTTCCTTTAAATAGCCAGGCAAAATGATTAAGACGCTTATAAATATGGCTACCAGCAAAACAAAAAATGGAAATTTGATTGATTTCATCGATTCTCCGAAGTTAAAATGGAAGCTCAGTCGACAAATTTAAACACATTATTTGCACGAAGCAAAATGAGATAGACAAATTCGTTGATTCAAATATAGGGAATGCGTATTTTGCAGCCGTGACTAAAAATACAATTCGACAGGATGGATTTGCGTATGCATATTAATTTTAAGATAACATACGTGGTGTTTTTGTTTGTCGCGGCCTTCTTGATCTTAAAATATGCCCTTCCGTTTTGGCATACCGTCAAATTGCGACATCAGACAAAAGAATTGTACGAACAACTGGCGCAAAGTAATGTGCCCTGGAGCGTTGCCGGGTATTCACAGCAAGGTCGCCCTGTTTATCTGTTCAAAACAGGTTCCGGACAAGATACGGTTTTGATTTTGGCTGGTTTTCACGGTGACGAACCCGTCGGCTTTCATCTGGCGGTGCGTCTGGCCGATACGTTGTACAAAAATCCGAATTTGATTAACGCCTGTTTGGTTTTGCTCCCAGTCGTAAATCCGGATGGTTTGCTTAAAGGTAGGCGTACCAATGCGCGCGAGGTGGATATTAACCGCAACTTTCCCACAGCCGACTGGACGCCTGTTTATAGTAAAAAACGCTTTTTCCCGGGGCGTGAACCCGCTTCGGAAAAAGAAACGCAAATCGTAATGGAACTGATCGATCGCTACAAGCCGGATCGGATCGTTTCGATCCATGCGCCGTTACGCGTAAACAATTTTAACGGACCGGCTGAGGCGCTGGCCGAAAAAATGGCCGAATACAACGGATATCCAGTTCAGGGGAATATCGGCTATTCCACGCCGGGATCATTCGGAACGTATGCCGGAGACGAATTGAAAATCCCCACCATTACTCTGGAGCTACCCGATATCGATCCGCAGAAAGCTTGGCAAGAAAATTTTAAAGCCTTACTGGCCGCGATTAATTTCAGGGGGAATTAGCCGGTTAGTGTAATTCCAGGCAAACGTTTGTTCCTAAAAAAACGATGCTTCGCTTTCTTAAACGCCATACAAATCCGAAACCGTGTCACTGGACGAGGACGAGCTTCGGAAAAAATTATTTGCGAGAACGAATTACCGCAGACCACTGCGTAAAATCCCTTCCGCTGGGATTCTGGAAAATACGCAAATCGAATTCCGGCACAACCGCCAAAAGATGATCGAAAATATCGGCCTGAATCGCCTCATAATTTTCCCAGTTAATATCGCTGGTAAAAGCGTAAATTTCGATGGGCAAGCCCTGCGGCCCAGGCGGCAACTGACGCACCATTTTGGTTAAACCCTGGTGGATTTTTGGGTGATGTTTAATATATTCGGCAGCGTACACGCGGAAAGTCCCCAAATTGGTCATGCGTCGGCCGTTTACCTTAACACTATCGTCAATATGGTGCTTTTTATTGTATTGTTCCAATTCCTGGAGTTTGCGTTCCACGTAATCGGAAATCAGATGAATTTTTCGAAAACGTTCGATCATTTGTTCGTCACAAAAACGCACACTGTTTTGATCCAAATAAATGGCCCGTTTAATGCGTCTGCCACCAGTTTCTTCCATACCGCGCCAATTGCGGAAAGAATTATCCAATAGTTTGTGCGTGGGAATGATAGTGATGGATTTGTCCCAATTCTGTACTTTGATGGTGTGCAGGGCAATGTCAATTACATCGCCGTCCGCACCAAATTGAGGCATTTCAATCCAATCGCCCACATGCAATAAATCGTACATGTTGATTTGCATCCCCGCCACAAACGAAAGAATGGTATCCTTAAAAATTAAAAGTACAATGGCCGTGGCCGCACCAATGCCGCTAAGTAGCATCCAAGGTGATTGATGAATCAGAATGCCTACGATGAGAATCAAACTGAAAATGTAAACAATGATGATGATAACCTGTAAATAACTTTTAATCGGCCGTGTTTTTGCTCTTGGTTTTAATTCGTAGTATCCGTTTGCTGCATTTAACAACGAAGCGATAAAACGCGCCGTGAGAAAGATCATTAGGATATCAACCAAAGAATCCAGAGTGGCTTGCAATAGCGGCGTAAGAAAGGAAAGATTTTTGATGACTAATAAGGGGATAAAAAAGGCCAAATGATGCAAAACTTTATGCTCGATTAGCAAATCATCAAATGGGGTTTTGGTTTTGCGCGAAAACGATTTGGCATATTTGAGACCGATTTTTAACGTAATTTTCAAAGAAAGATAGGCAATGATCAACATAAAAACCAAGTAAAATGCATCGTGAATCCAAGGCATTTTTTGTAGCAAATCGTTAAATCGAATCAATAGGTCTTTCATGTTACGATAGCACTCCTTTAATAGTTCTACCAAAACGCGATGGCAAAATTAATTGCTGTTTTAATCCTTTGTCGGTCTGTTCGAACAAATAGGCGGAACGACGAACGGATTCTATGGTATGATCGTTGTGATAAATGATCCCCGAACCAAAAGGAATGCCGATCCCGTGAACGTAAACATTTCCCGAATTTTTCAATGCGCGTTTCAGGCGCTCCCATTGTTCTTGTTCTTGGTGCGCGTCAATGATCATGGGAATGCATTTTAAGGTTTCGAATGTGCGTTCCTGTTCGTCAATACCCATCAAACCGATTTGAATGGCACCGGCTGATATGCCGATTAGATAAGCGCCGTGGGCATAACGACGGACAATAATTTTGTCCATGCCCGAATTTTTGATGATTTGCCATCCCTTATGTGTGTCTCCGCCGGAAAGTAAAATCAAATCGGCCTCTTGCAAATGGCTACGGTCGGTAGCGGTAAAGGAACTATGAATATGGGTGCAAAAAGGAATACCGCAGGTTTGCATGGCAGCGCGGAAAATTTCGTAGTATTCTGGACGGTCGCCATTGGCTGCGCCTATGTACACGGCCTTTTGTGGTAATGCATTGTTAAAAAAGATGTTCAAAAAAGGAGTGTTGTCAATTTGCCAAAACAAATTTTGGCTATCGGCCAAAAGTAAAATTGGTTTTTTTGCCAATGTTCCTCCTCTGCACTAAATAACTAAATTATCAATTTTTACAAATGATGCAAGTGGAACTTAAGGACGCAGGTGTCAGAATACGATACTTTGATTTTTGCATTTATCGTTCAAAGCAACCAATGTGATAAATTGTGGTATGCTTTTTATGGCGCGAGCGTGATTTTCTCCGCGGCTTCGGTTGCATCTCTGAGCGGTTTCTTATAAGTTTAGGCCTGTATACTGAAAAAGTAAAAGGCGCTAAATGGAAAACCGGAATCCGGAATCCGATTTTGTCGATAACCATCTGTTGCTCAAGATATTAATTGGGCTACTTGTGGCGTTAAATGTTTTGAACTGGTTGGCACCGGTTTTGAGCAGTAGCGGCAATGCGCTGGCGCAATACATTGGCGCGGGCATTTATTTTTTGCTGGATCCCATTTGCCATCAACTCCCAGATCGCTGTTTATTTATTCGACATTTGCCAATGGCTTTGTGTGTGCGCTGTACGTTTATTTATTTGGGCGCTTTGCTCGGCTTGCTTGTTTTGTTTCGGCAAAAACGGCTTCGTCTTAACGGATTGATCGCTTACGGTGTGTTGCTCTTTGTCGTGTTGGAAATCGTAACAGAAAAACTCGGTTTGTACGTTAACTGGCCTGCTTTGCGCGGTTTGAGTGGGTTTTTAACCGGTTTGTTTACGGTGCTTTATTTTTCGCAATTTCGTGCCGGTTCTGTCAATCGAAAACAGAAAACGAATTCGGAAAAAGAAGAGCGGCATGCACACGATTCGTACTGAGTTTCTCTATAATAACAAGATTCGCGCACTGGGTGAATAAGCAAAGTAAGTTAGTTCTCTTTTCTTAAGGAATAAGGAATTGTTTGTAAATTATTAGCACAATTATTGACAAACTGCAAAATCCGTCTAAAATAAAATAAACGAGTAATTTCCTAAATTGCAGAGCAGGCAAAGAAAAAATTAGGAAGATACATAGCTACATTATTTTGTCCCCTCAGATTGTGTCAAAGTACGATCATTACCAATTTAACCGTCTGGTCAAGGAATACGGGAGCGATAAATACAATAAAAGGTTAGATTCATGGGCCCATTTTGTTTCCATAATATTTGCCCAATTTTCAAAGAGTAATTCATTAAAAGAGATATCCAACGGACTACGTTCGGCTGCAGGCAATCTAAATCATCTTGGAATAAAGATGGCGCCGTCGAACGGATCACTAATCAATTATCTTGGACAGCAAACACGATTTCCGAGTTATACCGTTCCCGCTGGCAAATAGCGATATTTTTCCAAGAACTTAAGGGCCATTTAAAGATTAAGAGCTTCATTGGGACCAGGCAAGGAACAAATCGCGCAAATTTTACAGGTCTACACCGAAGTGGAATTCACCAAAACCATTGCGCGGGATATTTTGGGCTATGTGAACAGTATTGCCGGGCACTACAAAGAAAGTGTGCGTTTGCACGGCGGTTTGAAATATTGCGATCTGGATGAA